>Ga0315280_10002072_pt1 | contig 33061 bp, 41 predicted proteins | sample YL17G06_40_MG_FD_203697 | JGI IMG/M metagenome (GOLD analysis project Ga0315280, IMG submission 203697) | Sediment microbial communities from Yellowstone Lake, YNP, Wyoming, USA - YL17G06_40 | ecosystem: Environmental > Aquatic > Freshwater > Lake > Sediment | place: USA: Wyoming | collected...
GCTCGTTCACGCCCCACTCGAAATCCCCGTCGCAAATTTGACTCCAGCATTTTCCACATATTGGAAGCTTCTCATTACCGTAGTATATGTAGAGCTGGATGTCGGTGTTTTCACACCTTCCATTCCAAGGGTTTCTACAACGCTCAGCCCTAGACATGAACTATTTCCTCCAGCAAACGTTCAACTCGCAGCCGTTAAAACCAGGCTTCCTCAGCTCCTCAATGAACTCCAAGGAATGGTTTTCGAGGAACACTTCCAAGTTTATCTTTGCATCTTCCCAACCGTAGAAATGGCTTGTGAAACGGCTCCAAAATTGAGGGTGGCTCCTACGCACAAGGTCAACCAGCAGCTTACGCTGTAAAGGGGTTAAACCATCCAATTCGAAGCTAGGCTCTTCAGAGATAACCAAACCTAAACCTCCATTTAACGAGGAAACGCTCTGCATAAGCTGTATAAAAGAGGAGCGGCCAAACGACATTCCCGCCAGGTGGAGAGAGATAAGTTAAAGTGAACGGGAATTGTTGGAGAAGTGAGTTAAAGTGAACGCATTGCATTTGCTTGGGTTAATTTTAAAAGCCTACAGCACGTTCGCGCGTATTATTTGCTGTTTCTATGGCGCCTAACCTAGCAAGGCGAACTATACCAGCCAGAACCAGGAAATATAAGGAAACTCTAAAAGCATAACCGAGAAGCCCGAGTGATGAGAGACCCGAAAGACGTCTTGCTGGTGGATTTGGACGATCAGGGAGAATGGAAAATCGTTACTGAAGACCAGCTCAAGCTTGTGTGTTGGCGCGTTCAGTAGGAACTGTCTTTGGCGTGAGTACGATTATGAGGGAGCCGTCTTGCACCTTCACGTTCTGCTCCAGGTCCCGCTTGAGAAACGGCGCACTCACCGAATGAAACCTCTTGACGATGCTCACAGATTGTCGGGTGTAGCGATAAATGAGCTTGCTTTTTAGGTATGGTCTCTTGGAGATTCGCTGCTGTATCCTGACCATGCTCAACAACCCACCATTAGTTTCAGTACTCCATTAGTTGTTTCTGGTTCTGTCTCATGACTGCGTCGTAGATTGATTTGGTTGTGTAACCTGCAAAGCTTAGCAGGTTCGCCGCTGAAGAGTACAGGAGAAGCAGGTACTTTTTGGTGTCGGGGTTTACGCCTTTTTCGATGAGTTGTGCTGCTTTGACTCTGCGGTCGTGGCGCTCGTCTTCCGCGTGGGTGAAAAGGAATCGTATGTTGTTTCCCGCGTGGATTTCGGCACCTTCCTTCATCAGCTGTTCGGCAGCGATTACTTGGCTGACGTGTTGCTTGTACCGCTTTGGGTTTTTTGACATGTGTTTCGTCACGATTAAGTCCCAGAGGGGCACTTCGCCGGTCAGCAGTTTTCGCCGGTACTTCTTCACGATCTCTAGCGCTTCTGGGATTTTTTTGCGCAGTTCAGCAGTGTTGTTTGCAGAGGCTAACGTCTTTATCATTTCTGTTTGGGCGTCAAATACGAAACGTGGCGTGTCCCTGCGGCGGACCTCTAAGCCTCGTACCTTGACTTTGCCGTTTTCCATCACTCCGTAATAGCGGTTTAGCACGCCGATTCTCGGATGAGTTTTCGAGGGCAAAAAAGCGATCCATTTGTAACGACCTTCAAAGGTTATGGGCACCCCAACCTGTTCGCTTATTATCTTGCACAAGGCGGTGTACTCTTCGACGGTTGCGTCTTGTTTCTTCAGCCACAGCGAGTCAACGATGCCGTGGACAACCTCGAAACCGTGCTTTTCCGCTGTATGTGCTGCTTTCAAGAGGGCTGCTCTGCCGAATGCGCATACTCCCATGTGGCCGTCAACTGTGCCGAACTTGGCGTTTCGGTAACCCAGGTAGCCGAAGCAGGTGACTAGAATCCACTTCAGCGCTATTTGACGCTTATCATAAATTTCCCTGAGTTGCTGATCTTCCGCTTCTCCCTTCATGCGTTTGTAGAACAGCCGTTTGTTAACTACCAACCTGAGTGTTTTGGGGACTATGCCTGTTCGCTTCGTGCAGATGTGATAGTTCAGCTCGGGAATGCGCAAAGGCGAGTTGGGGCAGCACTTGCAGAGGACAGTTTCCGCCGAGATGTTGTTGTTCGCCATCAAAACGGGATACATAGAAGAAAAATCCACTTCTCCGACGTGGTCGTGGGCGCCTACTCTGGGCTCGAAGACGAAGCCGCCGCGGTCGCCTACAAGCAGTTCATAGGCGGATTTGAAGGCTTCGGGTATGCTCTTGTTTCGTGGGATTAGCACGTCGTCTTTTATGGCTTGGTAGAACTGTAGCGAGGACATGCTTGAGCCTATGGAGTTGCGTGCAGCCGTGTGCAAGGGTACTCTGCATGTGCGGGCTATCTCGATTAAGCCCTCGAATCCTGCTTCTGATAGGATGAAGGTGTTGCTTTCGTCGATGTGAATTCTTCCGTAAAGTCGGATGGCGCCAGCTCTGTAGAATGTGCGCCCGTATGAGAAGAATGTTCTACCCGATGGCGTTTTCGGAGCGAATGGTGTGCCGTCCCTGCTCAGGATGAAGTTGTCCAGAACATTGTTTATGGTTGCTCGCTGTGTGAGGTAGGGGAAAAGGTAGGAGTCGCCGCCCGAGGTTACGACGATGTCTGGGTCAAGCTGCTTGACGGTTTTGACGAGCTGGAGCAGTTTTTCTGTTTCCTCGCCAGAATCAATGCTGACTTCTTTCTCGTCTTGAGTTACTTGGATTGTGCCTATGGGGTCTTTGAAGTTGGCGATTTTTCCTTTTTTGGCGATTTCCACTTGAAGCTGCATCACTCGCAATTCTGGAACAGCGTAGTCTGTGCTGGTCACCGAGTCAAGCAGCGTGTACTCTAATCCTGCTTTTTCATTTTTGATTTCCACGAGTGCAAGCGGGAAAATGTCGTGGCTGAAGAAATAGGCGCTGTCTCCCTTTAAGTCGCAGTTGTGGATCTCGTAACGCAGATAGTCACCCATTTTCAGGATGCTGCGGGTGAGGGATTGCGTTTTTCTGCAGTCTTTCAGCGTAAGCTCTAGGACCCTGGATTTCTCAGTGTCTGTCGGTTGCGCGTACTTGTAGGCGAAGCTCCAGGCGGCTATGATTTGGCTGTTGTAGAGTCGGCTGGCTAAACGTTCTATTTCGTCTTGCTTGGCTGAAACGTAGATTTTGGGTTGGAACTTGTCTGTGAGTTTGATTCTTTCGCCGTTTTCTGTTATTATCCAGACGGCGATTTCGCCTTGGTCGGAAGGGTAGGCGTCGAGTATCCAGCCTTTAACATGGCTAGGGGCTGCCTGTGTGTTTGAGGGCATTCAATTCCTTCTGTAGCCTCTGCAGATGTATTTGCTGCGAGAGTAGCATGGACATTATCATCGGTTCGAAGAGTATGGGTTGAACGGCGTTGCTGCCTGCTGAAGCGTATCCTCGGCAAGCATCCATTAGCGTTTCGAAGGCTTCTCGGTCTTCGCTGCGTAAGGCTTTGGCGAATCCGTTCCATCTGTGAATTTCATCTTCCAAAGCCATGCGGTATGACTCAACTGTCTTGCCCACTACTGGAAGCCCTCCATAAACTCTGTTAGCGTGAGATTCTCTGATGGAAATTCCGCAGAGCCTAAAACGTAGCGGGGATGCTTTTCTAAAACGAGTTCGCGGTCGTACTTTGTTTGTCTGAGGGATACGACTACGTTTGCTCTTCCGCAGGTTACCGTTTGAAGAAAATTGTTTCGTCTTGTGTCCTGATGCGGAGGATAGGTGGCGATTAGTATAAGCTGGTTTTCTTTTGCGAAGGTTGAAAGGTAAGCGGTGACTTGGCTGAAAACTCTTCGCGCTTCTTCGCCTGGGATGTCTCTATCTAAAAAGAACCCTGCGATGTCGGATATTACTACGAGCTTAGTGTCGTATCTTTTGACGGTTTCTTTCAATTTCTCCATTATGAGCGAGGTCATCTGGTAAGCTGTGAATGCTCTTGAGATGTAAATGCGCTCCAGCACTTCTTTCGGGTTAAGCTGATGAAGCTGGGCAAGGCGGGCTACTTGGTAGAGTCTGAATGTGTTTCCTCCATCAACGAAGATCACGTCGCTTGCTAAGCCTCCTATTTGAGTTGGCAATTGAGCTCTGACACATAGCAGTGAAGATAAAGACAAAACAAACTGCGAACCGTAGAGGACTGCAAAGTCTCCCATTGCGAAGCCTGGAAACAGCTGGTTTATGTTTCGCATGTTCAGCGAGAGTAGCGATTGAGATGATATGGTCTTGGCTAACGTGTTTTGAGACAATCTCTCACTTCTCCCAATTTGTTGAGGGGTTAAAAGAGTGCGTTTCTAACCGTTTTTAAGCTATCGCTGAAGCGACACTCTCGCCTAGTGGAGAGATGAGTTAAAGTAAAGAGAACCTTCAAAATAGATTTTCCACCCATTTTATGCAAGGTTTGTGGACATTTGGGAGTCTATTTCAAACATTCTTTTTATTGCCCGGTTTTGGACAAGAAAAACCATCATGATTCAGTAGAAATAAATTCCATAAGACAAAAATAGGAAAGCGATTACAATTATAAATTGCAAATAAAATGAAGAAGGGAGAACTATGAAAAAAGTGTTTTTGGTTTTGTCGGCAATAGCATTGGCTATCGTTCTGACAACTCCAAGCTTTGCAAACCCTCCAATGGTGCTTCCCCATCGTAGTACATGGGACTCAGACATCATAAATGTCGAAGCAGTGTTCGCTCAAGGATATGCAGGCAAGGGAGTCTACATTGCAGTCTTAGACACCGGACTGGTTCCGAATTGGCGCGACTACTTCCCAGTCGACAGAATAGCGACGGATCTTGGCAAGGGCTTCGTGGAAGAGGTACATGTTGACACACAAACAGGCGAGCTTGTATATGCTGGCTTTGTCCATGAAACGTCGTGGGTTGGTTCAACCTTAGAATCGCATGGAACCCACGTGACAAGCACGATCATAGGCTACAACTATTACGCTCCATCGGATGCACTTGCAGGCTTACCGCTTCCGCCACTATTCATAGACGGAATCGCTCCGGACGTGACAATCATACCTGTCAAGGTGTTGACCACTTACAACTTGCCGCCTTACAGTGGACCAGATGGTGTGGTTTTCGGCACAGACTTGGCTGTGGCAGCCGGCATATACTACGCAACCGAGCTAAAACTCAAAGGCTACAGTCCCATGATTATATCAATGAGTATTGGCGGCTCTGAACCCTCTGACATCCTCGAAGATTCAATAGATTATGCGATTGCTAACGGCGTTATTGTTGTTGCTGCAGCTGGCAATGATGGACTAGCTGGAATGGGTTGGCCAGGCGCATATCCACAAGTGATATCTGCTGGTGCCAACGGATGGAGATATGAATGGTGGTGGCCAGCCGACCTAAATGGCCCAGGCATACCTCCAATCACATCAAGATTCCGTCTGTGGTGGCTCCAAGATGGTACATACGGGTTCAAGAACATACCAGAACCAACTCCACCAGAAGATGTTTACGTAGTTGACTGGAGTAGCAGAGAAAATGACGACCGCGTACCTGGCTACGATCAAGAACTTGACGTGCTTGCTCCTGGCAGCTGGGTCAGAGGACCATACCCAGGATATCCAGCATATAATCATCTTCCATGGTGGGCTCCGGGAATGGGCTGGATCGTAGCTCCTCCAAACCTAGTTAACTTCTACTACTTAGGCGGAACTAGCATGTCAACACCACACGTCTCCGCAGTTGCAGCGCTGATGTTGCAAAAGAATCCAACATTAACTCAAGCATTAGTCGAAAGCATCATAAAGACAACAGCTTTGCCAATTCCACCAGGTTCAATGACCGTTTGGGACCTTGTACCAACACAAGGTTGGTACACTTACTCATGGGGCGGACCAGAGGCTACGGGTGCTGGCCTAATACAGGCCGACGCAGCAGTTACAGCAGTTCTACCATAGAACAAACAGATATACTAAAATTACCCCTCTTTTTTCATTGCGCGCGCGAAAGATGCTAACTTGTTGATTGTAAGTTTTGCTTAGTTTTGCTATGGATTTCAATTCGTAAAGTGTTTATGTTTTGAGGGTTTAGCTGGTTTGCATGTCTGAAGAGAAGCGTATGACTCAGGTTTGGGTTAGCTGGGATACTTATAGGCGTTTGTTGGCTGTTCGTGGGGCGCTGCAGAGGGCTGATGGCAGAATCAGGAATTTTGACGAGGTTATTAGCGAGCTTATTGATTTCTAGAAGAAACATGCGGTTTAGCCGGCTTGCGTGATTTCGCTGTATTTTTGTTGGATTTGCTGCAGTTCTTGCGTTATGTCTTTTCCTTTGTTTTCTGCTTTGTGTGTGAAGATTGTGTGGGTTTTTTCCATGTGTCTTTGTGTAGGCTTAGTTTTATTCCTTTTTTGCCGAAGGGGTAAGTGTAGAGGTGATAGTGGCTTCTTCGCCACTCGCTTGTTCTGTCCGCCGTTTTTGTTGGGTAGTAGCCTAAGCTCTGAAAGGGCTTCGTAGGGGCGTTCCATGGCTGTTCGGCGTATGGTATATTCCATTACAGGGGCATCCTTTGCTGTGCATTTATTGGATAGAACATTGCATTTTTGTGGTTGCAGGCTTTTATGTCGTATAGAAGAAGCTTCTATAACCGCTTTCCACAAGTTTTAACGTAAGGCCCATGATTAACTCTAGTTTAGTCGGGCGGAGTCGGCTCTGCGTGCAACGGGAGCATGCTCCCGACTCGTGCTTTGCCCAGCGGGCACGTTAAGGGGTTGCTGGGCTGAGCGGGTATGGAGCTGCTAATGGCAAGCTAAATCCCGTATTAAAAACCGGAAAAGGAGAAAAGAGGAGGTGAGTGAAAAATGAAAACAAAATTGATCACAACAATAATGATAACACTGTTTTTGGTAAGCGTGATAGCGATTGCGATTCCAGTGAAGGCTGGAATGGTATGGGATGTTTATCCAGGCCCGGGTACTCCAATTCAGAATGCCGTAAACTTAGCTAGTGCTGGGGACACGATTGTTGTGCATGTAGGGGTCTATCCTGAGAGCGTTAGTGTTTTCAAGTCTCTTAGTATAGAGGCGCAAGGTGCTGTCAAGGTCAACCCAACGCCAACTGGATTCACAAACGGTTTTTATGTCATATCTGATGGTGTAACGATTGAAGGCTTTGAGATTGCTGACACAAACTTTGGCATATGGTTTGAAGGAAGCTATAACACGTTTAGCCACAACTACATTCACGATATACGCAGCACAGTGTATTGGTATGACGGAGGCGTTGGAATTTCGCTCTGGGACATGAACGGTGGCTCAAACTACAACGAGATAGCGTTCAATGTGATAAAAGATATTGAGAGAACGGGAATTCTGCTGGACATAGCATGGACTGATGGGGGCACAGGCATTAACACTGGGAATAGCATCCATCACAATGAAATAAGTGGCACACCTTGGGGAGCAATAGAAGTATTGAATGCAGAATGGACCACAATACACCATAACATCATAAGTGATTATAAATACAACGGGGGAATAAATCTGTGGAACGCTGAAAACGGTATCAACAGCAATTACAATTCGATACATCACAACATAATATCGGGTGCAACTGGAGAGGGGTGGGGTATTGGAATTTTCGTATGGGCTTGGGCGGGATCTGCCGAGCAAAACGTCATCCACCACAACGATATATCGAAGATTGACGGGTCATACAAGGTTGGGATTTGGATCATAGCAAACTATAACACGATACATCACAATTTCGTAGAAAAAGAAACTGTCGGCCCGCCGTATTGGGATTCCGGCATAGGCAACAATGATTTCAAGAACTCGTGGAATTAGTACGCATGGAAAGCTAAAATCAGCTCTTACTTTCCCTTTTTTTATTAAACCATTCTACTTTGCCTTTACGTGATGGATTAAAGGGTCTGTTGAGAGGTCAAGGGTTGTCTTCTGGTGTTCCGCTTTGTGGTGGGGATGGTGTGTGGAAGACAGATTTAGAAGAGCTCCTGCGACTCAATCATGTTGTGACGTTGTTGTCAATCGGAGACGTTAAAATGCGACATACTTAGCTATCTCAAGGCACCTCCAACACGGACACGGAAAATGTTAACCAAATATTCAAAGAAAAGAGAGCAAGAACCTCGCTTAAAAGTGAAGGCGAAATTGAAAGTATTTTTCCAGAATAGGTAAACTTTTGTTTGTAAGCGGGGAGCGCAATGATGATTAAGCCTGTTAATCCAGAAAGCCTAAAGGAAGGAGAGATCATATGCTTCAAGCCTTCACAACCGACATTCATAACCCACAGAGGGTGGAAGAAGGATGGAGATTAGGGGTAAGAGCAAACCGATATTTTGCGGAAGCGGCGGCGAATGGAAGGTTGAGCTTGAACAACGCCTACAAAAGGATGATGAAATAGTGCTTCTCGCCTTGGGAAACGTCAAATACGAAGTGTTAAGCTATCTGAACAAGAGAAAAGACATAGAAATGGTGAAGCTTGAAACGAGATACATGAAGAAGCGGGAGAAGGGCACGGGAGTCAAAGCCATAGTCAGAAGGCGCATGCAAGCCGAGCCGCTCCAAAAATAAGTGAAACTTTGCCTTTGCCCGCAGCGCATGCGCTTGAATCGTACCGAAACGTTTTTGCGGCGACATTTTCAAGACTGAAATCAATAAGAGTAATCATGCATTAGCATTGGGGCGGGGTCTACAGAGTATCAAATGTTTGGATCTTGCCTGTTCCATCCACAAGCATGTTGTTGATGTGATCTCTCAGTTCACGGCAAGTGTTGTGTTCGATTCCGCAGGAATCGGCTGCTGCGTGGAGTATGCTCAGGTAGCATTTTCTTCTTTGGAGAGGCTGTTCATAAAAGAAAAAGATCCGTTCAGTCTTGCCCTGTAGCAGGCATCGCCTAATTTGGTGTATAAGTTGCGAAAGGCGCTCTTTGCTTTCGGCATCTGGTAGCAGTTCATTATTTTCAACAATCCTGCACTTGTATGCAACGGTTTTGAAGGTGACGTTGTAATTTCTGTGGACTTCACAAGGGAAAAACAAACCATACTTTGCGCTCAGAATTGCCCATTTGAAGTGCTTTGCCTTGCACCATGCTATGAAATTGGTTATCCTAGGAGAGTCATAGAGTTCCTCTGGGGAGCCTTCCGCGACCAGGCGCTTGCTCGCTGAGCAATAGGTCATGTAGAGTGCTTTCGGATTCGCGACCTTGGAATCAGTCAACATGCTAAAACCTGTCTTTGATTACATGTTCTTTGGGCATACAGCGCCCATCACGCATGTAGTACATTGAGGTCCAAATGGGGTGCACCATTTCTTACCAATAATCCACGCGGGCGCGTCAAATGCACCTGGGTATTCCGGGTTGAATTTCCTCGCTGCCCTCAGTGCTTCTGCTGAATTTGCGATGCTAATGAAGCCTAGCCTTTGAAACACTCTGACAACGTGAACATCCGGTTTCACGTCCATGTTCTTATGGTCCAAGTCGGTGAAATTTATCTTGAAACACTTCTCTAGCAACAGGACTATCATAGAGGCAATGCCGGGTCCAACACCATAGATGCGGCGAAATACCGATTTAACATAAGCAGATGTATGATTTTGCCAGATTTTCCTTGCGTCGCCATCATATTCTTTCAGAACTATTTGCGCTAATTCCTTCACAGTTCTTGGCGCGTCAGTAATATATCGAGGCTTATTTGGAAGACTTCGAAAAAGGGATTCTAATTCTTCGAGAGGTTTGCCAGCGAAGAACTGCGGTGTCAACGTTCCGATTTTCATCTTTAAATCGTACGGAATTGTCCAGATGATCTCGAATCTAGCGCCCCTATCCAAGACAGCGGCCAACACAAAGGCAAAGGGGTTTTCTTCCACAAGTGTAGCCGCACCTTCTCGAGTAACTGCGAACAACTCTCGAGGCTGTATCTTAGTACTGAAGTCCAGTAACGCAACTACTCTCGCGTCTTTGTCCATTTTCTCCTCGTACGCTATTTTGGATAACTGGATTTACTGTTTGTGCTAGTTAGCTCTTTTCACGAAGGGTCAAAACTACAACGAGAGGGTCATTCTGAACATTGATTTCCATTTCCAGATCCCTGTGGAGGAAGGGCTTGATTGCTTCATAGAATTTTCTAGGTATGTCCAGAGAAAGGCGTTCGTACTCGTAGGTGCGTTTGCTGTGAAGGTAGCGTTTGTGGGAGACTCTGCGCTGGATCCTAACCAACTTGTCCAGAAACTCCCACTGTTTGTTTTACATGGCTAGAACACTCGCGTCATTACGGCTTAACTGCTGTTCAAGAACAGCTTTCCGCATCAAATCCTTAATCGCGTCGCTGACCCCGCCAGGATAGTTGGGCTGAACTATTTTCTTGCAGAAATCTCTCAGCAGGCCAGCTGGAACATCATAGATTGTTAAGTGAACGAGCAGGTCACTATCATAACTCTTGTTGCCGACTTCCTGAAAACGTTCTAGCCTCTTCTGCTGCACGACTCACCATCCCCCTTCTCAACATTTCCGTTGAAACTGTGGACACTGCCACTTTGAAGGATTCATCTGGACTGTTAAAAAGACAGCAACCCAACAACATCCCCAGACAGTACAGAGAGTAGAGTTAAAGTGGAAGATATGGCGTAAACTCCAAATTAGACTGTAAATTCCCATTTGAAACGCTCGTATCCTTAACTCACAACTTTATTGAGAATGTTGGATTTAGTATAAGAAAACCTTGAGCCCGCGCGGGTTAGTTAAACTTAAATACGAAAGCGAGAGTCTACGAGTTGAAGGAAAAATATGTCTGATACTGCTGAGAATGCGGGTACTGTTATTTTGGCCATAGCAGTTATTTTCATAATAGTGGGCGGGCTTTGGTACTTGTCAACGTTGGGACCTATTCCAGGTTGGGGTTGGCTGATAATCGTCGGTATCGCTATAATTGGATTTTTCTATATCATGTCACGTATATTGGGAGATTGATTCCTGCGCAGCGCGCGCGGGGGAGTTAAATAAATGGTTAAAAATGGTTTTACAAGACGATTTGTCCTTACAACGTTTGGTGTTTTAATCATTCTACGGCAAAAAATTAATCAGTTGATTAACTAGCTTAAAAAGAGTAGAAGAAGAATCCTCTAGTCAATTAGTCCCATCCGTGCTTTTTTTCCCAGCGATGCAATTCCCATGCTAACCAGACGAAGAAACCAAACCAGAAGGCTATCAACATAGAGCCAACAGCACCTAACCCAATAGCATACAAAACAATTCCAAAAACCACTGTTCCAACAGCGACTTTTAGTAGGCTCTTCAGCCACAACCACATTTATACTGTCCTCTTTCAGTTTGTTTGCAAGTCGAAAAAGATATGATTTATGAATTTGAAAGAAAGATTTGGCTAAGTGAATTGAACCTTTCTCCATCGTTTTCCGCTAGTCTAATACTTAATTTATTTTGTAGGTGCAAAAGGTTCTGGGATAGTTGAATATAGTTTCTTGTCAAACTTGAACTTGTTATTCGCTTCGTCAAATTGGGCAATGATAACATTTCCTCTTATTGCATATCTATTGCTAATGAACCTCTTTATTTCTTCTCCAATTCCTTTAGGTGAGATAAGCATTCCATATCTGGCATTGAAAATATCTGCATACAATTTTGCTCTTGAAATATTCTGAATTGTTATTTTTTCGTGTTTTACTTCAACAGTCATAAGTTCCTTAAGATACGGAGTTTTTTGTATGAACCCCATTATATCTGGAGAGAATTTTTCAACTCTTATGATACTCAATGCGTCATTATCAAGCACTTCTTTTAACTCTTCAGAAAAACATCCATTTGCAGTTATTTCAAGATGAACTTTGCCTGCAAAAAATCCTTCACCTATCCTTTCTTTTTGAGAATTCAAATACTCTTCGAGCTCTCTCTGCAATGCATTCTTAATTGGCTCATAAAGTGGTTCTTCTTTTTTCTCCCTTACTATTTTCATTATTATCATCCTACACTTGACAAAGAAAAAGTAATATCTTTCTTGCCTTAAAAGCGTTCATATCGAAAGAAGAAATGGAAAAAAAGGAGATATGAAAAAACGGAAGAGAAAGGCAAGATTGAAGAAATAGAGAGTAAACTTGGTGACATTGACTACAATCAAGGTCTAATCATGGGCTTAACTCTTGGAATTCTCGGAAATCTCTGTGTATCATTTTTGATAGAAACAATTCATGCTTATGGAACTGTGCTCTTCAATACATGGCTTGTTGTGTTTGTCGTGTCTCTAGTCATGACCGTCTTTGTCTATCTATTCCTAGTGAGACGGATAGTAATGCGATTTTTGGAGATTATCACCACGATTTTCCCATCTGTCAAACCAAAACAGAAAAAGTAACCAATCAGAAATCGGCAAAAATCAACTAGGTTAATCTCTTTCCGCACTTCGAGCAGAAGACTGCATCAGGCGTGTTTTGCGTTCCGCAATAGCGACAAAATTCGTGCGACGGTGGTGGAATATTTTGTTTGGCTCTAATACGAGACGCAGAGCCAAACGCACCAAAGACAATTCCGACTACAGCAAGCCCTATAGAGTATTGCACATTAGGGAATTCATACGACACACCTGTTACGCTTCCCCAGAAATCTCTGTTAACATTGATTTTCATATTGGTGAAAAGTATAAGAATTGCCAAGAGCACGAGTGCTACGCCAATTGCTATTCCTACGTTTCCGACTAGATGATAGTTTGCTCTTTGAGAAGTCATCTTTAACCCTCACTTTTATCATTCAAGACTGAATCTAGATAAACTTAAAAGCCTTGCTCAAGTTGAAAGAATCGTATGGAACCAGAAGTTCACATTATCGAGAGATATTTTCAAGTTGTCTTAGGCTGTCTCACAATGACTAACATACTGTTAGAACATAGGAGAGAAATTGATGTTTTGGCGATGAATCCGAAAACATTAGAACGTTATCACATTGAAGTAAATGCTTGGACTTGTGAAAAAGTGAAGCAAGAGGACTTGGGTGATTTTCAGGAAGATAAGTTTGAGCACCCAACTGTTAGACAAAGAATCCGTGAATTGTTTGGAGATGTTGCTTATCACAAAGTCTTGGTTGTTTGGAACATCAAGAATGACCAAGTTATAAATGCCGCTAAGGAGAAGTTTGGCATTGAAATACGATATATGCAAGAGATACTCGAAGAATTGCGGGAAGCTGTTTTTCGTGGCAAGATAAAAGGTTCAAGAGATGACATACTAAGAACGGTTGAGTTAGTTAATAAAAGCTATGAGATAGCTAGAAAGAAAAGTATTAGTAGGAAAATTGATGAATTGGATAGAAAGTATGCAACAACAATCGGCTGAGATTAAAAGACGGAAATCTTAAATCTGCACAACAGACAATTTCCTTTTTACATAACTTAGGTCTTCCAAGTTTTCCACTTCCATTCCTTGCTTGTTATGCTTTCAAGCCATGAGGCTTGTTTTTTGCTTATTATGAGGTCTGAACCCCATTTAGTAAGTCGATTAATCAAACTCATAACGAAATTTCTTTCAGTATCATTCCTAGCTAAAGCATGAGCGTTATACAAATACGCTTTTTTGCTATCCCATCTTTTAGGATTGAATTTCTTTATACAACAAGAACCAATGATAAGCGTCTTCTTTGTTTTCACGTTATAAACATAGTAAGCCATCCAACCAGCTTTCAAATGCTGACCACAAACGCAATCCTCTTCGTTTTCAAGAAGTTCCTTGTCTTTTATTATGAATTCATCTTGAAGAACATCCAGAGTTTTCGCTTGGCTATTCCTCAAGACGTTCTTCGAAAATCTCTCAGGCTTTTTCATTTTTCGGTGACTCCTTACAAATTAAGACTAATACAACTAATAAAAATATTCCTCGTTCTACCCTAAGCCATCGCATTCAAGAGGCTCTGCGACAGTCCTAAACTTCAGAAAATACCCATGCCAGACAAAACCACGGAGCCTAGCCATTTTGCCCATGTCGATTATACTGAAGGTGGGGGATGGGTTGAACTTGATGTTTGGCATTTTGCGTAAGTGCGTAACGGTCTCGTTCGTATTGTTTGATTTGGTAGCGCGCATGCCTGTTCCGAAAATGGTTAAAAATGGTTTTGATTCGTCCTTGCGCGCGGGCGAATTCAATAATTCATTTTTAGGTGAGAGACCGAACCTCCCTTTTTGATGAGGATGAGAGGAAAGGTCGGTTCTCCCAATCTCTTATTCGAGAACTTGGATTTAACACCTGTCCAATCTATCCTCTGGAAAGATCTCCACAGGGAGGGAGCTGGGAAACCTGTGGTGTATAACCCGGTGTGGGATCTCAGGGCTTTGATGCTCAGGCAGATCCTCCAGATCCCGTACATGAAGGACTTGGTGAAACGCCTCAGAAGAGACCCGTACCTGAGGCATATGTGCGGATACGGTGACAGGGCTCCATGCGAGGCTCATTTCAGTCAGGTGAAGAAGCGGATAGGCCCTGAGGGGTTCCGCATGGTGGAGGCTCACCTGCGCCGCGAGGCCCTTCGCATAAGGAGGAGTCAGCCGTTGGCGGCGGTGGGCCTGATTCAGGCGGCGTCATTAGACGGCACGGACTTGCCAGCTTGGAGTAGCAGGGACCCGCATGACAGCCGGAGAGGCTTGGGTGACCCGGAAGCCAGAGTGGGCCGAGGCAAGAAAGGTTTCTACCTGGGATACCAGAGCCTGTTCATGGTGGACATAGAAGGCTTCCCCCTTGGTCACATGGAGGCGCCGGCTAACCTGAACGAGAAGGTGCTGGTGGAGCCCCTGTTGGACAGGGTTCTCGGCGAGGACGTGGAGGTGGAGTTGGCTGTTGGTGACAGTCAACTGGAGTCTCCGAGGGTGTTCCAGTGCTTGGAGGAGAGGAAGATCGGACGTATCATCCCCTGGAGACGGATGAAGGGTCGGGATAACCCTTCGGATGTTCTCACCGTCAAGAACCGCATAGGCGTGGAGGGACCCGAGCATCTGCGCTGCATCTACCACCGGTTGAAGGCTATGTCTGAGAGCTTGAACGGCAGAGTGAAGACGCGGCTTGCCTACAGCAGGTTCACCTGGCAGGGGCTTGGCAACGCCTCGATCCATGTATCAATCATCTTCTGCATCGTGTACGCCGCCGTGATAGCCGCCCACCGCATCGGCAAACCCGAGCTCAGGTACAGCATCGCCCACTTCGCCTAGAAAGCCTCCAGAGATGGATAGGTAAGAACAGTGGACACCATGCGTGATGCCGGGTCTGAAGGATGTTCAGCTGCCATCCAACACTGGTTGCGGGAGCGGAAAAAAGGGTCAGCCTCCATTCCAACCCAAGAGGCAGGCAAAGGGAAAAACAAAAAACCCCTCAAAGCATCATCCAAAGCAATTATTGAATTCGCCCGCGCATGCTTGTTGAGAGTGTGTGAAAACTCGGCTTGAGTTTTGGAAATTGCTTATTTTATGTATATTACATCGAGTTTCAAGAGGTATTCTATACGTATAGAACGCAATTTCTTAGACTAAATTTTAGTTTTCACACAGTCTCTGTTCCTAAATTCGTTTTGCGAGGTGGCTTGTGCTTCTGGTTTTGCTTCGTATATGGATGACGATGTGCCTTGGGATACGAGAAGCTACGTTCGGAAGGCACGACCCAACTCCATCGCACTTGAAAAAGGGAATTTAGGAACACACATGCGCGCTAGATCGGCTGATTCTGAGGCACTAGAACCTTGGCAGTCCTAAGGTCTTGGAGTGACTTCATAACTTCATGTACTCTGTAGAATATCTTTTCTTCGATTGATGGAATGAGGAAATGTCCAGTCGTACCATTAAGCTTACCCCGAGTCCTAATGTTTCCAGAGAGGCTTTGCAGATGTCTCTGAAGGTCTATCAAAGATCGCAGGATTTTCGGTTCGAGGAATTTTCCATATTTCTTGTCGATATCATCAAGATGTGCGTATCGTTTGTCAAACAGCCCACCATAATCTCCATTGATCAAATGCCTTTCTTCAAGGAGCCTCCTCTTTATCTGCTCTCTGCTCCCCGAGGCAAGTCTCGCCAATTCATTCAGCTGATGTTCTTCAGTCTTTCCGAAGATCTCTTCAGGTGTTTCCCCAGCAACTACGATCAGTGGAATCAGTATATTGGCGAAATCTGTGAAAATCCCATAAACCTCATCAGAAAGTAGCTTGCTTACTTCATTCTTCACCGACTTCCATTTCTTCTCTTCTTCATATTTCCAGATCTTGTCCAAGACTAAGACAGTAAGCCCCGTTCCAACAGTAGTCATGAAGATCTTGAAAGCTGCATCGGTTGCAGTAATCGGATTTTCTCTCGTTTGATAGTAGACCCATTGCAGGCCTGTCATTACCATTAGAGCAATTATAATCAGTTCTTTCCACATTATTCATAGACCTCAATGAGGCATATGCCAACATAGTATAAAAGTTCAGCGCGCGCTTTGCGAACCGTTATGCTGCCATCCGGATTCTTGTCGATCTTAAGCCCTATCCCTTCTGCCAGCCCAGGGCTTCAAACCAGCGCGCTCCATGTCTTAGAGTGGGAGTTCCTGCATTTCAAACTTTTTCACTGTGATGATTGCAGGTTTCGGTATAGTTCTCGATAGGGCAGCCTGCAACATTTCGACTACTTCCAATCCATGCTTACACATCGTTTGAAGCATTGAAGCTTCTATTTCTTTAGTTAGTAGGTCATGGGCCAAAGTATCCCTTTCACTTTTGAACGACATGATTTTTGTCCTTTCGACATCAAAAACCGCATCCATAATAAAGGCTAAATCCACCAAGTGTTTGAAACTTCCAATGTCGCTCAAAAGTTTCTGTTTCAGAGGGTCCAGAATAACTTGAGATTTCTGAGCGTCTAATTTCCCAGATTTGTATAGTATCAACATGCGAAGTCTGTACTCAATAAGCTGATGAAGAGAAAACAACGCTTCCCAATAGTTCCCTTCAGAGATCTCTTCAGCAAGCTCTTTCATGCTTGCGCAGCCTAAACGCCTGCCTCCTTTTTCCAAATGCTCACTGACTTTTCTCTTCATTTGAGTTAGTTCCTCCTCAGTTATCACCTTGTTTATCATTTTCGAGAAGACTTTTGTCTCAAGCTCTTTCTTCACGATTTCCTCTGGAAAACCCAACAAAACCCCTGGAATGGACACACTATCTATCAACCATCGCTGCCGATCATCCCACATTATTTGGACAGGTTCTGTGTCTACTCTTACAATCTTCTGTTGTGCATCTTTCACGTAAGTAAACATAATTCGGTTCGTGAAAGGTCTCACTAGAAGGAATTGCCTCCAAGCTTCCTCAAAGGATATGGATTTAGAACTCTCAACCAATGTTGCCATAGATGTGCATCAATGATGTGCGAGATATATTACTTGCGCATCAGTTCGCGCGCTGCCAGAACAGGTACACTTTCGTCTGCAGAAGAAAACCGCAAATCTTGACGAGGCCTGCAAGCTGCTCCAAGGTTGCAGCATTCACCTTTTTCTCGTAATCTTCCATATGCCCGAATGGAAGGCCTGAGCTGAAAAACTTGATGAAGACTTCTCTTATTTTGCCAACGTCTTCTTCTTTCAAGCTCTTGATCCTATCTAACACGTAATCAGTGCTGCTGAGAAGCTCAGTATTAAATCCGAGATGTTGGAGGGTTTCGACAATTTTGAGCAAGGTAATGACCCATATGATCAGCCACCTGCATGTAGAATCTACTGGTATGCAGATGGTTCAAATGGCTACACAGGATCCAACAAGATAGCAGATATGCTAAACAGTCCTCCTACAATTTCACTCTTAGATGAGGCACAGATTCCAGAGTTTCCAGCTTCATAATTCTACCATTATTCATGATAGCAACACTATTAGCAGTAATAGTCTACAGACGAAGAATCTCAAAATGATTGAAAATTGGGATTAGAGTTCTAGAGGCCCATTCTACCGAGAGGAGATGCAGAGGATGGCGCCAAGGAACACACAAGAGCCCTAAAGCGGCTTCTGATTAGCTGCGCAGAGCCTCATAGGGCTCGTTTCCAGAAGTAGTAATCCAGAAATCACAGAAACCGCGGACTACTACTTCCGCGCTTCCAGATATCCTGGAGGGCTCCGGTGACAATGTTGTCCATTAAGGTTATCCCTATTCGGGGACAGGTTTGAGTAGCTGCTTGGCATTGTCCATATTTGGGGATAAATGTGAGGATCCAACTAAAACAAGAACGAACGCACCGCTGGCTGCTCTGGTGGAGCGCCGACGGCACCAAGTGGTTTCCATTAAACTGTGAGAACGTGCAGGCAATTCCCAATGAGAACCCAGATCCGTTTGAAGCCTATAGGGCTTACCGCGAGGCTGTGAACAGAGTTCACCAGGGCTTCATGGAAACGTTTGAGGGCAACTATGACAAGGCCTCTGGAAAAATGGGTGTTAGAGCTTTAGGCGCGGCGACAGCAGCAGTTATCTCGAGGCTGGGATAAGAGTGAAGTTCACCTACGGATTCACAACTAAGACCGTACGCGGCAAGGGATACGTCTACTTTTGGAAGTATGTGGGCACAGGACGGAAAATCGAACAATATATAGGGCGTGCTGGCAAACCGGCAACTGAAAAGAAGGCTTTGCAGGTGAAGCTTGCCTATCTCACGGGGCTTCAGGAAGAGATCAGTGAAACGATCAGGCAGGCTAAAGCGGAACTCGGCCGGCTGAGCAGCAGTTAGGAAGGTGAGAGAATGGTTTTCCAAGGGCAGGATTTGTGTGTGCTGAAAGAAGGAGTATGCAAGAAAAAACGTTCTCTTAGGGGGGTCCCCCTCCGTCTCTGTCTGTCTGTTCATGTTCGTGGTGATGTTTAATGACCTTGTTTAAAACGAAGGAAGGCAAGATATTTTGGGATGCGAAGTGGCTTCAGCCGTTGTCCGATCCGCCGGACGGCCTGCCTCTCTGCCGCGACTCTGACTTGGAGCTGATGGCTTCGTTCGTTCAGGACGTGTTCAGAACTGGTCAACGCAGAAACCTCTTCATCTGATTCTCGTGGCCAGGGAAGTTTCCAACGTTGAAGGGGGAGGGGTAGGCGCATTTTGCGTGGTCGTTTGACTGTCAAAATGAGGGTATCCCGTCGGGACGCCCAAATACGGAGGACTGTCGATGTTGACACGCAACGGCTGCGGAAGAAGACTATCAGGATGCTTGAGGGCATTTTCAAAATTGCCGCTGATTATGCACGTGGCAAAGTTGACCGTGTGACTTTTCAACGGTGAAAAAAGGTAGGTATAGGGGTAGGTGCTCAGTTACGGTTAATTTGAAGTCAACTGAGAGGGTAGCCCTATACCTAGGAAAAATGTGTCGTATTGCGCGTGTGGACAGCCAAGGGATACGTGCTAAACTGCTGAATCAGCTTGACCAGCTCTTCAATTTGGCTTTTTCGATTGCGAAGGGTCAGGTTAAGCGGCTTCGAGATGATGAAGGGAAGCAGTATAGTGTTACTCCAGGGCAGCGGCAGAAGTGGGCACGGTTGGCAGCGTACACGGCGCAGGTTATGCAGAATCTGAGTAAAGGGTTTGATGAAAAGGAATTTCAAGCGGACCTGAAAAAGCTGGAGCAGATGGTTAATGAGATCAGACGCAAAAAAGCTGCAGAAGACAATAGAGCAGTTGTATGAAGAGTCTCAAACGGAAGGAAGGGGCGCTAACAGTCAGCTTCAGATCCCAAGTGATGTTGTCGAGTTTGCTCAAACCCTTTTCAAGTTCAAGCCTTACGAGTATCAAGCCAAACTGCTAGAAGAGAAGAGTAAGCGTATCGTTGTGCGCTGGTCTCGTCAAGCTGGCAAGACAACGTGTATCGCTCTTCGGGCAATATGGTTTGCTGCTACGCATGAGAAGACTTTGACGCTTATTGTGGCGCCTACGCTCCGGCAGAGCATGATAATGTCGGATCGTATCCAAGATTTTCTGATGGAGGGTTGAGGTTACGGGGCTGCTCAAGATTGAGTAAGTCTTAACTCTTACGACAGTGCCTAGTCTCTGTTGGGCTCTGAAGCGATGCGCACATTTTGTATGGACTGCCGTTTTTTCCGGGGAAAACTCAGCCTAGGAGACCGACAGTTTCTCTTGAAGTTGCTTAAGCAGTATGATGCAAAGTTGATGTTGGAAAGCTGGGTTAGAAAGGGCCAGGTTAAAAAGCCAAGCGGAAGAAGCGTGAATCAAGATAAGGTGAAGGCAACTGAGATTCTCAAACGCCCGGCCTTCTGCAGGAAAGAGGGCGTCCGCGTTTACGCTGTTGACGTGGGCTGCGTCTTTTATGAACCGGCTGACAAGCAAGGAGGCAGGGAAACAAGTGAGACAGGGCAGGCTTGAGATTGCAGGTGCAGTTTTAGATGCTGCATCGGCTTATCAACAATCTCCAAAACCGTGAAAGGCAAAAGAGCCGAAACATGTTCATGAAGCTTAACTTTCTCCTCGTCCTTACGCTGTTCAAACCACGTCCTAGCCTTGTCAAGCGTCCAACCCTTAGATTTGTCGAAGAGGTAACTCTGCACTTCAGTCGTGCCCTTCCCTTTCGGCTTTCCAACTACTGCTTTAATGCCTTCCTCTTCGCTGATCATGATGGCGCGCATGCTCTCCGGCCTAAAATCGTCAGGGCTCCTATGGCCACTACGTATATGATCCGCTGAATCATCCCAAGGAATCGCACAAACCAGCCTCTTCGCTTTTAACGCTTAGAAAAGGGACTGAATTGCTAAAAGAAGGTTATTGATGGGCTAATTTCTAATCACAATTAACAATGCTAATATTTAAGAGCAAACAATTGAGAAACATGCGACGCGGGCTCTACGACATAACAGGCGAAATTTTGGAGGAAGCAGTCAGGAGCCCGAATCTGGCGCCAACACGGCTCATGGCCAGAACAGGCGCAAGCTACATAATGCTGGAACCGTTACTGTCGGCAGGCATTGTCAGGCTTGAACCCGTGTCAAAAAGAAGAAAAAAACTGGCAGTGACGGAGAAAGGCAGAGAGTTTCTGCAGCATTACAGGGCCCTCACGCAAATATTCCCAAAAACCTAAAATAGCGTGTGCATGGCGATTTTCCCAAAAGCTCCTAGGTAAACGCCATAACTCGTCACAGGAAGGTCTATCTCCGCCCCAGAAGCTCCAGACTTCTGCATCTTCTCAACAGTTTCCAATCTGCCCTTCGAAGCGTCAACCCAAGTGACCCCCACAAGGTCTCCCAACATCAACTCGCTAAGCTGCTTAAGCACTTTCTTGTTCAAAGTCGCTTCACTCAAAATACAAATCAAAAAAGCATTTTAAAAGCAAATTTGAACCACAAAACTAACAGGTTAATTGAAACTTCTCTTGAGGCTCTAAAATTTTCCATAGGGGGTTCGTGGGTTCAAATCCCACCCCCCGCACCATTTTACCGGTAAATTTTAAATATGACCAAAGTCTACTATTCCATCGGTCTTCTATGGGTAGAAAGAATACGTCCAAGACAAAGACGATCAAAGAGAGAACTGCCTACATCTATCTGCCTTCACTCCAGATGCTTGAAGATTGGAGGAAGCGTTCTCAGGCCGCGAAGACTTCTCTTTCGAAATTCGTGATTGACCGCGTTGAGGATTCAATCAGGAAAGATGAAGAAGGATACCTTGGGCGAATAGAACTGGTGAAGCGTTTGAAGAAGGCCGAGGAAGAATCAAAGGGATTATCGAACGAGAACAGGATGCTGAAAAAGCTCGTTGACAATCAAGAGACAGAGTTGAGAAGATACCGATCACAGCCATTCTTGGAAAGTGGTTTTGAAGGGATTCGACGATACGATAAAGACCTTATAGAACTGCTGAAGACTGGCAAATCCTACAGCGCTGATGAGATCTTGGTGAGGCTCAACATCGAACCCTCAAACGTTGATCTCATAAAGGCCCTAAACGCCCAGCTAGAAACACTCGAGGCCTACGGGTTGGTCGGTTACAGTGGGAGAGGCTGGAGATGGAAAGCATGAATATGTTGCTTGTTCAAAACCTAGCCAGATTGGTTGAAGGGTGTAGTGCAGATTGTAGTTTGAGAAACATGACCACCGAAAGCACCAGACGCTACAGGTCCTGCCTATCCATATTCGGTAACTTTCTGGAAGCTCGAGGCATAGCGTTCAAAGAAGTTGACAGGTTCAGGTTAAAGGAGTTTCTTGAGTACGTCAGGTTTGAAAGACGCGTGAATCAAAAAACCGTTGAAAACTATTTTTCAGCCATATCCGCGTTCTACGATTATCTCGTCTTTGAGGAACTCTTGCAGACAAACCCTGTGACGCCTTTCAGGAAACGGTTCTTAAGAAACTACAAAGGCGAATCAAGAGATTCAGAACGGAAGCTTCTCTCCGTTGGAGAGATGAGCAAATTAGTCAACTCGATACTGGACCCCAGAGACAAGGCCATTGCCGTGGTATTTGCCAAAACTGGAGTGAGACGAAATGAACTGCTCAGTCTGGATGTGGACAGTATAAACTGGATAGAAGGTTCCATCACTCTGAAACCCACACCAAAGAGAAGCAATCGTGTCGTATTCTTCGACAACGAGTGTGCCTTCGTGCTGAGAAGATGGTTGAAAACAAGGGAGAAACTTGGACCTCAATCAAAGGCTTTGTTCGTTAGCTACCAAAGCCTGAACCGTTTAGACCGAAACGGGCTCTACACTCTCGTTGTGAAGTATGCCGCAGCACTAGGTTTCCATCGGCCAGAATCCAAGAGGCTGGAAGACCATTTTAGTCCACATTGTTTTAGACATTGGTTCACAACATGGCTCCGACGCAATGGTATGCCACGGGAGTTCGTGAAGGAACTCAGAGGCGACCGTCGGAAGGAAGCTATGGATATATACGATCATATAGACCGCCAAGAACTGAGACGTGCATATCTGGTAAGCGTGCCTAAACTGGGTGTATGAACAAAAGCGAGCGGTCAAATTATGGTGCGAGTATGTGACCAGTCTAACCAATATACCGTGGCAGTATCTCAAGATTCCGCAACGAGACTTCATGCAATTAGGACCGGATGAGTTTTCTGACTTAGACGTTTTCAAGCATGAGCAGTAGCGTATGCCTAATCAGCGATGATGAGGATAGCTCCAAGATATGACCTATACCTCTGTTCCGATCGATCGGTGGTCATTAGGTAAATCTTAATCTCTGAACAGCCCTTATTTTAGTATCCCTTGGTTAGCAAGATGACTATCGAGACCATTTGCGAGAAAGCCGGATACCGTCTTGAGTATTTGCAGTCCTTGCGTTCCGAATTGGACGAGAAAGCGAGCGAGTTAGGGCTGGATATTCAATGGATGATCAATCGGCTCTCTACTTTTTCGTGTAAATCAGATTTTTCCAGATTGAAAAGAGAGTACGCAATAAATGAGAACTTGCAGCAACTTCTGAGCGTCTACCATAACCTGCTCTGCAGAGGTGCTCCCACATATCCCACAGATCAAATTGAGAGATTCTTGATTTCAGAAGTGTCTAAGCTGATTCCCATTGAGGAATCAAACGACGAACGAATAATCGCTTTCAGAGACACATTGACTGGTACTGGAAAGGAAGAATGGCTCAATTTCTTGGTTAAAGCGCATGCGACGATAGATAGTCGATGCGACAAACTTCAGGGCGTTCAGGATAGTGATGAAGAAAAGGAATTTTTAGAAAGCGTGTCTGAAGAAGTTGGGCCAAGCGTTTTTCAACTCATTGAGTGCCAACGACTACTGGAAACCATGACTGGAACATCTGATATGAAGGAAGTCTACGAACAGCGCGTAGATTTCTCGTTAGAAACGAGAAGTACGAAGAAAGTTATCGAAATTGATGGCGAACATCATGAGGAAGAAAAACAATCGCGCTTGGACAATCAACGAGATGCAATTCTTAAGAAGAACAATTGGGACGTGCATAGAATTCCTGCAAAGACAGTTAGACAAAGGCAAATTGACGAAGTGCTCGAAGATCTCAAGAAAGCATTTTCACATGACCCATTTCTAAGCATGGCCAGAGAGAACTTCAATCAACCCCTTAACAGGACGGAATACGGCCGAGCAGCACTTCTGCTGGTTCTTGCGCCGATAGCAATAGCAAGAATACAATGGGCGTTCAATTGGGCTCTAATTAAAGGAAAGCTCAATCTTGGTCAACAAACTGTCAAGATAGCAGTGGTTGAAGAAGACATACCTTGTGCCTTTCTGGCAGTATGGGACCTCGTCAAATCACTAAACCATCTGAAAACCCTCGCTGGGTTCGAATCTTCTCTGCCCGGAATCGAATTGGAGGTTATCAGAAGCAATGATTTTGAATCTTTACCAGATGGGATTGGTTCGGTTCCAATTGACCCTTGCCTCCATGTCCACATCTCAAAAATGGATGAAATCAATAATACTATGAAGAATCAGTTCGATTTGGTTATTTCCATTTCCAGTCTTCGTATTGGAACCAAGTTACCGACACTCAGATTCGGACAGAATAATTGGATTGCGATCAACTCGGTCTTTAGCCCACGAGGTGCAAGCCCCCGGTTTGACTCGGCATCTCCAATCAGTTATTGCGTTCAAAAAGAAAATCATCCAGAATTACTGTTCCTCCTTCAATGGATATTCCGAAAGAAAAGGTTCCTTGACGGCCAACTAGAAATCCTCGAGAGATCTCTTGCTAACAAAGATGTCATAGGCCTTCTTCCAACTGGTGGAGGAAAATCGCTCTGTTACCAACTCTCAGCTCTGCTCCAGCCCGGGATGACCATTATCGTAGACCCGCTCATATCGCTGATGCACGACCAAGTCGACAACCTGAAACTCTTACAGATAGATAGCATGGCGTGTCTATCAAGCGACCAAAGCGTGCAAGAAAGAAATGAAATAATTGAAAGAATGGCCCAGCGTTTCCTCTTGATGTTATTCATCTCTCCAGAAAGGCTTCAAATCCAAAACTTTCGTGAAAAACTGGGAGAAGTGTGTTCGCATACTCTTATTCCATACCTTGTAATTGACGAGGCTCACTGTATTTCCGAATGGGGACATGATTTCCGTCCATCATATCTTCGACTTGCTGATACAGCCAGAAGGATTTGTTTACACCGAGAATTTAGGCCGTCAGTGATTGGGCTGACAGGAACGGCTTCTATTGTGGTCATAGGTGACATACAACGAGAGATCGGAATTAACGAAAAAAGTGCAATAATCAGGCCTAAGACATTTGACCGAAAGGAATTGGAATATGATTTGGTCAAATGTCGTTCGGACGCCAAGGACTCTAACGTTAGAGCAAAGATCCTCGGACTACCACAAAAATTCCAAACGTCAATGGATTCTTTCTTCACAAGTGAAAACGCGGGCATAATCTTCTGTCCTCACGTTAATGGTCCATATGGAATCATTGCGGTTGCCAATAAGGTCCGTCAAAGCATGCACGATCTGATTCACAACGTAGTGATATTTAGTGGGAAACAACCTAAGGATCAAAACCAACAGGAATGGAAACAGATCAAAAGAGACAATCAAAAGGCTTTCAAAGACAATAAGGCGCAACTTATGGTCGCAACGAACGCTTTTGGAATGGGAATAGACAAACCAAACATACGTTACATAATCCACTACAATATTCCAACATCGCTTGAAGCCTTCTATCAGGAGGCTGGTCGAGCTGGCAGAGACAAGAAACCGGCTCTATGCATAGTAATCTTCTCCGGAGAGCTACTCCGGTGGAAAGAGTTGAATACTGGTGATCTCTCAGTTGAAGAACTAATGAAAATGATGAAAATCCCATACAACCAACAGGATGACATTTACAGGATGTTGTATCTCCATGGAATCTCATGGCATGGAATCGAACCAGAGCTAGAGTACACAATGAATCTGGTGAACCAAAAGATCATGCCTGCTACCAAGCGCTTGAGCGATGACGATAGAGGAAAATTCTTGCTTCCCTTCAAGGCAGAATCCGAAAGCGATGATGAAAACCGGATCAGGGAGGAAAAAGCCTTGTACCGACTCTCAATTCTTGGAGTGATTTCAGATTATACGCTTGACCACAATACCAAACAATTTGAAGTTGAAGTTGTTAGTCGCTCAGATGAATTCTTGAAATCCGCACTACTCAGTTACTTTGGACGGTACAAGACGCCTGAATATAGAAGCATTGCATCTCAAAGACTAGAGCTATCTAAAGGGCAGACAGTTCTGGAGAAATGCATTCGAGTGATGCTCGAGTTTGTCTACGAGGAAATCGAGATGAAAAGAAGGCAGGCAATATTTAACATGGCACAAGCAGTGGAAACGTCCTCAGATGGTGAGCAATTTAGAAACCAACTTATGGTTTACATGGAAGAATCTAGATTCAATCAGCTCTTGATGGAAATAGCAAAAAAGATGGAACCCATGGAGTGGGTGAAAGTGGCATCAGAAGCAACGGACATAACTTCTGCCATACAACTACGCGGCGCATGCATGAGAGTATCGGAAAGCTATCCTGACCATCCGGGGATTTTGATTCTCAGTGCCTTCTCAGAGATCATGATACCTCAACCGTCAGCCGATATGGCTATCGGTGAATTCCGGAGAGCTATTAGAACAATAGCTAAGCTACCCGAAAAAGAAGATACTCGCAACGCTGTAGCAGGATTCCTGGAGCTAATTAGCCAAAAACATCTTCCATTACTAGACAGCGTCTGTTATGTAGTACTCGAAGGATTTCCACGAAGAGATATGGCTAGACTTATCCTGAAATATGCGGAGATTGAAAGTGACGGTGTTGCATTAGCCTTGAAAATCCTACTTGAATCTGCTCTTGACAAAACAAGACGTGCAAGAGCTCACATCATAGGGGGTGAATTAGATTGACAAGCAAGAAGATTCTTGAGGTTGAGAATTTGCTACAGGCTTTATCCGAGGAAATGCTGAAGCTGAAGTCTGCTAGCGAACATTATGAAGAAACTAAAGAGAATTTGCAAAAAATGTGCGAGTCTATCGACAAGATCTCTCAGACCCACGAGAAACTGACAGAAAATATGAACCAAGCTATAACTGAAATGGAAAAAGCCAATTCAGAAAACGAGAAAACACGAGAATTTATACGAAGCCTCTATGATGAGGCCAAACATCTCTACGATACAGAAGCACACAGACACGAAGCAACTATTGAAGCATTACTAACCAAGAGATTCAACGAGATCAGCGACGAAATCAGAAAACAGACCGAAACAATCAATCAAGACAATGCTAAACAATCCAAGACCCTGAGACTTGTTGGATCTCTAGTTGCTGTGGGAATTGTATTGGAAGTCGTTGTACTCATACGAATGCTTTTATTTTAGTTACGCGCGAGTAGGCGGAAAAGATGATCCTGGAAGAATACAGCAGACGAATGATCTGTGGTGAACGAGCGATAAGAGAAACAGGCGATTGGACCAAAGCCCTAGATTTCCTAGCGCGAGGAAAATCAACCTAGCGGGCGCGGGACAGGGTTTGTCTGAAAAGGAAGTCGCCGAGAGCGCGTGCGTAGGACAGACACGAACCATCCCAACGTACAGCGCGCGCTATAATAAGCTTAGGCGACGGAGAGAGCGGGAATAAGAACGCTCATCCCACGACAGTTAACACCTAGAGCTATCCCATGAGAAGTCAACAGAACCTTCTACAATAATTATTAATAGTCTTCGTCAGAAATAGTAAACTATGGTTGCCAGGACAGGCGAGTTGTACCCAATCTGCAAAAAAGGTAAACTATACCCAAGTGGCAAGAGAGAAGTCGTAGAACCAGCTACGAAACCTAAGAGTGGAGAAACTCATAGAGAGGTTACAGAGTATGAATGTGACAATCCTGGTTGTAGGCACAGAGTTAAAGCTCAGGGCATTGTAGTGGGTGAAACAATGACACTTACTGCTGAAGCTAAAGTTACTAAGAAGACAAAGAAACAGCGTAGAGAATAACGGTTATCATCAACCGAAAGGTAACAGCTTCACAGAAAGGGCTCATCAACCGAAGAAGTAACAGAACCCTTAATTTAAAGCCTTTTAAGTTGTCATCAATCGAAAGTTGACATGAACCCCAATCAACCGAAGACTTGACAGAACCCAGAAAGGAAGTCCTTAAAAGGCTAGGAACGAAAGAGGAAATATAACACTGGCAATTCAAGAAGCAATAGAAAAGTGGATAGAGGAAGGAGATAAGAAAAATGGATGAAATACCCATAAACCAAATCAAACCAAGTCCATATCAACTCAGATTGAGCTTCAAAACAGAAGATCTGAAACAAGAAATACAAAGAGACGGATTACTGTCGCCATTGATCGTTAGAAGAAAAGATGGTTTTTATGAAATCATAGATGGACAAAGAAGATTTGAAACTCTTAAGGAGTTGGGATGGAAGAAGGTTCCTGTTGAAATACAGCAAGTTGACGATAAAAAAGCAAGGCTAATGGTGTACAAGCTTAACTCTATAAGGGAAAGTTATAGCGTTGAAGAAAAGGCGAGGTACTTTAAGAAACTGTATGATGAAGGAATGACCTTCTATCAAATTGGCAAGGAACTTAATGTCGATGATAGTTGGGTCCTTGCACACATCAATGTATTCAAATTTCCAGAAGATATTCAGAATGCTGTTTGGAGTGGAGAACTCAGCATCAGTCACGTTCAACGATTAGAACCTGTTATCGGAGCCAACATGGAGGAGGCAACAAAAGTTGCCAAGGAGGTTCTATTTAGAAGGATTAGTGTGTCACAAACTGAAGAGCTTGTGAAGGACAGAAAGGAAGCTGTGGAAAAGGCTAGGGTGGAAGCTGCGAAAAGGGCAATAGGTGTCATGACACCTATTGCGGAAGTCAAGCTGGAAACTCCTGAAGACCTTGAGAGAGCTGCCACGGCCCTCAAGAAAGAAGCTATGAAAAAGCGTGAGCAAACATTAACGCCAGAGGACAAGACACGGATAGAGGTTGACAGAAGATATAGGGAAGAAGAGAGGAGAAAGAGAGCTGAGAAATCACAACAAATCTTGGAAGAAAGAGTTAGGACAAAGGTTGAGCAGGAAGTCAGAACGAAAGCCACTGAGGAGCTTCTAAGGCAGCCTGATTTTGTGAGGCAATTGGTCAAGCGTCCAGAAGTTCGTCAAGCATTGGAGGAGGCTAGGAAAGTTGAAACTCCACCACAGAAGCTAACAGGTTATCTAACATTGGAAGAACCGCTACCAGTTCAATACCAACATCAACGTGAATGGAATCTGAAACAGCTTGTTGGACGCGAATTGAATAAGAAAGAACTCAAGTTTGATTTCGTCACAATAGGTTATTCTCAGAAAACAGTTCAAGACCTTATTAGTTTGCTCAAACTGGCAAAAGTGTCACTTTTGGTGGACGTGAGAAGAAATCCCCAAAGCATGTACAAGCCAGAATTTAACAAAGATAAACTGGAAAAGGAGTTGACAGGAATCGGGGTCGAGTACATTCACATGCCACAACTAGGCATCCCTAGAGAGGCAAGAGATGAAGTCTATGAGGGATCCGTAACGCCCAAGGAGCTTCTGGAACAGTACGAAAAGGAAGTCCTTAGAAATCGAGAAGGACTACAGAGACTGCTCGAAAATGTTAAAGGAAAAGGGACGTTTGCTTTATTATGCACTGAAATTGACCCAACAATGTGTCACCGCCATAAAATAGCCCAAGCCCTCATAGAGAAAGGGATGATGGGGTACGACCTCTGAAATTGAAAGATTATTGGTATTGGGAAAAGCTGCTCCTGAATGGAGCACCAAGAAAAGAGATCTGTTAGTTTGCACTGGAGGAGTTACTAAAGGCCTTGAATGGCGAAGGCTATACCCCATCTTAATCCAAGACATAAACCAAATACACAACTTCAGTTGGATAGATGTCAGAGTAACACGAGAGGGACTAGCTGACTTTCGACCCGAAAGCAGGAAAGTTGTAAGAGAAGACGGACCATATCTTACTGAGATCGGAAAGATTGAGGATGAAGGAATTAGAAAATGGTATGTAGAAAGCCTAGTTAGAGATTGCGTAGATATAATGAGGACTAAGCACGAGACGATGGGTATCGTGAAACCAATTATAGAATCATTTGAAATAAATGAGGTGGAACCAGCACCAACAGATGATGAAAAGCAGACAACACTGAGCTTATGGGCTTCTCATCCATATTTCGATAAATTAGAGGCTTTGGAGAAGTGGAAGAAGACTTATGCAAAGAAGAACTTTGAGGTTCGTTTCAAGTTTAGGTGCGGTCCAAACTGTCAGTTGGATCATCCTCATAGTATGAAAGTGTTGGACATTGAATTTTTCATGCTCTATAGGCATGTCTTCAAAAAATATCAAGATATGGCAATCACTTTCAAGAAAATGAACGATAAACTAGAAAAAGAGTTTGCAGAAAAAGACTTCTACTTTACACTTGGAACTCACAGCAGCTACCCTTTTCTTGTTTACATGATAGGTACAGTGATTCGCATTAAGAAAGGAGTTAAGGCGACGAAGCCTTTGGAGGTGAAATAGGTTGTTGGTGAAGTGCTTCTTAACAGTCTTTATTCGTGCTGAAGACGGTGCGAAGATATTAGAACAAAAACAAAAGACAGCTACGGAAGTTCTTTTAAAGCAAGGATATAAGACGGAGGGAATAAAGATGGGAAAGGGCGGGCGAAGAGTAACAATCTACACAACCATTGAATCAAAAGGATCAGAGACGCCCCAACAAGCAATTGATAGAGTATCTCAGCTTGTTTCACAAGCAATTGATCGAAAGACCGTTGGAAGACCGCTTAGGGCATAATGTGTAACTGCAATCAACCGAAACCTTCGCAGAATCTAAATGATAAGAATTTTTATCTAGCCATCACCCGACTGTTAACAGGGAGACGCATCACCCGTCAAGTTACCAGAACCCCGTACACGAAGATTACACATTTAGCACTAATTGAATTAGTGTTAAACAAGGAAGGGAAGGTAGCGAACGCAACGACAGTGAAACCTCAATAGGCATGCATTTACCATTTGCGGAGAGTATGAAGGAAAAGACAGGGAGAGGTAGAATGAAACCAAAGAAAGAGGTCTATCTTGAATGTCCAAGTTGCAGAAGAGAATACCCTCTACATGAGGAGAAGGAAGGAAAGTCAGTCATCAAGAAAACCTGTGATGAGTGCGGCGGTGGGCTACGCAGGAGAGTGCGAAAATGAGTGGCCAGCCAAAGCCTTAGACTTCCTCCCTTTTAGCAACTTCTGGCGCATCATTCCAGAACCACAACGGCAAATCACTTAGAACTAGTGCAAAAGCAACAAGAAGCAATGTCAAATCGTATGCCTGTCCTATCGTTGTCCTTATCAGCGGAGTGCTACACCACTGAAACACCCGATTATATACTTGCGGGTCACTCCAGATGTAGCCTATGACTAGCAGTTCGTGTTGCCACTGTGCCATAACAAATATTAACGTTGCAATCACTAAAACAATCATATTCAAAGAATGCTTCCTCATTTCTTATTCATCTCCCTTCCCATTCTTCATTTCCTCTTCAGTTTCGCCCCAGACGTCAAAGGCAAACGGCGTTAAGGCCCACTTCCAGCCTCGTTTCTCGAACAGTTTCTCTCCCGTCTCATGCTCCAGTCGCTTATTCATTCGTTGAATCCTGCGGCTGACATGATAATGCCTCAAACCGTACTGTTTCAAGTCAGCCGCCACATACTTGGGGAATACTCCATCCTTCCCCACCTCGTGAACTCGTTCAAGAATCTCAAGGTCAACATAGTCGACGCAAGCCAACTTCTGAATCATCGGAATATCGAAGTGAAAGTAGCCCGCACCTTTCAGACCGTTAAGAATGATCCGTTGCATGTCCCTGACCTCTTGAATTATGGTCAATGTCCGCTTCAACAGAAACTGATTATACTTCAAACGACCAATTTTCTCGGCTTGCGAACGCTTCTTTTTAGGCTCTTGAACAGCACCATCACTCACTATCTGTGCAGGTTGCTCAACCATGGGAAACCACCATGTTTATGACATACAATTCTGAGCCCACACGGTCTACATCAGCAGAGGTCAAGAAAGCCCATCGTGAAAAGCATGGACTTTTACCATGCCCCGACCAAGGCTTAGAAACACCGATTGCGCAGGGTTTCACAGACAAAAACGGGCCCTTACTACGAGTACACCCATGCTCGTAGTAAATCATTTTTTGTCCGCCCTCTTGAGACGATTGTTTTTGCAGCTGTAGCATTTGATGCCTTGAATCCACATTCCTGCCTTCTGGCAGAAGACTTCGCCCTCTTTGAGTGCCCCTTGACAAAAACTACATAAGACGTGGAGCGGGCTCTTTTCCGTGTTGGGTAAATAAGACGCTATTTTCAACTGTGGGTTCCCCTCTTCATGCTTCCTGTTATATTCTTGCATCGCGTTTAGCACGCCTTCGCTGAAGGCTCTTGGGCCTGCCTCACGCCTGACAATTTCAGAGAATTTCTTGAGAACCCCAACCTTTTCCGGTGGAACACTGAAACTGCGAACAATTCTGATAGTAGTGTTTGTATTTAATACTGTATTTAATACATCTCTCTTTCTTTCTTTCTCTATTCTACTACCATCTTCGTTCATGAACGGTCAGCTCACATGTTTCTGAAACATTTTGGCAGGCGCCTCCGGACTCGGTCTAGCCTTCTTTTGCAGCGCGGGCACTCCTTCGGTTTTGGAACCCTAGGTGTCCAGGTGTGGCAGCAGAAAGGACATTCGACAGGATCTCGGGAGGGCCCAGCCAAAAACAAGTCACCTACTCGTAATACTTTTCTCCGTGCGGAGGAAGCTTCCATTTTCTTCTGATTTCACAGTCAACAGCACAACCTAACATGCGGTTTTTGCATGTCAAAAGGCAATAGTTTAACGCTTGCATCTTTGTTCCTATATTACGAACATTTTCAACAATACCTTCCCTTTGCTTCATGTTTCGCACCTCACATTCCCGCAATGATACAAGGTGCTGCACTTGCCACTGGGCCTAGGCGAAAAACGCGGAGGATTGTTGCCGCAGTACCGCACGGTA
>Ga0315280_10002073_pt1 | contig 33060 bp, 31 predicted proteins | sample YL17G06_40_MG_FD_203697 | JGI IMG/M metagenome (GOLD analysis project Ga0315280, IMG submission 203697) | Sediment microbial communities from Yellowstone Lake, YNP, Wyoming, USA - YL17G06_40 | ecosystem: Environmental > Aquatic > Freshwater > Lake > Sediment | place: USA: Wyoming | collected...
TTGCGCCCTACATTATTACTTAAATCCCCTCTCATGTGGAGAGGGGATTTTTCTTATCTATAGCCACAAACATATCCAATATCCAACCAGAGCGAGTTTTATCCCCCGGATGCTATACTTTGGGTCATCGTGATAAAAAGCTGAACTATGCCCATCGCACCCAACTATGCGCATATAGACTACCGAGCCTGGGGATTGCGCGCCGGCATGAAGGTGCGTTACCGGCTTTTATCATCCGAACCCGCATCAGACGAATCCACGCTCAATGATACCATTGCTATAGCGTTGATGCTCAATTGCCGCATCGTGGACGAATTCCGCGGATTAATCATTGGAGTGGATGGCTGGGTGCCACTTGGTGACAAGCGCGCCCACATCGCGCAAGTTTCCTTGTGGCACGATATCTTCCCTATGGTAGAGGTTGCAACCAACGATGAATACCACCATCCGCTGGAATTGGAATCGCTAGCGCTTAACATTGCCCGGGCGGTGCGTGCTACCGGTAAGGTGCAGATTGGCAACCGCGGGAGGATATTGAGCGTATCCATTCATGACGGGACAAGCATAGAGATAGTCGGGATGCCGCGCATCAGGCATCTGCCGCCGCTCGCGCACCATGAAGCGATACGACAAAGGTCACTGCTGGATTTACGGGATGAGATGCTCAGGCGGGGATTATCCTCTGCGGACTTCTCCTCTGACAAAGCGGTGGTGGATATCACTGGGTTTGCCGGGAATATTGGTGGGGACAAACTGAAGCAGATGCCGGCTGAAGGGATATTTGCGCTTGTGCTGCCGGGCATGAAAGGTCTTGAGGATTGGGAGACCGGTCCGGGGTGCAGCTTTGCCGGGGAGATTGCCGGGCGGCTAAAGGCAATTAACGGAAAGAGTCCGAATCAAATCGGGATGGTATGGGATGAGGCACTGCAAAATGCATTACGAAATGCGGTAAAGGCTGATGACAGGGATGCCGTAGTTGTGATGTATGGAAATCACGATCAGATGGCAGGAGTGGTGCAGGAGATAATAAAGCGCTGCGCGGATGCGTGCCGGGGCGTCCCCCGCGAGCTGCGTCGCTGGCTGCCCGATGGCACCACCGAGTTCGTCCGCCTTTTGCCCGGCGAGCCAATCATGCCCCCTGATGATCTTTCGCCGGTAACGGTCTCAGCGGAACGAGTTGCTGCTATTCGGGCGCAGCTTCCACCGTCACCCTTTAGCCGCGAACAACGCTGGCTGGGCTTGGGTTTGCACCCTGAGTTGGTGCGGGACATGCTGGATACGCCATCACAGATTCAGGGTCTATTTGATGCCTATTTGGATGGCTATGGCGGGGGACTTGCACCGGCAGCGCACTTTTTAAGTTCGGAACTCAAGGCAGCAAACCGAACTGATCATTTACAAGGGCAGATTGAATCATCAGCAATCGCCAAATTGCTGGCAGCTTTCAGGCAGGGAAGGATTGCCCGCGTTGGTCTATCCATCGGGTTTGAACAGTTTCTTGCGGGCGGGATGGAAGCGCTGGAGGTCTATTTGGCGGAGGAGCCGGGCGGCATAGTCAGCGATCCGGAGGGATGGGCACGGCGCGAGGTTAGCCGGTTGCAGGAGGAGGATCCCACCGCCAGACCTGCATCCATCATGGCGCAGGCGATGGAGCAGCTAATGCTGGAGGCAAACGGCAAGGTGGAGGGTGCCCGTCTGGCAGAGGCAGTACGGGTGGCGCTGGAGCAATAATCCGTGCCGGTTACTCCTCCCATTCCAGCTTTGCTGGACGCTCCTTGGGGATAGTGTAAACTTCCAGGGTATTGCCCATCGGGTCGAGCACGCTTATGCCCCAGTAGGAATCCTGACGCCACTCCGGCATTGCTTTGAATAACTCGGCGCCATCCTCCACCAAACGGTGCCAGATATCGGCAAAATCCTCCTCGGGCACCTCCACCGACCATGATGTGACAAGTGTTTCGCCGCCCTCCCAGCCGGGCTGCGCGGCAAACCCCGACGAAACCTTCACATCCGGCGCACGCAGGAACATCAGTTCAAATCCTTCACTGCGGTAGCATACCCATCCCCACTGTTCTTCGTTGCAATAGGAGCACTCGGTCATCCCCAGCAGCTCGGTGTAGAAGTGGCGTATAACATCCACATCCGTGCAGAATGTGAACAGAAAGCGAATGTTCACCCGCGGTTTGGGTTTTTCATCAAGCATGTGGAAACCTCACTCCCGTCCCCTCTTTCACTTTCGGTAAGGGGCGACCTGTTTGCGTGATGGCGAAGCGTTTGATAACATGCCTTTCCTTCCCCTTGCAGGAAAGTGTGCAGGGAGTTGTTAATCCCTGTTTTATGGCTTCGTTGTTGTGAACTTCACCCCGTTATCTTTACAAATGAGCTGCACCACATTGCGCCCGGACATCAACCCGCCCGGCAAGCCGCCACCCGGTTCCACCCACTGCCCCGCCATGTAGAAGTTGCCCAGCCCCGGCAGTGTCTTCTTGATCCGTTTGCTCCAGTTCTTCGGGGTCATCAGCCAGCCCTCAAAGCTGCCCTGCCAGTTGCCGGTATAGCGCTCAAAGGTCAGCGGCGTCGCCACATCGGTCATCTCCACCTGCTCGGTAATGCCGGGGAAGCGCGGCTCCAGCCCTTCCAGAATTTCCCGTGCTATGCATTCCTTCTCCGCCTCGTAGCTCTTTTCGTCCCCGGCGAGTTTCTTCCAATAGTCATAACGGCTTTCCAACATGACCTTGAGCACGGTCTTACCGGCGGGGGCGTAGCTGGGGTCAAAGTTATATATCATCACCGGCAGACGGTCGTGCTTTTGCTCGCCTATCACCAGGGTCTTTGCGATGGGGATGCTGATGCCTCCAATGACATGAGGGACATCGGCAAAGTCGCGGTTGACGCCAAATGCAACATGCACCAGCGGCTGGAAGATGGGCGTTTCCTTGTACCAAGACTTGATTTCATCATTGACATACTTACCGTCCAGCATATCAAATATCGTGTGGTAGCCATCAGCGCAGGAGACTACGATATCCGCCCGCAGTTCGCTGCCATCCTCCAGGGTAATCCCCACCGCCCTGTTGTTCTCCACGATGATCTTTTTCACCCGGCTGTTGTAGCTTATCTCGCCGCCCAGCGCCTTGTAGCGCGCCTCCAGCGTGCGGGCAATGGGCAGGGAGCCACCCACTGCATAGCCGGAGTCACCGGCATCAAACCACGCCAGCGTCATCAGCAGGAAGAGCATGGAGAATTCCGGCACCCACAGCTCGTTTATCGCCTCGCCCAATTCACGATTCTTGTAGCGCTTGGTGTATTCCTCTGCGGTGATGGTCGCCCATTTTTTTAGCGTCGCCAGATGCGGCAGCATTTTAAACATCATGCCCAAACCTTCCAGCATTCCCATGGTCTCCTGCGCTTTGTCCATGGGCAACTCCACCTTGCCCATCTCCCGTGCTGCCCGGATAAACTCCCGGATGAGATTCTCATCCTCGGGGGCAAACTCCAACATGTGCTTTTCCAGCCGGTCCAGGCTACGATAGAGGTGCAGGGATTTGCCGCCCCTCCCCTCGTAGATCATGAATTCATCCAGATATAGAAATTTGCGGTCCTGCACCACGCCCATCTCCTCCCACAGCGAATGGAAGGGGTTGGCGGGGCTGGAACCCACCAGCCAGTGCAAGCAGCCATCCACAGTATAATCGCCGCGCTTCCAGGCAGTGCATAAGCCACCCGGCAGAGTGTGCGCTTCCAGGATGCGGGTGCGATAGCCGTTCATTTGGGCGTAACTGCCGGTGCATAGCCCCGCTACTCCGCCCCCGATGATGAGCATGGATTTTGAGGTCATGGCGTTCCTTTCCTGGCATTGATTCTATTAGAGGACATTAATCTTACATTAGTTTCAGCTATGAATTGCAGTGAAATCCGAGTGATATTCTGAGCATGGAAACGATTTACGCAACCGGGCTTTCTATTTTGTTTTACCGACTGATTTTACTGAATATATCTCTATTCCCTCGCGGTCAATCTTGCGGCGCAGGTTGATATCGTTACAGCGGTCGTAATGCACAATATCCATACCGAATACGATGGGTGTGCCATCCATATCCAGCTTAAACCTCGCCCAATCGGTGGGGGTCATGGTGGGTGCGTAAATAGCGATGTCAATATCGGAGTTGAAGCGGAAAGTGCCCATGGCGCGCGACCCGAAGATGACCGCCCGCTCAATCTGTGGATAATCCCTGATCACGCCCAGGATTATGTCCAGCGTGTGCTGGGCAACGCCGAATTGGGTCTTATTAGCCATGCAGGCTATCCTTCAGAGTCTTCTCTAGCGCTTCAAAAAGGATTATTCCCTTTTCTTTGATGAATGAAAAAACCTTGCCTGCATCGCTTTCATCATAGGTATGTGTAGTGATGTTGCGATTCTCCTGCATTTCGGTCCAGCCGTCGCCGTCCTCTATCAATCCCTGTGCCAGCGCTTCCTTTATGGCATCGCGGGGATTGTTCGCCATAATATCCTTCCCTTTAAGCCACAGCCGCAGGCACTTCCATACCATCTCAAAGGTGAATTCAAAACGCTGTATTGCTGAATCCTGCAACAGGTGTCTCCAATAATCTTTGGTGGTAACACCGGAAAGGACGGGTTTCTTGGTCTTGGGCAAGTGCTCCCACAGAGGCAGATCATCATCCAGCAAAAAACTCTCTTTCAACCGGCTGATGGCTTTTTGGAATTGCTCAAAGCGCCTTATCAGATCTGAATTCTTCATCTTTTTCGCTGTTATTTTATCACATGAGGGGAAAGCGAATGTTGTGGGATTTTGCTAGAATCAGGCACAGACAAAGATGATGGAGGAGGAAAAATGGCGGACTATTTTAGGATAAAGGAGCGCGGCACTACCTTCCGCCGCGAGGTTGTCGCCGGGATTGCCACCTTTTTGACCATGGCATACATCATCGTGGTGAATCCGCAGTTCCTGGCAGCATTCGGCGACCCGGCATGGGCACATATCGCGCTGCCCATATCCGCCTCGGTGACTGCGACCTGTCTAGCCGCCGGCGTCATCTGCATCGCCATGGGGATCTTCGCCAACTTCCCCCTGGCACTCGCCAGCGGCATGGGGCTTAATGCCATGGCTCTGGCGCTGGCGCAACAACTAGGCGGATTCCCCACTGCCATGGGCGTGTTCGTGATAGAAGGGCTCATCATCGCTATCCTGGTGCTTACCAAATTCCGCCCTGCGGTCATGAACGCCATTCCCATGCCGCTCAAGCATGCCATCGCCGCCGGCATCGGGCTTTTCCTCACCCTCATCGGGCTTAAGGAGGGCGGCATCATCGTCCCCGACCCCAACACCATGGTCAGCCTCGGTAATCTGGTCAGCTTCCCTGTGCTTTGTGTGGTGCTGGGCGTCATCATCACCGGAGTACTGATGGCACGGCGCGTGCCGGGCGGAATACTACTGGGCATCCTTTTCTCCACGGTGCTGGCGACCGTTGCCAATTACATCGCCGGGTTCAGCGCCGATGGCAAATCCATCCTTGGCTTCGCGCCGTGCGCCGCGGTACTGCCCTGCCAGGTTATCTCCATGCCTGATTTCTCCACCATCGGGCAGTTCAACTTTGATATCTTCCAAAAGCTAAGCATCGTGGGGGCAATCCTTACCATCTTCTCCATCATGCTATCCGACTTCTTTGACACAATGGGCACCGTAGTCTCAGTAGGCGACAAAAGTGGACTAATGGATACTGAAGGCAACATCCACAACCTGAACCGCATCCTCTTGGTAGACAGCCTGGCGGCATCGGTAGGCGGCGCTATGAGCGCATCCAGCGTGACCTCCTATATAGAGAGCACGGCGGGCGTTGCCTCGGGCGGGAGGACCGGCATCATGCCCATCGTGGTGGGGGTGTGCTTCCTGCTCGCGATATTCATCCACCCGGTGGTGACGGTTATCCCGTTAGTGGCAACGGTTCCGGCGTTAATCATCGTGGGATTTTTGATGGTGGGCTTGATACGACAAATAGAGTTTGAGGATTGGGACACCGGCTTACCCGCGTTCCTAACGATCATTGTGATGCCGCTGGCGTATTCCATCACTGATGGCATAGGCGTCGGCTTTGTGACCTATACCTTCCTCAAGATGCTCGGGGGGAAATTTCGCCAGGTGCATCCTCTGATGTATGTGGTGACGGCGGGCTTTCTGGTCTATTTCATTCTGCCCGCGTTGCTCTAATATTGGGATAATGTAGCTGCCACACTCTTGTGGCAGCTTGCCGAGGTTACACCACAACGAAACGTCCTCTACACGAGTGGAGATGGGGTAAGGTTAATTAAACAACGACGACAAGAGTGTCGTCGCTACATTACGGTTCAATAATTATGTAGCTGCCACACTCTTGTGGCAGCTTGCCGAGGTTACACCACAACGAAACGTCCTCTACACGAGTGGAGATGGGGTAAGGTTAATTAAACAACGACGACAAGAGTGTCGTCGCTACATTACGGTTCAATAATTATGTAGCTGCCACACTCTTGTGGCAGCTTGCCGAGGTTACACCACAACTTCACGCCCCTCTATATAAAGTGGAGAGGAAGGGGGGTGGTACCCATACCTTCCCCACCCATATTGCCCGCCAACACAGAATATGTCATAATATTTAGTTAAACAGCTGATTGCATATAGTGCGTGATAATGATGAGTGAAAAAGGAACATTGGCATACCTTAGCCTCGGCTCCAATCTTGGCGACCGCTTCGCCAACCTGGAGGGCGGGATTGCCCATTTGCGCGAATCGCCCACTATCCGCCTCATGCATATAAGCCCGCTTTACGAAACCCAATCCTGGGGAGATACTGCCCAGCCCGATTTCCTTAATTGTGTCGCATCGCTGACAGTCAAAGGTGGTGCTATGCAGCTTTTGCACCTTTGCCAGGACATAGAGACACGCGCCGGTCGCATGACCCGCGGCGATGGCGCGCCGCGCCCGCTGGATATAGACATCCTGGTGTTCGGCACCGAGCAGATTGATTCCCCCACGCTCACCATCCCCCACCCGCGCCTTGCCGGGCGTCGTTTTGTGCTAGAGCCCTTTGCTGATATAGCCCCCAATCTGGTCGTGCCGGGGCTGGGGAAATCGGTCGCCACCCTGCTCAAGCAGTGCCCCGATAAAAGCTGGGTCAAACGGATTGCCGAGGTGATATAGCATGTCGGAAGAAACCAAACGCAAGCCCATGACGGTGCCGGCTTTCCGCGCCCGCAAGGATGGCGAGAAGTTGGTCGTGCTCACCGCCTATGATTATCCTTCCGCCCGTTTTGCCGATGAAGCCGGTATAGATGCCATCCTGGTAGGCGATTCCGTCAACATGGTGGTGCATGGCAATCCCACTACGCTCACTGCCACCATGGACATGATGGTCTTGCACACCAAAGCGGTAAGCAGAGCCGCTGAATACGCGCTGGTGATTGGTGACATGCCGTTCCTCTCGGCAACCACCAGCGATGCTGATGCGGTACGCAACGCGGGCAGGTTCATCATCGAGGGTGGCGCAGGCGCGGTCAAGGTGGAGCGCGGTAACGGGCTGGAGAGCGCCATCACTGCCATGCTGCGCGCGGGCATCCCCGTAATGGGACACATCGGCTTGACACCGCAGTCTATCCTGCACATCGGCGGACATTTGGTGCAGGGCAAAGCCCGCGCCGAAGCACTGGATATCATCTCCGAGGCGCAGAAGCTGGAGGAACTCGGCTGCTTTTCCATCGTGCTGGAATGCATCCCGCGGGAACTTGCTGCCATCATCACGCGAAAGGTATCCATCCCCACCATCGGTATTGGCGCCGGCGCCGGTTGCGACGGACAAGTGCTGGTCTGGCACGATTTGCTGGGATTGGAATCGCGCTATGCACCCCGACACGCCCGTAAGTTCGCTGACCTGGCACCGATTATAGACCACGCGATCCGGGACTACATTAGCGCAGTGAAATCGGGTGAATTTCCCGGTGATGCCGAAGCGTTCGCTGCCGGTGAAGGTGTCCTGGATAACATCGGCGATTTGGTCTGACTAATATGAGATGGATGGCATGATGAAGGTAGTGAAGACCATAGCTGAACTTGATCAGGAATTGGCAACACCCAGAAGGGATTGCCGCACTGTAGGTTTTGTGCCAACCATGGGCGCACTGCACCAAGGGCATATTTCGCTGGTGGAGTTAGCAAAACAGTGTTCGGACTATGTGGTGGTGTCCATTTTTATCAATCCCACCCAATTCGCCCCCACTGAAGATCTGGCACATTATCCTCGTAATCTGGAGCATGATCTGACTCTGCTTAATGATGCCGGTGCCGATCTGGTGTTCGTGCCGGGGGCTGAGGAAGTTTATCCTGCGGGATTTGCTACTAGCATCCAGGTGGAAGGTCCGGCGCTCGGTCTGTGCGGCGAGTTCCGCCCCGATCATTTTGCCGGGGTGGCGACCGTAGTGGTCAAGCTTTTTAATCTGGTGAAACCGCAGAAGGCGGTTTTTGGGTTAAAGGATATGCAGCAGTGCGCCGTCATAAAGCAGGTGGTGCGGGATTTGAACATGCCGGTGGAGATCGTGCTCGGCGACACGGTGCGGGAGGCAGACGGGCTTGCCATGTCCAGCCGCAATGCCTATCTGCGCACGGAGGAACGACTGGTAGCTGCAGAGGTTTACCGGGCACTAAGGCTGGCACAGGAGGCGTTTCAGTCGGGCGAGCGGGATGCAGAAAAACTGCTGGCGATTGCGAGACGACATCTTGAGGCTAATCCTGCCATTCAGGTTCAATATCTGGAGGCGGTTGACCCTGACACAATGGAGAAATGCCTTGGTACAGTCAGGCGGGTGGCGCTGGCAATAGCCGCTTATGTTGGCAAAACCAGGTTGATTGATAATATCATCATGGACGGACAGAAACTTAACAGGTAAATGGGGAACAGATGCTGCGCAGATTTGCATTGGCGAAAATACACCGGGCAACGGTGACGAGTGTGGATTTGAACTACGAAGGCTCCATAGGTGTGGATAGTGAGTTGATAGAGCGTTGCGGCATGCTGCCCGGCGAGATGGTATCCATCTTTAACATCAACAATGGCAATCGGTTTGATACCTATTTGCAGAAATTGCCAGCCGGCTCGCGGCAAATCTGCCTGAATGGTGCAGCAGCGCGCCTGGGTGCACCGGGCGATCGCATCATCATACTCACCTACGGCTGTTTAAACGAGGGGGAAACGGCGCATCATCACCTAAGAGTTTTACTTTTGGATGAAGAGAACCGCATCGTAGAAGAGTGCTAATAGTCTATTGCTATGAATCTTAAACATGGCGGCTGGTTGCCAAACCCGGGAAAAACAACGTTGGTTCTGCTTTTGGTCGCTGCCATGTCCCCGATAATCGCTGGCGAACCTGATGTGGATGAGATCTGCAACGCCGGCTTCTATCGCATAGCTTATCATCTTTATCAAATGCAGATCGCCAGCACACCTTTCGGGGACAGCACTGACTCTGCCATGATGGGCGGCGCCGGCTGCCTGGATGCCATGGGCAGCTCCGATCAGGCTATTCGTGAATATCTGTTGCTCACATCACATCACCCCGAGTCGCCGCTGGATGGCAAAGCCAGCCTGGGGACGGCTCTCTGCGCATTCCATCTGGACGATAAAGAGACCGCGGCGATTTGGGCACACAGGGCGCTATCACGAGCAATTGAGCGGGATGTGACGGATAATGCCACCTTCCTCAATGCCGAACTGGATTTTGAGAAGGGGCAGAATGATTCGGGCTTAAGGGATTATGAAAGTCTGGCACACCGGCTGCCCAAGGGACTGCAGCGACAGCTAAGTGCCTATACTACCGGCTGGCTTTATTTACGCTCCGGTGATTATAGTCTGGCGCGTCTGTACCTGTTGCAAGCCTCACTGGGTGATGACCTGCGCATCGCCGCCATCGCACTTGCAGGGCTGGAGCGTGCGCGCTGGCACCTGGGCGAGAAGGATGCCGCAGTGGAATCGGTGGGGACAATGGGCGAACTGTATGCGCATCTACGATACTTGAGCCTCTATCGCCAGGGAGTGCTTTCCCTCAGCCTGGGAAGGCACAATGCCGCGGTGCAGGCTTTGGAGGGGGCGGCAAAAGACAGTAATGGAACAATACCCACTGATCAGGCACTTTATCTGGCTGCCATCACCAACATCAAGCTGGGTGACGATAAGCAGGCGCTCGCTGATCTAGGCGAATTAATTGCCAACCACCCGGATTCTCAACTTCTGCCCTGTGCCCGTTGGCAGGCTGGAGTTATTCTATACCAAAACGGCAAGTATTCATCTGCTCTCATCCATTTTTCTGACCTTGCCGGCAGTCCACCCACCGACCCGGTTGCCATAAACAGTCACTATTACAAGGGTCTTTGCCTCAGACAACTCCATCGCGCCACCGCCGCCCGCACCGAATTTAGCATGGTCGAGCCGCTGCTCTCCACTGGTAACCCCTGCCGCGAAGCTGCAGGTTACATGAAGGGTGAGATGGCATTTGAAGCCGCCAGGTATGACCTCGCACTGGATGATTATACGCGCTACTTATCGCAAAGTTCATACCGGCAATATCGTGACCTGACGAGCTTGGGCTCCGGCGAATCGCTGCTCAAGCTGGGGAAGAATAAAGAGGCGCTTACTGTCCTTACCGGATTCCCGAACGAATTCCCCTCATCCGCACTAATTCCACGCTCTTGTTTGCTGATGGGGAAGGCTTTGGAGAACTTGAAACACATATCCGAAGCCCAAGCCTGCTATCTATCATTGATAGATAAATACCCGCGCAGTCGTTCGGCAGCGCAAGCCCGCCTACAACTAGGTGACCTTTACTACGACCAGGGCAACCACAACGCCGCCCGCGAGCTTTATTCCGACTTCCTCACCCTGTTCCCCAACCATGAGAGTGCCGACCATGCCACTTATGGCATCTGTCGCAGTGATTATTCCCTCCGCCACTACGAGGATGCGTTAGCAGGTTACGAGCAGTTCATCACCCATTATCCCAACTCGGCGTATCTGGATGACGCGCGCTATGGCATAGAGCTGACACTTATGCATCTGGGACACTACTCAAATCCGGTGGAAGCCACCCAGGCGTTTCTGGTCAAATATCCCGCCAGCCATCTGGCACCGGAGTTGATTTACTGGATTGCCCAATACCGACAACAGAATCATGAATACCGTGAAGCAGAACAGCAGTATCAGATGATTATAACCAACTATCCGGGCAATGTGACGACCATCCGTGCCCACATCGCCTATGGCACTTTGTTGCGGGATTCCGCCCGCCTGGATGAGGCGATAGAACAGTTCAACGCCGCAGTAGAGGATAAAAATGCAGGGGTGCTGGCTGCCGAGGCGCTTTATCAGGCGGCGGATGTTTATATGCGGTTAAACATGGTCAATGAGGCAATATCAAGCCTGAGCCAGGCTTCCCGCAGTTACTCCGATTCCCCATATGCGCCGCGCAGCCAGTTGCGCCTAGGCGGGCTTTATAACCAGCTTGGTATGAAGACCGAAGCCCGGGTCTCATACAGCGATGTAATTGACCGCTTCCCCGACAGCGCTGAATCCGATTATGCCTGGTTGTATATCGGGCTGGTGCTCATTGACCAAGGCAATTACCTGGAATCCATCGGTTATTTTGAACATGCGGCGTTAAGCACCAATCAGGATGTGGCGGCGGCTGCGCTCTATAATCAGGCTCTGGCATACCGGCTGGCGGGCAGAACAGGCGATTACGATCGGATAATGGTTGAATTGACGAGCCGTTTTCCCTCGGTCAAACAGAAATACGATGGTGAGAAATGATAGCCTGCTACTTCACCATAATGTTTCTGATGGCAGCGTTTGAACCGCCGCAACCGGCAGATCCGTTCCCCGCGGACGATCTGCTTTCCAAGGCGTTGGAAGCGCCGCTACCCGAGGACCGTTATGGGCTGTTGACCGCCGAAGACGCCCGGACTTTTGAACTGATCAACTTCTTCCCCAAAAAAACCGGCAAAACATCCAATCTCAAGCATCAGACCAGCCTGAGCTTCGGCAATGCCAATCTGCACCCGGGGGATGGCACCTTTCAGGATTTGCTGGAAGTTCCCGCCTGGATGCATCTCCTTCGCTACAATTACCATAATGTGCCGCTGCCTGATGACCTGGCGCATGAATACCAGAACATCCTGGGGGTTATTGCGCTCAGCGAGCCGACCGGCAGTCATGTAGCCATAGATGGGCGTTATGACCATCGCGCAGACCGCATCCCCAATGCCGCCGACCTGAATGTGAGCAATACCAGGCTGGATATCCACATAGAGGATTCATCCGCCCGTGATTACAAGCTCTCGGGTATCGTCAGCACTGCATTCGGCAATATTCATGATCCGGTTGATTTACAATGGGACGATGCCAATGACTTGGGAGGAACAATACAGTGGATCAAGTCTTTTCCAAGCTTTTTTCAACTTGAAACCAAAGGGTCATTCACCTATCAGGAGATACGCAAGGCGGGGGTGTTGTCGCAGGCGGGCAACAATGGTCAGCTGGAAGCATCGGTGATATCTACACTTACCAATTGGGCTTTCTCACTGGGCGGGGTGGAATGGTTTTCCAACCTGCCTTCTATTCGAGGAAGGTTTTTACCGCAGTGTGAAGTATCGTGGAGGGTCGCCCGGCTCACGGGGGCAGCACTCTACTTTGGCGGTTATTTTGATGACCGGAGCGTAGGAAATGAACTCGTGAAGCGACCCTATGCCCGCATGGGCGATAAGCTTGCCACCAACGAGAAGCGCAAAGCGATATGGGAAGGATGGCATAGCTTTGGGGGATGGGTTTTACTCAGCTTTGCCGGCGGTTACAGTGAGCATAGGCTGGTTTATCAGTGGATTGCAAGCAATGGGTTTATCTCGCCCAAGCCCATGGGCAGGATGCGTGCCTGGGTGGCTGACCCCGGGTTGGTGTTCACACCGGCGCAGAACACCAGTCTGAGCCTGACATTAAACTACAGGCGCAGCTTCCCCGGCGAGGAGGTCAACTTTATCCCCGAGCAAAAAGCCACCGCGGAGTTCTCACAGAAACTCACACCGCAGTTGGAGACCAAAGTCGGCGAACACTACTATTCATCGGCGCTGACCGGCGATGTGACTGTGCCCAAATTCCCCCAGTGGTGGGATACTTATGCCGGCGTTACCTGGGATTTCACGCGCGGTGTCAGGCTGGAGTTGGTGGGAGAGAACCTAGCCGACAACATTTGGTGGGAAATCCCAGGCAGAAGGGGAGCCGGAGTTACGGTCAGAACAAGTGTTTATGCAGCTTTCTAATGTTGATAAAATAGTGCAGGCATGTTATTCTACACCTGTTTATCACTCGAAAGGAGCCACGATGAAGAAGGCAGCTTTGGTTATTCTCACCATCCTCGTCATGATCACACTCAGCCAGTGCGGCGGTGGCAAGGAAGCCAAGAACGAATCAGCGAATGCCATCAAGGCAGCACCCGGGGATTTTACGGGCGCGCTTACTAAATATGGCGAGATAGTCAAGTTTAATGAAGTCAAGGATAGCAAGGATATCAAGAAAGCCGCTCAGGCTGCCGATGACGCCATTACCGCCTGGCTGGCATTGCAGAAAAGCTACCCCGACAAAGGTCCCGGCGTTTATGCCAACTACAAGGGCTGGGCAAACACCGTGGGGGGGATAAACAACAAGCTGGGTGAGATCAAGACCGCACTGGAAGCCGGCGACAGCGAAAAAGCCGCCCGCGCCTGCCTGGATGTGGAGGACTTCATCCTCGCCATGGATAAGGATTTGCAGATTGTAACCACCGCCGACAAGGTGATTGAGATGCGCCGTCTCCTGCTGGATCTCAAGGAGAAGCAGGGCGATGAAAAGAAGCTGGTTGTGACGCAAATGAACGACCTCGCGGCAAAGCTTTCCGATACCGGTTTGCCCAAACCCACCCGCGCCTCGGGTAAGGAGGAGATTCACAAGCAACTATTGGATTCCATCGTGGATGCCGAACGCAAATTCGCCGAGGCTGGCGACAACAAGGAAGTCCACCTGGCAAACCGCGACCTGATGATTGACTATTGCGCCCAATATATAGTGGAGTTCATGTAAATAACCGTGATAGTAGCCAACAACGATAAAACCCAAGCCAAACCGGATGAACCAACCTTTCCGGTTTGGTTTTTAAAATCGCACCTGAACCGTGCCCTGGCTATCGGTCTATCCCTGGGCTTTTTCTGGGGCTTCGGCGAGGCGTTCTTTATAGCGCTGCCCGAGTTCAGCCGCCCCTGGATGCTCGGCGAAATGACCACTTTCATCGTGGTGTCTGCGCTCCTGCACGCCTTCCTGGGCGCCCTGGCGATGATAGCGTTCGCACCATTCATCTTCATCCTCTATCACCTTGCGGGTGGCAGGATTAAGCTCATCGATCCGGTAGCTTTCTACATATCCATTTTCATTTTCTTCCTGGCATTTGTGCTGCAGCTTTGGCAAGTAGAGCAGATCGTCAAATCCACGACCTTGTGGGGTCTTTTAGCCCACATAGAGGTGCTCATCTTTAGCCTGGCGATTGCCTGGGCGTGCTATCAGTTTATACGGTGGGTGCTTAAACACCGCGCGGCACAGGTGCTGGTATCTGACCTGATCCTTGCCGCTATGGCGCTACTTTCCTTCCTTGCTTCACGGCGCCTTTTCTTTATCGTTGAAGAGAGGATGCCGCTATTCCACGGTTTCATGGGATTTCTGCTGGCTATATTGGTCGCGCTGGCTGCAATCGCGCTGGGGCTGGTATTGTTTCGCCGCGCCGCACGCCCCACCAGAATCTGGCATCCCAGCTCAGCTCTGGTCATCGTGGGTTTGGTAATTATGCTGGGGGCTTTGAGCGCGCTTTGGTTCATCCCCTCCGCTAAAACCGCCATCAACCGCCCCAATATCGTCCTCATCACGCTGGATACCGTGCGTGCCGATGACCTGGGCGTCTATAATCCACAGCGTGAGTGCTCTCCCAACCTGGATCGCTTCGCTGGTGAGTCCATCACTTTCCACCGCGCTACCGTGGTTGCGCCCATTACCGTGCCCAGCCATGTCTCCATGCTCACAGGCGTCTATCCCTCATTGGTGGGAGTCTGGGCCAATGGCGACCGCCTGCCCGACGATGTGCCCACCATGGCGGAGATTCTGCAGAAGAACGGTTATAAAACGGCGGCGTTCGTTAGTTCGCGCATGCTGGAATCACGCTTCTGCGGGCTTTCACGCGGATTTGATATCTATGACGATAATCTATCCACTCTCGGGCTTGCCGATGAGTTGAACAGCACCTTGCTGGTTTCTGTTGTCCGCAAGTGGATTAATTGGGATCCGCTTAACGCTTACAAGCGGTTGAGTGAAAATACAGTGGACCGGGCGTTGCAATGGCTGGGTGACCAGAAGGAACCCATCTTTCTGTGGGTGCACCTGTTTGATGCGCACATCCCCTATGATGCACCACGGGTTGACCGTTATCGCTACACCGACCGGCACTACCAGGGCATCTTCAACGGCTCGGCGGAGCAGACGCGACTGGTGATAAGCGGTGTCTTGGAAGTCAACGCTGCTGATGCCGAGTTCATGCACAATATGTATCGGGGCGAGATTTACTATCAGGATAAGCAGTTGGGCAGGCTCCTCAATGTCCTTTCCGAGGAGCCGTGGCAGTCCAGCACAATGATCGTAGTCTGTGCCGATCATGGCGAGAGCTTTGAGCGAAAACCCTACTTTAATCATGTGGATAGACTGTGGCAGGCGCTGATCTGGGTGCCCATGATCATGCACCTGCCCAATGATGAGGAATCCGGAATGCAGAATTACGATCTGGTCAGCCCCATGGACTTCTTTGACACCGCGCTGGCTTACTCGGGGGTGGCTGTTCCCGAGGGATATGGCGTCGTGCTACCCGATCTCATTAAAGCCAGCGATATCCCACAGCAGCGCTCCATCTATTCCTTCTGCATCTCTGCCTTCCACCCCAACCCCGAGGGGCAGGGGCGGTCTATTACTACCAGCGACAATCGAAAACTCATCTGGTTCCCCAGCTTTGACTGGCAGGAGTTATATAATCTAAACAGCGATCCGGGGGAAAGCAACAACCTGATTGACAAGGATCCGGAGATGGCAAAGAAGCTTTACGATGAGCTGATTACATTCTTTAAAAACGTCAAGCCCCGAACCGGTTCCGGGGAGATGGGAAATGCTCAGACCGACGCCTTGAGGGGACTCGGCTACATGGGGAACTAAAATGACGCTCAACAACACCTTTGGCAAGATTCTGGTGACCACAGACGGGGTGGATTACAACAGCCAGGCGGTAACCATAGCGATAGCTTTGGCGAAATCCTACAGCGCCATTCTCATTGCACTTTCGGTGGTGGATACCCGGGTGTTGGAGGACTTCAAGGGGGAAAGCCAGGCATTCATCCACAAAATCCAAACCGAACTTGGCGAAGGCTGCACCAAGGCTTTGGATAAGATTGAGGAGCAGGCGCGCCATGCCAAGATCAATATGGAAAAAGTGGTGCGCACGGGCAAGCCGCATATAGAGATCGTTCAGGAGGCCACCAAGCGCGATGTTAGCCTGATCATCCTGGAACGCAAAAGCCATGCCGGGGGTTCAAAATCCAGGCTGGGAGGCGTAATTGAGCGCGTAATAGAAGATGCCGACTGCTCAGTACTGGTCATTCGTTAAACCAGACCACCCCGTGTACTCACCCCGGCTGTTAAGTCCATGAGTCAATCCAAGCAAATATCCGAACTGGAACGCCTGTGTTTGCGCTGCGGCAAATGCCGCTCGGTATGCCCATCGTTCAGCATCCGCCGCGACGAAGCCTTCTCCCCCCGGGGCAGAGTTGCCCAAACCGCAGCAAATGCCGCAGGTGCTCTGCCCGATGATCCCACTTATGCCGGTGCACTGGAGGAGTGCCTGGGGTGCGCTGCCTGCGCGGATATTTGCCCCTCGGGCGCCGCGGCGGAGCGTATAGCAAATCTGGCGTATCAAGATGTAATTACGCGCAGGGGATTGAGCCTGCCCAAACGGCTGATCCTGCGCGGGCTTTTACGCCGGGGAAGGTTATTGGGCAGCGCCGCGGAATGGCTCTCCCGTCTGTGGGTGCTCACCGGGCAGGATAGCAAATCCCGGCTGGGCAGACTCCTCCCCCAGCCGCGGATGCTGCGCCGGCGTCATCTGCCGCGCCCCGCCGCCCACTCCTTCTATCGGGGATTACCCGCATCCCTGCCACCGATCGGGAAACCTAAGGTTGGAATTGTCATGTTTTTCCCTGGGTGCGGCATGCGTCTGGTTTATCCTCAAAGTGGATTGAACACCATCCGACTGCTGCAACATGCCGGCTATGAGGTGCTGTTGCCGCATTTGGAGATATGCTGTGGGCGGGTGGCTCTGGGGCACGGTGATTTGCCTACTTTCCGTTATCTTTCCTCGCAGTTGAGCCGGTGGTTGCGCTCTTTGGATGCTCCCATGGTGACCGCTTGCGCCTCCTGCACTTATACCCTCAATCAGACATATCGTGAACATGGCATAGAGGGGATGCCAGAGATCAGGACACTATCACAGGTGCTGGCAGAGAGCGATGTTCCGTGGCGTGCCAACCCGGCACTATCGCTGCCCGTCACCTGGCACGACCCCTGCCATCTATTTCATGGACTGGGTATAAAGGATGAACCGCGCTGCATCCTGCGTGCCGCGTTCGGGGAGGACTATCGTGAGGTGGAGGAGCCGGGCGCATGTTGTGGGGGAGCCGGCAGCTATCACCTGAGCCACTACGAGGTGAGCCGGGAGCTGGGCATACGCCGTGCTGCCCAACTGACCGGGACGGGTGCCCGCACAGTAATCACCGAGTGCCCCACCTGCATCATGTTCCTGCGGGAGATGGCACTGGTGACTGCTGCGCCGTGGCGGGTGGTTCATCTGGCAGATGCGGTTCTCCCTCCCTTGTAGTATCCGAAAAACACACTGCGAACTCCCTGCTTTGCTAAAATCTAATCATGGGCTTTGATCGTATTCCTGCAGTTCCCGGCTTGGGCGGACTGCTCTATGCTTATTTTCGGGGAGAAGCTGCGACTCTGCCTCCGGGACAAACGCAGGAGTCGTTGACTAAGCAGATAGAGCGATACGGAATCGCCGATCTCGTCGCCCACGCCTTATCCCCACTTGCGTCTGCCACAACGACATCGCTTGCGGTGCGCAATCTATCCATGCTCATCCTGGCGGCGGAGTTCTCGGCACTATTGGATAAGCAACACATACCGCACAGCTATGTGCGCGGCGCTGCGCTTCTCCCCCTCTATCCCCGCGCGGACGATCGCAGCTTCTCCGACCTTGACCTGCTCATCCCGCGTGACTATGCCGGCGATGCGCTTTCCATCATTCTTGCCAGAGGGGTTAAAACCTACGCCCGGGACAGAGTCAGCTTTCTTGCCGGCTACTGGGATGGCATCCAGCTCTTCCTGCCGGCACCACAAAAATCACTGCTGGAACTGCATACCGATATAGCGCCGCCCGGGCGCTTCCCCCACCCCGAGGTTACCTCGCCACCCTTCAGCCAGGCAGACGAATTACCCACGCAGGCGCTGGCGGTCATTCTGCATGAATCCACACATCATTACCAACAACCGGTAAAGGCTCTGTGTGATGTCCTGTTGCTGGCGGCAAAGGGGCTGGATTGGGATCTGTTGGAAAGGTTTATTACCGCACGCCACGCTTGGAATGCCGTCCTCCCATTTATATTGGATCTGGAACGCTTTGCCCCCAGCATAACGCCCCGGGGCTGGCTTGCCCGCGCCCGGCAATCGCGACGGGCACAGTGCATCTACTCTTTGGCGGATGCAATACACAGGCGCGGTGGGGTCTATGCCGGGGGGAGTTTGTGGCGCCGCAGCCTGCTTACCGCGCTGTCGCTGCCTGATGCCATAGTTGCGGCACGGGCGGTTTGGCGCGGCTTTGCTATCCGCCGTAAACATAGTAAAATCACTGCAGATGATGATGAGTGAAGAAAAGATAAAAGTGCTGACAGTGGTGGGACCCACCGCCGCGGGCAAAACCGCGCTGGCGCTTGCTCTGGCAAAACTGCTACCAGATATGGAGGTGGTCAACGCCGACACGGTGCAGGTCTTCCGCGGATTGGATGTGGGCACCGCCAAGCCTACACCCGCCGAGCAGAAGCTGGTCCGTCACCATCTGGTGGATGTGCTGGACCCCATCACTGAACGCCCCAGCGCGGGCTGGTTCGCCCATCAGGCGCGCCGGGCAATAACGGAGATTCGGGAGCGCGGCGGCATTCCCGTCATGGTGGGCGGCTCCGGGCTATATATCAGTGCGGCGCTGGATGGCATCGCCGATATCCCCCCCATCCCCCCCGATGTCCGTGAGGAACTGCGCCGGGAACTGGCTGCCGAGGGCATGCCCAAGCTGCGCGCCGAGCTTGCCACCGCTGACCCGCAGACCATGGCACGCATCGCCTTTCGCGACACCCAGCGCACTTTGCGGGCACTGGAGGTGTGGCGGGCGACCAAAATTCCGCTGTCGCAGTGGCAGATGCAGGCGACCATGACGCCCTGGCAGGGTATCATCGCCGGGCTGGACCCCGAGCGTGCCGTGCTTTACCAGCGTATAGACGAGAGGCTGGATGCTATGTTCGGCGGTGGGCTGGAGGAGGAGGTCAAACGCCTGCTGGCGCAAGGCGCCGATGTGGAAGGCGCAGCTTTAGGAGCGTTGGGATACCGGCATATGGCGCTCTACCTTATGGGGGCTACCAGCCGGGAGCAGGCGTTGCGCCAGGCAAAGCTGGATTCGCGGCACTATGCCAAGCGGCAGCTCACCTACTTCCGCAGCATGGGACATATCCGCTGGTGGTCCATTCACCCTGATAAGGTCGCTGCCATCGCACCCGAGGTAGCCGATTGGTTCAAAAGCGAATCCAACTCATCCGCAATGTTATAATCACGGTTGAGCCACACCCACTATGCGAGTTCTTGACCGTTATGTAGGCACCGAGTTCCTGCGCTCCTGGATGCAATCCCTGGGGGCATTCGTAACTATTTATGTCGTGGTCAACCTGTTTGAAAAGATAGACAAGTTCCTGGAAAACAAGGTCGCCCTCACCAAAATCATCTCTTATTACCTCTATCTTATCCCTTACATCATTAAGTGGATAAATCCCATTGCAGTTTTGCTGGCGGTGCTTTTCTCGCTGGGCGCGCTTTCCCGCCAGAACGAGATAAGCGCCATGAAATCGTGCGGCGTCAGCTTCATCCGCATCGTAGTCCCCATCGCAATTCTGGCGTTAATGATCAGCGTTTTGGTGGGCATCTGGTCGGAAACGGTGGTTCCCTGGGCGAACGAAAACGCCGAGACCATCAAACGGGCGGAGATAGACAAGAAGCCGGCTCGAGAGACTCTCCGCCGCGAACGGGTAGCCATTACCGGCGAGGATGGCTATTTCTACTACATCACGAACTACGATAATACGCGCAAGACCCTCAATGGTATTGATTTACAGAAGCTGGATGCGGATGGAAAGATAGTGTTCTGGGTGACTGCCAAGACCGGGCGCTGGCAGGATGACCATTGGGTGTTTTACGATGGGATCAAGCGGGAGTTGAAGCAGGTTGAGATTTCTGCCGCCACCGAGCCGGATATAAAGCAAAAGCCCGGGGAAGCGAAAAACCCGGCTGAGGAACCGGGACCCACCCGCACAGTGGAAACGCTGGTGGGAGAGCCATTTGACCGCTACACACCGTCGGTCAAGGAAAAGCCCATAGACTTCATGCAGGTCTATAAGGAGCCGGAGGAAATGAGCTACGATGAGCTTGCTGCCTACATCAGCCGGCTCGGCTCGCGCGGTGCACCGGTTGACAAATTGATGGTAGAATTGTATTTGAAGCTGGCGGTTCCTTTCGCCAATTTCATCGTGATACTAATCGGGGCACCGCTGGCGATTCAATCGCAGCGGAGCGGCATGGCGCTGGGGTTTGCTGTTGCAGTCCTGCTGGGATTCACCCTCTGGGGGCTGTTGGCGGTGTTTCGCGCTTTGGGGCAAAGCGGCGACCTGCCTCCATTTCTGGCGGCGTGGATCCCCGATATATCCTTTGGCTTGCTGGGCGGATTTATGATGATCCGCAGCCGTTCCTGACCTCGGGAGATGATTAGATTGGCTAGAATTCTCATCCTCATCCTGCTTTTTTCCACTTTTGCGTTTGGTGTTCTGGAATTTCAATATGGCAAAACCTACACTGCCGGTTATTGGACAGCCACCGGCGGGCTCCCTGGCGGTAATTACTATCAATATACTGTTTTCATCCCCAACCTGAGCGATATAATAGATTACGGGCTGTTTTTCCAGCACGGATTGTTAGGGAGATACAACTATGACGATATGGATGGCAACAAACATTACTTTAGCAGCAACATGGATTTATTCGGTCTGGGCGTGCGTCTGATGATCCTGCCGCACAAGGACTGGTATCGCTATTTCGTTTGCGAGCCCCGTGGCTATATGTATTACGGTGGTTATAATCAGCGCGGGGTGCTTGGTCAGCCCAACGGTGAGGAGACCAACTACACCACCAAGGAGGACATGCTGGGCGGAGCCATAGGCTTGGCGCTGGGTGGAAGAATCTATCCCTATGGGCAAATTGCATTCACAGTGACCGAATACGCATTGGGTCCGCTAGATCCAATAAGCGGACCTAAATATGATAGACCGACCAATCCGACTATTTTCAAAACCGATATTGGAGTAGCGATAGAGGCATGGCTGCCGCAGCAGTAGCGCGCTTGACGGAACTTGCCATAGCTACGCGCAACCGGGATAAGCTGCAGGAGATTGCCCACGCATTGGCAGGGTTACCTCTGCGCCTGCTGGAGCCGCCCGCCGACTACACCCCGCCCGAGGAGACCGGCTCCACCTGCGAGGAAAACGCGCTCGCCAAAGCAAGGGCATTAACGATCAACATGGGCATCCCGGTGCTCGCTGATGATAGCGGATTGTTTGTGGATGCGCTGGACGGTTTGCCGGGCATTCATTCCAGCCGTTTTGCCGGTCCGAGCGCCACTTATGCCGATAATGTGAACAAGCTGCTCGCCATGATGCAAAATGTGGAGACTGATAAACGCAGCGCCAAGTTTGTGTGCATCATGGCGCTGGTATGGCCGCACGGGCGCTTTGAACTGGTGCGTGGCGAATGTTCCGGGCAAATCACAACGGAACCATACGGCAGCGGAGGCTTCGGCTACGACCCGGTGTTTCTCATCCCCAGGCTGGGTCGCACCTTCGCCCAGATGTCGCTTGCCGAGAAGGAGAGTCTTAGCCATCGCGGCAGGGCACTGGCAAAGCTTGCGCAACGACTGAAAAAATACACTTCCTGACCCAAGTCATCCTTCGTTCATACAAATGAAAATTGAGGAAGAACCAAAAAGCACAGCCATTCCAAAAGCCCATGGCATAGATTGGTTTCTCGCTCTGGGGCTTCTACTTGTTTTCATGTTTATCTATTGGCTTACCATCAGCAAAGACCCGACCATAGATTCCTATGTCACTGCGCATTGGGTTAAAAATACTGCCAGCTATAATTGGTTCCATCCCCATCATCTGCTTTTTAGCTATGCCTGCCGCTTAGTGAATCTGGCATATCGGACCCTGTTCCCTCCCATGGATCTTCTAATGCTCCTTACACGCTGTATGCATATATTGGGGGGGTTGGGGATCGGGCTTTTTTACCTGCGGTTACACGCAATCAGAGTGCCCAGGTTCAAAGCTGCTTCCATAGCCTTGCTGGTTGGGACTGGCTATGGAATGTGGTTATTCTCAACTATATTTGAGATAGTAATTCCCTATTTTGTGATGTTCCTGGCGGCGTGGGCGGTGGCTCACCGCTGGGGGCGGGCAAGCCATTGGGGTGCATTTGCTGCGGGGATGGTGCTGGGAGCCGGCGTGCTAATCCATCAGACATTGGTTATATACATTGCTGCATTTTTGATCCTGGTCTTCATGCTAGGTGGGAAGGACTCCCGATGGCGCCGTGCACTTTTTTACCTGATTGGCTGCGCCGTAGTGATATTCGCCGGTTACATCATTGCGTTTTTAGTGCTGGGGTTGGACTTCCCTGATGGGTGGTATCAGTTCTTCACCAGCTACGCACAAAGCGAAGCATTCTCGCGCGGCTCTTGGGCAGATATCGTCACTTCGGGCAAAAACATAATGTCCATGTGGCTCTATCCCATACTTTTCGCCGACCAACTCTCATTCAGGTTCCTAGTAGCAATGGTCGCATTGATAACTTTGATTGCATTGGCGATTTATCGCACCGTGAAGAAAGATCCGGTCTCCTCATTCTGCCTTGCCGCCTTTGCCACCGCGTTCATCTTCTTCACCTGGTGGTCTCCCACCACTCTTGATTTCTATGTCATCCCGGCGGTTATGATTGCTTTGCCCACACTACTCGTATTCAGGTGGAAGTATATACCGGGGATTATCCTGGCACTTGCAGCATGGCTGTTTGTCTTCAACAATCTTCCCGAAATCAAACACCATGCCGAACCCCGATTCGATTGTGTGATGGAGACCGGACGCCGGTTAAAAGCCATTCTAAACCCCGATGACAAAGTATTTTGGGTAAATCAGCCACTGGATGCATGCGCCGCTTACCTGGAGATGCCGGCAGAATGCCTTTTGGTTGTGGAGAACTTCAATGAAGAAGAGAATATGCAACTATTCTCCAACTATGCAAAATTTGCCTATAATTATGCCGTTTATTACGATTCTTTTTTCGACCAGATGATGAAAAAAACTAATATGTATGCTGATGATGATGAACTTGCTACCCTGATGGAGAATGCAAAAATAGCCGTCTATACAAAGACATGTTCCTATCTTCTGGTTGTTTGGAAGATCCAGCGCTCTGTAGATTCCGGGTGATCTTGTCTTTCTTGTGCCGAGGGGCGAAATGATGTATAAATGGTTGATTTGAAATCCAGTTTTTATACAAGGGGCTTGCTATGAAGAATTGCAATGTTTCGTTTGTTATTACTATCTTGTTGGGGTTTATCTGCCTTCTATCCTGTGGGCAACCTGCGCCACCGCCACCCTCGGCACCGGCGCCAGTTACCCGCCCACCCTATCTTTGCGTTCTTTGTGTGGATGACAAGCGGATAGATATCCTTGATTTGGAGCAAAAAGGCAAGCTGGTAAAAAGCATTCAGTTGCCTTCCGTTCCCGGGTTGATGCGTGTTTCGCCCCTGGCTGCCAACCTTGCCATCACCGACAACACCGGTATCATTCGCATACTTGCCAGCGATTTGGAGCATCCACAAAAATTCACCCTCGGCTTTGCCCCGGCTGATGTCGGCTTTGTTACACATAAAATCTGGTTGCTATCTGACTCTGTCAAAAATCAACTGATCGCTTTCAGCATAGTAGATAACAAAACCTTAAAGACCATCGCCACGCCAGCCGGACCAGGCGCCTATGTCACCAGGACAAACCGGGAGACAACGCTTGTGTATCTGGCTTGCATCAAAGCCAAACAACTGGCGGAGATTGACATCCACAGCCAGGGCATAATCCGCAGTATGAACCTGCCCGGCACACCCGGTGAAATGCTCCTGGATGAGATCAACAAGAACACTGTTTATATGACTTTGCCGGACGAAGGCAAGCTGATCAGGATTAACCTGTCATCTTTTGCGATAGACGCGACGCTGGATTTGGTGCCGGGGGCGCGCTATCTTGCTGCCGACAGCACATTCTCCAAACTCTACATCAGCCTGCCGCCAGCAAGCAAAGGCGCCGCGGGCAGCATAGCGGTGATCAAGCTTCCCGAGTTGGGCAGGATCATCCCCGACCCCATCACCGACCCCCGGCTGACCGACCCTGGTCATCTGCTTGTCTTTGATGCGATCCTCAATAGTCCGGCGCTCTATGTCTGCAATCCCTCCTCCAACTATTTGGCGTTGGTGGACCTAAACTCCTACAAAGTCGTGCAGACGATTACCACAGGTAAAAAGCCACTATGGCTGGGCTACCTACCGGGGCAGGAGAACAAATAACCTGCCATGCACACTAATCAATCAGTAGCGAGGAAACCAAAAGCATGAAGGTTTTTCTAACGGGTGGCACGGGATTTTTGGGCGGGAGGCTGGCTTTGGCGCTTGCCCAAGCCGGCAATGCGGTTCTGGCACTCACCCGCAGCGGCAAACTCCCCGGTGAATTGCTGCAGCTGGGCGTAAAGCCCGTCACCGGCGACCTGATGGATGTCAAATCGTTGGGGAAGGAACTGAACGGTTGCGACATCCTCTTTCACACCGCGGCATTCGTCAAGACCTGGAACCGCGACCAGACCGTGTTTGATAAGGTCAATGTGACGGGCACTCTGGAACTGCTCAAGCTGGCGCAAGCTGCCGGTATTGGCAGGATAGTCTATACCAGTTCATTCATGGCGCTGGGTCCCACCGATGGCAACATCGCCGATGAGACCATCACTCACCCGGTGCGCCACACCCATAACGCCTATGAGCGCACCAAGCTTGAAGCATTGGGCAGGGTGCGCCGCCTGCGCGACGAGGGCAAATCCAACATTCTAATCACATTCCCCGGTGTGGTCTATGGTCCCGGGGCGCTCACCGACGGCAATCTGGTGGTGGGCATCATGCGCAAATACCTTGCCCGCAAATTGCCCGGGCTATTGGGCGATGGCAACAACCGCTGGTGCTACAGCTTTGTGGGCGATGTGGTGAAGGGGCACATGCTGGTCGCCGAAAAAGCCGCACCCGGCAGCGAATACATCCTGGGCGGTGAAAACGCCAGCCAGAACGATTTCGTAAAGCTGATGCACGAGTTAAGCGGCGTCAAGCCCCCACGGCTGCATCTGCCCTATTGGGCTGCCAAAATGGCGGGTGGCTGGGAACTCCTGCTTGCCAACCTGTTCGGCAGGCAGCCGGAAAATCCCCCCAATGTAATAGAGATCTATAAGCATGAGTGGGCTTATTCCAGCCAAAAAGCCGTGCATGAACTCGGCTATACCATGACACCTCTGCGGGACGGAATAATTCAAACTCTGGATTGGATGAAACGGGAGGGAATCTGGAAGCCCGCAGGATAGAATTTATTGATATCCACAGTATGTTTCCTTGAACAGATGTGGGAGGAATGATGAATAGAACTATTGTTTTGACGATTGGGACAACACTTTTGCTGGGAATGATGGTTGGGGCAATCGCCGAAAAAGCACCTCACGATTATCCGGGCAAGGTGGCATTTTCCTCCAATCGTGCCGGCGACTGGGAAATCTATGTCATGCCCGCCGATCGCACCAGCATCATCCGCGTAACCACCAACCCCGCCGATGACATTATGCCGTGCTTCAATCCTGCCAACCCGCGCATGCTGGTATTCGTTTCCAACCGTGAGGGACAGCAGGATCTCTATCTGGTTGATTATATGGAAAAAAAGGAGACCCGCCTGACCAGCACCACCTGGGATGAACTCTGGCCTTATTTTTCGCCCGACGGCAAACGGCTTTTATATCGCGCCAACCCCGATGGCAAGTTCCACATCTTTGAGATGGATCTGACGACCAAGAAAACCAAGCAGCTCACAGATAGCGCCGGCGATGAATCCACCCCGTGCTACAGTTACGATATGGAGAACATCAGTTATTGCTCCAACGAGAGCGGCAAATGGGCTATCTACTGCGCCAAGGTTGATGGCACCGGCGCCCGCATGTTCCTTAACACTGAAAACGATGCCAGCCACCCCCGTTATTCCCCCGACGATTCAACTTATGTGTATCAGACGATGCTGGGCAAGGATCGCAAGAACCTGGAGATATTCACCATGGATGTTGGAGGGAAGCAAAGCAAACAACTCATCAAGGATAACTTTGTGGATAACAACCCCACCTGGTGCCCAACCGGTGAATACATTGCCTTCGTTTCCAACCGTGAAAAAGGGCATCTGAACATCTATTTCATGGATAAGGATGGGAAGAACATTTGGAACTTCACGCAAAGCACTAAAAACTCCCCCGAAGGTGATAATGACTATCCCTCCTGGGTGACCATGGCAGTGAAGCAGTAATATCGTAAAACAACAAGAGGACGCTTTGGGCGTCCTCTTTTCTTATGACTTGCTTATTCCCCAAAGGGATTGTTTGCCATATACATCTTGGGGTTGCGGAACTGATCAAACAGTCCGTAATACGGCAGTGTAGCACCTTCGCGCCAGGGTTGATCAAATGCCTCCTGATAGCACCAGGCAAAATCAAGCGGCATATTGGTGTAGAAGAGCAACTGCATCTCCTCGTTGGTAAAATCCCCGCCTGCGGTCGGATAGCCCGCGCCGAAGAGCATGGTGGTCTTGGTGTAATCCAGGGCAGCCACATTGCAATACTCCTGCACCGAGTAATTCATGGCGCTCAGGGGGGTCGTCTTCCCCTCTTCATAAGCATTTACCACCGGACCCATGAAGGTGCATAAAGACATGACCTGACTGTAGTTGGCGGAGTTTTCCCAGATGGTGATTGATCTGCCGGCGGCGATAAGCTTGGATACTGCCCTGTGTAAATCCTCCACGGTGTAATCGCTGCCCAAGCCACAGTGCCCCAGGGCATAGGCATCCACAAAAGGCGCGGCAGCAATCGCCCGCTCTATCTCCTGATCGCTCTTCGGGTCGTAAATCCCCATGATGACTGCCCCAAAGCCGTTCGCCCGTGCTAATTGAGGGATGATGTCAAATCCTGCGATTGAGGTTGTAGTCACCAGCCCGTTAAATCCGGACTGCGCCAGAAGATAAAGATCACCAGTGATGCTTGCCTGGGAAAGCGCCTTGCCAGTGACTGGCTCATAGCCAGTGGGGGTGTAGTTCACCCACTTATAGTTGACATATTCCTGTGGCGGCACATTGGCGATGGCTGTTTCATCCATGGGCGCTGAGGGTTCACCGAATTTCAGATTACATCCCACCAGGATCAGCAGGGCAAAAGATGCTATTAAGAGAACGATTAATACACTGTTTCTCATGATTATCACTCCTTTATAAGGACGGTCTTCTACATAAATAGTAGAAAAGGACACGGTGTTTGCGTGTCCTGTGTCACAAAAATGCGGAGTGATTGGAGTTTTACTGCTTGCCGCGGTTCTGGCACCACCAGCGAATCAGGCTGGCAAGCTCGTGGCGGTCTTCCTCGGTGAGCTTTTTGGTGCGGAAGAAGACCTGCAAGTCATCCGGTAAACCCAGCAGGTCAATCTCATCTGACTGTAGTTTTCCCAACTGGGTTTGGGTTGCCTTCCAGCGCAAATACTCCTCCAGGTCGTCCACCTGCCCCGCCTGCTTTGCCAACGCGATGATGCGGCGGATATGCGAATCGTTTATTTCATCCCCACCTCCATCAGCACTCTCATCCATCAGGTAGGAGACACTGACGCCGAAGATTTGCGCCATGCGCTGGATGAGCGCTACCGAGGGATGGCGGATGCCCAACTCCAACTGCGAGACATAAGCGGAGGATACATCCAGCATTTGCGCTAGTTCACCCTGGGTGAAGCGCTTCTGTTTGCGTAGTTGCTTGAGTTTACGGGAAAATTCCACTGTTTTTTCTCTGTTTAGCTTAACATTGCATTGTAGCGTAAAAGCCAGCCTTGTCAATAACGCTCTTACAGCGTATTATTGTTCCCGTTAAAGCATTCTAATTCATTGAAATAGGATAGAAGGAGCACGATGGATCCCGTTTTGGAAAGCTTGTTGTGGGCGGTTGGGCTTAACCTCGGCTTGGGAACTTTGGCTTTTGCACTGGGACTAGTGAACAAAGCCGGCTACTTTGGCGGCATGCTGGTGGGCATCCTGACCTATATGGGGACGGGCTGGCAGGGATATATAGTGCTATGGCTGTTCTTCGCCATTGGCACCGCGGTCAGCAAATTCGGTCATGCCCAAAAGGCGAGCTGGGGCGGTGCGCAGGAAGAGAAGGGCAGGCGCGGCGCTAAGCATGCCCTGGCAAACTGTGCGATGGGAGTTCTCTTGTCGCTGGGCGCCTATCTATTTGAATTAAATGGACAGTTGTTCTGGAGCATGCTTTTGCGAGCCGGCATGGTGGGGGCATTCGCCACCGCCCTCTCCGATACCACTTCCAACGAACTGGGACAGCTTTACGGCAAACATCCCTTCCTGCCCACCAACCTGAGGGCGGTGCCGGTGGGGACAGAGGGTGCCATCTCAGTGGAGGGAACGCTGATCGGCATTCTATTTTCAGTGCTGATGGCGGGATTGGGCATATTCCTGCCGGGGCTCATCAAAGGCGGAACCCTGGATTTCGGACCCTGGCAGATCGCGCCCGCGGTGGTTATAGGCGCGTTTGTAGGTTCCATGCTGGAAAGTTATATTGGCGCTACGCTGGGGCAAAAGAATAAAATCGGCAACGAAGCGATGAATTTTACCAATACGCTGGTGGGCGCAGCCGTGACTATGGGCGCTTTCTACCTGCTGGCAGCATAGGAACGATTGCGGGGGAAGTGGGAGGAAGAAAGAAACATATTGTAATTGATGCCCGGGCGTTGGAGGGTCCGCGCAAGGGCATCGGCAGGTATCTCTTTTCGCTGCTGGATAATATGCAACTGCCGGTGGACTGGGATGTGACACTACTATTCCACCATGAGATTCCCCAAGTCCTGCCTAAAGGGAATTATCAGATCCAAACCCTGACCGCGCCCCATACTTATCTGTGGGAACAGGTCGCACTCCCCTGCTGGCTCAGCCGCCACCGCCCCGATCTCTTCCTGGCGCCTGCCAACATCGTGCCATTATGGCTGTCGTGCCCTACCGTGCTCATCCTCCACGACACCATGATGTTCGTGCCATCCCTCTCCCTTAGTGATGCGCAGCGCTATTACACCTATCAAACCTGGGCGCTGCATCTGGCTACTGCACGATGCAAATCCATCATCACCGTCTCGGAATTCTCCGCCTGCGAGATAGTGAAGGAACTGGGCGCAAACCTTGCCGGCAGGGTGAAGGTGATACCCGAGGGGGTGGAGGAGCGATTCTTCACCGAACCAGCCCCCGGTGTGCTGGATGCCTTCCTCGACAAATACGACCTGAAGCCGGGATACATCCTGCATTTTGCCTCGGCGGTGCCGCGCAAAAATACCCGCGCCGTGTTGGAGGCTCTGGCGCTCCTCAAGGCACAGGGGATTGCATTGCCGCAGGTGTTTCTACCGGGGCTGGTCAGCCATGATGATCCGGTGCAGGGCTGGCTGCAGGAATTTTGTGTGGGTGCAGTGACCACCGGCTACCTCAGCGAGGAAGAGCTGCCATTGGCTTATGCCGGCGCCGGGCTTTTGCTCTATCCCACGCGGTGGGAGGGGTTCGGCTTGCCGCTGCTGGAGGGCATGGCGGCTGGCTTGCCCGTAGTCGCAACTGATACAACCAGCATCCCGGAGCTTGCCGGCGGTTGTGCCTGGCTCATGCGGCGGGGCAGCACCGAGGAGATTGCGAACTATATCAAACGCTGGATGGAAAATCCGGCAGCAGGGCTGGACTTAGGTTTGCATGCTCGAGAACGGGCAAAGCTATTCAGGTGGGAGGATACGGCAAAGGAAGTCCGAAAGGTGCTGGAGGAAGCGTTGAGGAAAGGCTAGGGGGTGACGACCTTTCCGCCCACTATCTGCGGCTGTTCAACAGCAGTCTTCCCTTTCTCCGCCGGTTTGCCCGCATCCTTTTTCTCCGCATTGGTGTCCTTCTTATCCTTGCCGTTTTCCTTGGGCGCTGCCTTGATGCCGAGTTCCACTGGCGGTGTCATCTCCGAAACCCCGGTTATTCTGAATCCACCGTCAATGGCGTCTATGCGGAAGAGGTAGGCGGGAAGTCCGGGAACTGTAGTGCTCACCTGCACACCCTCCGGATTATAAGAGAGGCTGTGCTGCGGTGCTATACGCAGCCTATCCAGCGCTTCACGGCACTGCTCGCGGGAAATTACATCGCTGCAGTAGGTAAGAATCTCGTCGGGGTTGCCTGCCAGCGCCCGCTCCAGCCCCAGCCGCGCCTGCGTGCGCGCCTGCTCGCTGACGCTGCCCGCGCCGGCGCCTTCCTCCTGCGCGCTTTTACCCGATAAAAAGCCCCACCTGTCAATCTCGTCGGGCGCCTGCCATCCGCCCCATAATGTGGCGATGACCAGCGCCAGTGCCGCCCCCAGGAACAGTCCCAAAAGCCCACCCCACAAAAACGCCTTGCGGGTGGAATGCACCAGCTTTGCCAGATGATATCCTTCCAAGTCATTTGCATTACCTGCCTGCACCAATTCACCCGTGATTTCAGTCCAGGGGATTTGCCCAAGCAGCGAGAGGATTTTATCCAGCCCCGCCTGCGTGCCGTGCTTCTGGTAAATGCTCACAGATGTGAGCTTTTGGTAACCTTTGGATGCATCAAGGAGATAGAGCGACCAACCGCGCCGGCTTGTTTCCAGCACTAATGCCAAGGGAGGATTCCCCACCTGGGAAAGTATGGCTGTGTGCTCTGTTGATAACATAGTGGAACCATCGTGCCGCCAAAAAACCACCCCCACCTGCTCCATGTCGGCAAAATCCGTCTGCTGCTCTCCGCCAGCAAATCGTTCTGCAAGAATCACCCGTGACGGTTTTGATGTTTGATTGCCGAACAGTAACCCCAAATCGCTGCCGGCTGCCTGCTTCCCCCATAGGATCGCCTCGGCAAACACCCCCACCTCCACATAGACCCGCGGCTCACCCGGGGTGGGCTTCGCTCCCCACTGGCGGATGGGATGCGACGCGGCATCTTCCTTCATAATGTCTATTTTATCTCAACCCTCGGTCAGGAACTACCTTTATCACGTAATAGTTCTTTAATAGTAATCAAAAAGTGCTATTCTATCTTCCCATAAAAATAAGGAGAACAAGATGAAGAAATACACCTGCACAGTATGCGGCTATGTCTATGATCCTGCCAAGGGCGACCCCGAAAACGGCGTAAAACCCGGGACTGCATTTGAAGCTCTGCCCGACGACTGGGTGTGCCCGGTTTGCGGTGCCGGCAAGGATGCCTTTACCCCCGAATGATGCCTGCCGTCAACCCGACCACTATGCTTGACAAGTGAGGCTTTATGAATCATTTGAAGCTTAATGATGAGATATTCCCGGTGGGTGCGCTTGATCCACTATTGCGCATCTTTGACATCATCATGCCCACACAGTTCGGCACCAGTTACAACAGCTATCTTATCCGCGATGAGAAGATCACAGTGGTAGACGGCGTTAAAGCGCCCTTCGCCGAGGTGTGGCTGGATAACATCCGCCGGCATGTTGAACCCAAGTCAATCTCCTACCTCATCCTGAACCACATGGAGCCCGACCACACCAGCGCCATCCCCCGCTTTCTGGAGGTGGCACCACAGGCGCAGGTGGTGCTGAGCAAAGTCGCGGCGCAGTATTACCAGAATCTATTCCACAACAGCAACAATCTTATTCCGGTAAGCGATGGCGACACCTTGAATATCGGCAAGCGGACGCTCAGGTTCTATTTCCTGCCCTTCCTGCACTGGCCGGATAGCATGTTCGCCTGGTCGGAGGCAGATAAAACGCTCTTTACCTGCGACATGTATGGATGCCACTTCTGCGATGAACGCGCGTTTGAGGGCGATGTGGCGGATTTTTCCGAAGCATACCGTTTTTACTATGAAGTGATATTCCGCGCCTGGAAGGACTATGTGCTCAAGGCAAATGCCAAGGTGCGGGAGTTGAAGCCGGCAGTTATCGCGCCCAGCCACGGTCCCATCCTCAATGTTGATCCCATGAAGTATGTGCAGCTCTATGAGCAGTGGTCGCAGCCGATGTGCCGCCCCGACGACCCGCAAAAGAAGGTGCTGGTGCTCTACGAGAGCAGTTATGGCAACACCAAACGCCTGGCGGAGGCATTGGCGGAGGGGGCACAGAGCGCTGGGGCGAAAGTAAGTCTGCGCAGAGCATCGGACCTGGAC
>Ga0315280_10002074_pt1 | contig 33042 bp, 37 predicted proteins | sample YL17G06_40_MG_FD_203697 | JGI IMG/M metagenome (GOLD analysis project Ga0315280, IMG submission 203697) | Sediment microbial communities from Yellowstone Lake, YNP, Wyoming, USA - YL17G06_40 | ecosystem: Environmental > Aquatic > Freshwater > Lake > Sediment | place: USA: Wyoming | collected...
CCTAAAAGACTTAAAAGTAAGCAAAGTCGCGATAGGAACAGAGGAGATGCCACCGAGAGAAGGCGAAAACAGAGCCCGGATGGTTTCAACAATCGAAATAACGCTCACAAAAGAGTAGGAAAACCCTGCCGCTGTCTTTTGCGTCTTTGTTGCCGTCAAGTATAGCCTTGATAATCGGCAATGCGTCACTTGAAATAAAGGGATAAGCCTTAATCTTTTCTTTCGCTGTTTCGACTGTGCCTAGAGGTATCGGAATTTCAGAATCTAGCTTCAAACTTCGATATGTGCCATAAGTTGGCATACTGAAATCTTCACTTCTTAGCCCAAACGAAGTTCCGCACAAGACGACATATTTCTCTTTCAGATTTCCGCATGTAGCCATTTTTTGTATGTCTTCTTTGTCGAAAAGGTAGTCTTCTGTGGTTCTGCTTCTCTCTCTGAGTCTTTTTCTTTCGCTTCTGTTAAGGACCAAGGGTTTATGATAGAAGTCGAAGAATCCTCTAACCATTGACGTTGCTGTCGTAGCATAAGCGTCCGAGTAGCCTTGATTCTCTAGCCATTGAAGAAAAATGAGAACCTTTCTGTTCCATTGCTCTTGTTGGTCTAACAACTGTTGACCGCTTAGGTGTGCATATTCGATTAGCTTCCTCAGGAGGCATTCGTATGTTTTCCTTGTCTTAGGTGTTTGAGCGTCCAAGAAATCTTTAAATACCGTGTCTCCGACTTCAATGACGATGTGAGTGTCTTGGTATGCCTTACGTTGCGTAATCATTCCTTCTGCTTAGGAGACTTAGGGTTTATGAACGGTGAATCTGTCTTTGAAAACTCTGTTTTATTCAGTGTTAGATATGCCTTATTTCGTAGTTAGCCTTGAACAATAACATGGATGGCGATAAATGTCAGACGAGTTCCGCCACAGACTTCGAATAATTGACACCGACGTAGATGGCACTTTGAAAGTGTACTATGCACTGGCAAAAATAAAGGGAGTCGGCCCAAGCCTTGCCAATGCGATGCTCAGAAAGGCAGATATAAGTCCTGATAAGAGAGCAGGTTTTCTGGCAGAAGCTGAGATTGAACGGTTGGAAGAAATTATCAAGGATCCTGCGAAGAGCGGCTTGCCAAGCTGGCTCATGAACAGAAGAAAAGAGCAGGAAACTGGAAAAGACATGCACTTGATAAGCTCGGATCTGGTTCTCAAGACGAAGACGGACATCGAGAAGATGAAGGAGATAAAATCTTGGCGCGGGTATCGCCACGCATACGGATTAAAGGTGAGGGGCCAAAGAACTAAGACAACTGGCAGGGCAGGTAAAGCCTTGGGGGTTAAGAAGAAGACGCTTATGCAGAGACCAGCCGCAACGGAGAATAAGTAGCCATGGGCGATCCGAAGAAGCAGAGAAAGAAGTACGATACTCCTCGTTTTCCTTGGCGAACCGACATCATGCAGGGAGAGCTCAAGCTTATCGGCGAGTACGGTCTGCGAAACAAGCATGAACTGTGGCGGCAAGAGACACTGCTGTCGAAGTTCAGGGGCACAGCTCGTACACTAATAGGCGAAACTCCTGAAGAACGCAAGAAAATGGAAGATGAACTGTTAGTCCGCCTGAAAAAACTCGGCGTCCTCGCCGAAACAGCCGTACTGGACAATGTTCTGGACCTGACGATAGAGGATGTTCTTGAGCGCAGATTCCAAACGATTGTTTTTCGCAAGGGCCTGGCAAAAACAATGCAGCAGGCTCGTCAACTGATAGGCCACGGGCACATGACGATTGGAAATCGAAGAGTCACCACTCCAGGCTACATAGTGCCGAAACCTGAGGAAGGTCAGATAAACTACACGCCCAAGAGTTCACTCGCGAACCCGGCTCATCCACTGCGTCAAACAATAGCGGTTACACCGGCCGCAGCAGGAGCAAGATCAGCGAAATCACGGAGTGAAGGAGAATAATGAGTTCAAGCAAAAGGACCGAAAGATGGGCGGTCGTCCACATATTCAGTTCCTACAACAACACCATAATACACATAACGGACCTTTCAGGCGCCGAAACAATAGCCCGAACGTCGGGAGGAATGGTTGTAAAAGCCAGCAGAATGGAGTCCTCACCTTATGCAGCGATGCGTGCAGCCTCGCTGGCCGCGGACGTTGCCAGGGACAAGGGCGTAACTGCGATCCACATCAGTGTCAGAGCTCCGGGCGGAGCGGGGCCGAGAACACCCGGTCCTGGTGCGCAAGCGGCTATCAGAGCGTTGGCAAGGGCGGGTTTCAGGATCGAACGCATCGAAGAGGTAACGCCTGTACCACATGACGGCACGAGAAGGCCTGGTGGCAGAAGGGGAAGAAGAGTCTAATAGGTACCCACGATCCTTCTTCTGATAGAAAAATTGAAATAATGCACCTATGCTCTATTGAGCGGCACGGCAAGGTGGAACACTGTTATGGAGTGTCCTGACAAGTGGAAATAAAGGTACTTGAAAAAGACGAAACAAACATGCGCTTGCTCATTCGAGGACCCGATATCCCATTCATGAATGCGCTGAGAAGGATAGTGACCTCTGAAGTCCCAAGCATGGCCATTGACGAGATTGTCGTCATTGAGAACTCCTCGATTCTGATGGACGAGACTATCTCGCACAGACTGGGACTTGTTCCGCTCAAAACTGACTTGGACGGTTACAACCTGCCTGAGGACTGTCCGTGCAAAAGCGAATTCGGGTGCAACCTGTGTCGAGTCACTCTCGCCTTGGATGTTGAAGCCAAAGGAGAAGGAAGAACAGTCTACTCGGGTGATTTGGTTTCAGAAAATCCCAACGTCGCGCCTGTTAACGACAGGATTCCAATTTTGAAGCTGGCTAAGGAACAGAAAATAAAGCTTGAGGCGTACGCTCGGCTTGGAAAAGGGAAGAACCACGCGAAGTGGGAGCCAGTCTCAATGTGCACGTACAAGTATTATCCGAAAATAGAGATAACAAAACGCTGCAGCGTGTGCGGGGAATGCGTGGACATATGTCCAAAAAGAGTACTAGTAAAGAAGGGCGACAGCATAGAAGTGAACGATCTGATTGCCTGCACCCTGTGCCACGACTGCGTTAAAGCTTGCCCAGAAAATCCGCCTGCAATACAAGTCTCGGGAGAAGAAAACGCCTTCATATTCAATCTGGAATCTACCAACGCACTTCCTCCGGAAAGAATAATGGCCGAAGCCAGCAAAATACTGGACAAACATCTGAAGGAACTTGAGGGCGAAATCAAGGTGAAAAAGAGTGAGAAAAGCTAAAACAACGAACCCAGAACTTGTGAAGCTAGTCACTTCTCTAAAGAAACAAGGTCGAGAGAGCAAGACAGAAGTCTGGCGAGACATTGCTGAACGTTTGGTAAAATCTAGAAGGAGACGTGTAGCCGTGAACCTGAGCCGCCTGAACAGATACACCTCCAGAAACGAAGTGGTGGCGGTTCCAGGCAAAGTGCTGGCTGCGGGTGAGATAACCCATCCCATAACCGTGGCTGCATTCACTTTCTCAGGAAAAGCAGAAGAGAAGATAAAAGCTGCAAGAGGAAAATGCGTGTCTTTTTCTGATCTTGCCAAGAAGAACCCGAAAGGTTCAAACATCAAGATAATTGGGTGAAAAAAATGGAGACTATGAGCAAAACTGCCACTGTGATAAATGCTGACGGGCTTATTCTAGGCAGAATGGCAAGCATGATTGCAAAGAGACTGTTGGAGGGCGAACAAGTAGTGATTGTGAACGCTGAAAAAGCTGTTCTTTCCGGAAGAAGAAGAAGCAAAGTGAACGAAGCAAAGACGTTCCTTGACGTTGGAGGCGTAAATAGAGGACCCTTCCACTACAGAAGACCAGACCGGATAGTCAGAAAAGCAGTTAAAGGCATGCTTCCAATCAGGCAGCCGAAAGGTCTCCAAGCCTACAGAAGGCTCCGAGTGTTCATAGGAGTCCCGGACAATCTTGAAGGTCAAAAGATGGGCACATTGGCAGATGCTCAAGCCAAGAAGTTAACCTGCCCATATTTCACGGTTGGCGAACTTGCGAAAGGAATAGGTTGGAATCAGGGAGAATAGATATGCCTGCCAAGAAAACTTTAGTTGTGAGCGGAAAAAGAAAAACTGCAACTTCACGTGCTGTCGTGAGGCAAGGAATCGGAAGAGTGCGCATAAACAGAACTCCGGTAGAGATTTTTGAGCCGACCATCGCGCGTGAAAAGATTATGGAACCGCTCGTACAGGCCGGAGACGAAGTTCGCAAACAGTTGGACATAGACGTGAAAACGTTAGGCGGCGGGTATATGGGCCAAGCCGAGGCGGCCAGGATGGCAATTGCGAACGCCATACTGAAATGGACGAAGAGCGCACACCTGCGCACGGTTTTTGCAGAATACGACAGAACCATGATTGCTGGAGACAACAGGAAGAAAGAACCCAAGAAGTTCGGAGGACCTGGAGCAAGGTCGAGGGACCAGAAAAGCTACAGATGAAGAGGTCTATATCTGATGATAATACCCGTAAGATGTTTCACTTGTGGCAAACTGATTGGAGACAAATGGGAGGAGTTCGCTAGAAGGGTGAAGGCTGGAGAGAACGCTGGTGAGGTTCTTGACAGTCTAGCAGTCAAGCGTTACTGTTGCAGGCGGATGCTTCTGTCGCATGTGGATATATTGGATGAAGTGCTGCGGTACTATGAAGAGGCCGAAAAACGGAAAGAGGCAAGAAGCTACTACTAGGACGACTGAAAGGGAACCTCATGTCCACAATCATCGAAGACGTTATTGCAAGAAAAGTCTTCAACAGTCGGGGAGAAGAAACAGTAGAGGTTGACATCATAACGACCTCGGGTTTTGGCAGGGTTGCAGCTCCTGCAGGGAAAAGTCGCGGGAAAACAGAGGTTGTGTATTATCCGCCGGGCGGAGTGGATCAAGCGGTAAAAAAGGTTGAAGAGCTTTTAACGCCGGAAATAGTCGGTTTGGGCGCTGATTGTCAAGAAGAGATTGATAAAACATTGCATGATGTCGATGCCACAAAAGATTTTCGAGCAATCGGCGGCAACACTGCATTCGCTGTCTCGCTAGCAAGCGCCGAAGCCGCTGCAAACTCTTCCGGGCTCCTACTCTTCCAGTATCTGGGCGGGCATATCTCACACGAACTTCCGTATCCGCTTGGCAACACGATAAGCGGCGGGCAACACGCTAAGGGAAAGTCTTCTGATTTGCAGGAGTTTCTTGTTCTGTCACACGGAGCTGAATCTTTCTTGGAGGCTGCGACAGCCAACATAGAGGTTCACAGAAGAGTCGGCGAAACTCTGGTGAAGAAAGATAAGCTCTTCGGCATGGGAAAAAGCGACGAGGGCGCTTGGGTTGCTAACGTTGGAACGATGGAGGCTTTGGAGGTTCTGAGAGAGGCCTGTGAAAAAGTCGGTGGGGAAATGGGTTTTGAATGCGGTATGGGCGTTGATGTCGCATCATCTTCACTGTGGAACGGCAAGAACAGAACTTACAATTATCAAAGGGAGAAGAAAACGAGAGACTCGGGTGAACAACTGGAATTCATTCTTGAACTCATAAAGAAATACCATTTAGTCTACGTTGAAGACGCATTCCAGGAAGAGGATTACGCAGGCTTCGCGGAATTGACGAAAAAAGCCAAGAACTGCTTGGTATGCGGCGACGACCTTTTTACGACGAACAGTGAAAGATTGAGCCGCGGGATAAAGATGCGCGCAGCCAATTCGGTCATAATAAAAGTCAACCAGGTGGGCACACTGACGGATGCTTTGGAAACTATCGAAATGGCAAAAAGGAATGGATACGTGCCCGTGATGTCTCATCGTTCAGGTGATACGTGCGACTGGCACATAGCTCACCTGGCGGTGGCTTTCAAGTGTCCGCTCATAAAGACAGGGGTTGTTGAAGGTTCTCGCATCGCAAAAATAAACGAGTTAATAAGGATCGAAGAGTTTCTTGGAGACAGAGCTATCATGGCCAGTCTGGAAATGCTTCAGGGAGGATAGAGTTTGTCTGAAGATGAAGAGAACAAAGAGAATATTGAAGAAGAAACCGTTGAAGAAGAAACCGAGGATGAAGAGATCATAAAGGTCGAGGAAAAACCAGCAGAGGAAAACAAAGCGGAGACAACGGAACTAGCCGCTGAAGCGGTTCCGGAAGAAGAGCTTCTGATGCCGCGAGACACACTCTTATCCGCTGGAGTACACATCGGAACCAGAATGAAGACTGGGGACATGGAACAATTCATATACCGCGTAAGGGCTGACGGCCTGTTCGTCTTGGACGTCAAGAAAACGGATGATCGCATAAGAGTCGCGGGCAAGTTCCTATCACGGTTTGAACCAGGAAAAATCGCTGCAGCCGCAGCCAGACTTTACGCACAAGAACCAGTGAGCAAATTCTGTCAAGTGACTGGAGCAACTCCAGTAATCGGACGATTCATTCCGGGACTCTTGTCAAACCCGTTATACCCCAACCGCATCGAGCCAGAAGTGCTCATAGTATCTGACCCAAGAGCGGATATTCAAGCCGTAAGAGAAGCGGCTTCAATAGGGATACCGGTGGTGGCCCTGTGCAGCACAGACAACGAGTTTAATGGAGTAGACGTTGTAATCCCAACGAACAACAAAGGCCGACGGGCCCTGGCGGTCATCTTCTGGCTCTTGGCCAAGCAGATACTGCGTGAGAGAGGCGAATTGGCGGTCGACAAGGACTTGCCTCTGACAATCGACGATTTTGAAGCGAAGATTGCAAGGGAGGAGGAGGAAACCTAACCTAATGGTGAAGGTTCGGCGTCCATGCCAAGCCGGAGCCTTCTACGAGGGAACCTCTGACGCACTGAAGCGACAGATAGAAAAATGTTTCACGGGCAAACTTGGGCCAGGAAAGCTCCCTAAAGTTGCCAAAAATGCCCCCAAAAAAGTGATAGGGCTCATCTGTCCCCACGCAGGCTACATGTTCTCAGGGCCGGTAGCGGCTCATGCCTACTATGAACTCGCCGTTGACGGGACACCCGATGTCATAGTCATCTTTGGTCCAAATCACACTGGTTATGGTAGCGGTTTAGCCGTCATGAATGAGGGTGTTTGGCGCACACCTTTGGGGGACGTTGAAGTGGACCGGGAGACAGCAAATCAAATCGTGCATGAATCACGCATCGTCGACATCGACGAATCTGCTCACAGTAATGAGCATTCAATCGAGGTTCAGCTTCCATTCCTCCAGTTCCTTTATGGCTCCGCATTCAAGATTGTGCCAATATGCTTTCTTATGCAAGACTTGTCTTCAGCCAGAGAGGTTGGGCAGGCTGTTGCCAAGGTCTTACATGACAAGAAAGCGGTCATAATAGCTTCTTCAGACATGACACATTATGAGCCTCAGGAAAGCGCCGAAAGGAAAGATAAGAAGGCTCTCGAGGCAATCGTGGCAATGGATGAGGCTCGCTTTCAATCAGTCATCGAAGCCTACAACATTACTGCTTGCGGCCACGGGCCAATAGCTTCTTTGATTACAGCGGCGAAAGTCTCGGGAGGACGAGAGGCAAAATTATTATGCTATAAGACCAGTGGAGATGTGATTGGCGACCGCTCAAGCGTGGTTGGGTACGCCGCCGTGTGTTTCGTGAAATAGTGGTGTAGAATGGGAGTCGTTGCCTCAGCTCCCGCGAAGGTTATACTGTTCGGAGAGCACTTCGTAGTCTACGGTGAGCCCGCCATCGTTTTGGCCATAGACCGGCGGGCGACCGTAACAGTCGATCGCCGCAACGACAAGCGCATCCATCTGCAATCTGCAAACCTGGGTTTCGCGGGCTTCTTCGAAAACGGAAACTTCAAGATTGAAAAGGGAGATGCAAAAGAAGCTAGATTGAAGCTTGAGGCAATCAGGGTGGCCGTGGAAAAAGTCATGAAGACATGCGGCGAAGAAGTTGGCCTGAACATTGAAATCAACTCAGCTGTTCCTGTCGCAGCAGGTTTGGGCTCTTCAGCAGCCGTGCTAGCAGCTGTAACGGCGGCAGCGGGTTCACTTCTCAAGGCAAAAATGTCGAAGGAAGAGGTCTTTCGCGTCACCTGTGAGGCTGAGAAGGTCATGCACGGCACCACGTCAGGAGTGGATCCTGCGATTTCAACTTTCGGCGGCGTTCTCCTTTATCAAATGGATACAGGGTTCAAGCCTTTAGAAGTGAAGGCTGACATCCCGCTTGTCGTGGGGGATACAGGAGTCGAGAGGTCAACGCGGGTTCAAGTCGAGAAAGTGCGAAGTGTTATGGAGAATTATCCAAGTCTCTTTGAGCCGTTGCGAAAGGTTGCTCGAGAAATCGTTCTTAGGGCCATTGACGCGCTCAAAGAGAACGATTTGGCGACTATTGGTGAGCTGATGAACATCAATCACGCCCTGCTCTATGGCATGGGGGTTTCAGACGAGTCACTCGAATGGCTAATTAATGCTTCACGCAAGGCTGGGGCCTTGGGCGCAAAATTAACGGGGGCTGGCGGCGGCGGATGCATGATCGCATTGGCAAGGAACGAAGGGCTTGAACAGGTTTTGGGGGCAATAATGAGGGCGGGCGGAAGACCGTTCATAGCTAGAAAAACAGATGAAGGCGTAAAGGTTGAGCGATCCTGAGCTTACAATCTTGAAGATCGGCGGCTCTGTCATTACGGACAAGAATGGTGAGCTTTCGGCTAGAACAAACGAAATTGACCGTTTAGCGGAGGAAATACAGAAGGCCAATGTCAAGGGCCTGATAGTCGTGCACGGGGGCGGAAGCTTCGGTCACCCCTCGGCCCAGAAATACAGGATAAAAGACGGCTTGAAAGAGGATTCACAGAAGATCGGATTCTCAGAAACCCATCACTTTATGACGGTCCTGAACGGCCTATTCATGGATTCTCTTATTTGGCATGAAGTTCCAGCAGTAAGTGTTACACCGTCCTCCTGCATAATCACGGAAAATGGCAGAATAAACCATTTTGAGGATGCATCAGTCAGAGCCCTATTGAAGATGAGCTTCATTCCTGTCCTTTACGGAGACGCCGTCCTAGACTCGAAACAGGGCTTCACCATCCTGTCCGGTGATCAGCTCGTCACATCACTCGCCATGAGGCTCAACGCAGACAGGATAGTCATGGGTGTCGACGTCGACGGGCTTTATGACGCCGATCCCAAGGTTGAGAAAACCGCTAAAATCCTCAGGCACCTAAAACTGGAAGAGCTGAAAGAGCTTCGGAGCAAACTCGCCAAACCAACAGCCCGTGATGTTACGGGCGGCATGTTCGGGAAGGTGGTGGAACTGTTGCCTGCCGTCGAACAGGGGATACCAGTTACTGTAATGAATGCCTCGAAGCCTGGTTACGTCCACAATGTTCTTGAAGGAAAATCTGTGGAATGCACGCTAATAAGGAAGGAATAGATATTGGCCGAAAGGACGAGAAAACGGAAAGCAGAGCACATCAGCATAGCCTTGAAACACGACGTCCAAGCCCGAGAAGTGACAACGGGCTTTGAGGATGCAATATTCATCCACAAGGCTTTGCCGGAAATCGACAGAGCACAGATAGACTTGTCAACGACGGTCTTTGGTCACAAATTTGCCGCACCGCTGATGGTCGGCGCCATAACTGGCGGAACGCATGAAGCCACAAAGATCAATGCCATACTCGCTGAAGTCGTTGAAGAGCTTGGTTTAGGAATGGGCGTGGGGAGTCAACGCGCCGCGTTAGAGGACAACAAGCTTGAGGAGTCTTTTGCCGTAGCAAGGAAGAAGGCGCCCACAGCCTTTCTCGCTGCAAACATCGGCGGCGTGCAACTCGTTAACGGATGCGGTTTGAAAGAGGTCAAGAACGTAATGAGAATGATTGATGCGGACGCGTTGGCGATACATCTGAACGCCTTGCAGGAGACGGCTCAACCAGAGGGACAGACGAATTTTGCAGGCATCCTTAAAAACGTCGGGCGAATCGCTGAAGGACTGGACAAACCCGTTATTGTCAAGGAGACAGGCGCTGGTATAGCTTCTGAAGAAGCAAAGATGCTGGAGGCTGCGGGAGTAAAGGGCATAGATGTGAGCGGAGCAGGTGGCACGAGTTGGGCGGCGGTTGAGTATTACCGCGCAAAAGAACTTCAGGACGCGTTCCGACGCAGACTGGGAGAGGTTTTCTGGGACTGGGGTATTCCAACCGCGGCAAGCATTGTTGAAGTTTCCCAGGCAGTAAGGATTCCTGTTATCGCTTCCGGAGGAGTACGTAACGGAGTGGATGTTGCCAAGGCGTTGGCCTTAGGTTCAAGTCTAGGAAGCCTTTCACAGCCTGTATTGCGGGCTGCGGTCAAGGGAGCTCGGGAGACCAGGGATATACTTTCACTGTTGATAGATGAACTGCGAAACGCGATGTTTCTCGTCGGCGCAGGGTCGATTGAAGCTTTGCGTAAGGCTCCGATTGTTGTCATGGGCAAGACATCTGAGTGGCTGAGGACAAGGGGCTTTGATGTCGAGTCTTACGCGAGAAGAGGAAGGAATTAGACTTGAGTTTTGACGAATTTCTTGAAGAGAACGCCTCGATGGTGAACAAAACAATCGAAAAGTACATCCCAAGGACTCTGTCAAAAAAAGCCGTTCTTTTCAGGGTCAGTGAACCGCGCTATGCCTATAACCTGAAGGCATTGAACAAAGCAATCGCTGATCCTATATGGGAGTTTCTTGACAGGGGCGGAAAGCGATGGCGTCCAGCACTGTTCCTGCTAGTATGTGAAACACTTGGCAAAAAATCCAGCGATTTCGCTGATTTTGCCATCATTCCCGAGGTAGTTCACAACGGAACCTTAATGGTTGATGATATAGAGGACATGTCTGTATATCGACGGGGCAAACCTTGCACGTACAAGGTATTTGGGTTAGACATAGCCATAAACGCGGGAAACGCCATGTACTACTTGCCCCTTCTGCCGCTGCTTGAAAACAGAAACAGGGCTTCCCAGAGAAAACTCGCTCAGGTCTACGCGGTGTACGCTCAGGAAATGATTAATCTGAGCCTCGGTCAGGCTATGGACATAGCATGGCACCGTGGTCTAGCAAACGCGGACGATATAAGCGAAAAGGACTATTTACAGATGTGCGCGTACAAGACTGGGACCTTGGCAAGAATGTCCGCCAAGATTGCGGCTGTCCTGTGCGATGCAGACGAGCAGCAGGTCGAAAAACTTGGACATTTCGCTGAAAGCCTGGGCATAGCTTTCCAGATGAAAGATGACGTTCTGGACCTGACGAGCGCTCAGTTCACAGAGAAAAAAGGAGGACGCGGGCAAGACATAACCGAAGGAAAGCGCAGCCTGCCAGTCATACACACCCTCAAGACTTCAAACGCCACAGACAAGAAGAGACTCGTCGAAATCCTCAACATGCACACTTCGAATCAGAAGCTCAGAGACGAGGCGATCGCCATAATGCAGAAGCACGACTCAATAGAATACACGAAAAGGTTTGCCAGAAGAATTGTCCAAACAAGCTGGAACGAAGCTGACATGCTTCTGCCAGCTTCAGAAGCAAAGGAAAAACTAAAAGCCTTTGCAGAATTCTTGATTGAGAGAAAAATCTAGATGACTGAGTGTAGAACCTTTGACGGAAAAAATCAGCACAGAGCTCAAAGAATTCATTCGCAAGACAGCTTTGTTGAATGCAGTCAAACATGAGGGCAAGGCACAAACTGGTCCCGTCGTCGGAAAAATACTCGGCGAAAAGCCTGAGTACAGAACCAAAGTCAAGGAAGTATCAGAACTAATCAGCAAGGTTGTCCAAGAAGTCAATGCTCTTTCCCTGAATGAACAACTACGCATCATTGAAGAGAAATGGCCCGAGACTCTTGCAAAAGAGAAGGCGCGGGAAGAGAGGCATTTGCCGCCTTTGCCGAACGCGGCGAACTATAAACGAATTGTCACGCGTTATTCGCCGAACCCTGACTGCGTGCTGCACTTGGGCTCTGCCAGGGCCATCGTGTTGAGCCACGAGTACGCGCGCATGTACAACGGTACCTTCATACTTCGCTTCGAAGACACTGATCCCAAGCTGAAAAGGCCTGTCTTGGAGTTCTACGATTGCATTAGAGAGGATTTGGCCTGGCTTGAATGCAAGCCAGACGAGGAGTACATCCAGAGCGACAGAATCTCGATATATTATGAGTATGCTGAAAAACTGCTACGTGACGGTAACGCTTACGTCTGCACGTGTCAGCCTGAAGAGTTTCGGAAAAGAATTCTGGCTCATAAGCCTTGCGAATGTCGTGATTGTCCTCCGGAAGAGCATCTCGCAAGGTGGCGACGCATGCTTGAAGGGGGCTACGCGGAGGGCGAGGCCGTTGTCCGCGTAAAAACCGACTTGAACCATCCCAACCCTGCGGTGCGCGATTGGCCCGCACTCCGCGTTCTTGACACTGAAAAGTACCCTCATCCAAGAGTTGGAAGCAAGTATCGCGTGTGGCCATTGTACAACCTCGCTGCAGGGGTTGACGACCACCTCATGAGGATCACTCACATCATCCGAGGGAAAGAGCACCTCACGAATCAGGTCCGTCAGGAGTGCATGTACAGGCACTTGGGCTGGACCTACCCTGAGACTATACATTACGGGAGGCTAAAGATCACCGGGGCTTCCTTGAGCAAGTCAAAGATTGTTCAAGGGATGAGGGAAGGGCTTTACAAGGACTGGGACGATCCGCGTTTAGCGACCTTTGCGGCGTTGCGGAGGCGTGGGATAAGCCCTGAAGCGATTAGAAGGCTGATGATTGACATTGGACCCAAGACCTCGGACGTTGTACTGAGCTGGGAAAACCTGTACGCGCACAACCGTAAGATACTGGATCCAATCGCCAACAGATACTTCTTCGTGCAAAACCCTATAGAATTGAGTGTAAAACGAATTCCCAAAGAGTTTGTCGCAAGACTTCATCTGCATCCTGATAACCCTGAAAGAGGTTTCAGAGAATACACCATAGTGCCCAGGGGAAAAGAGAACAGTGCAGCTTTTTGGGTTTCAAGAAAAGATGTGGATTCTTCAAAGATTGGGACAGTGCTCCGCCTAATGGAATTGTTTAACCTGAAAATCTTGAGCGCAAGCCTCTACGCGGCTCAGGCTTCTTTTGAGAGCGAGTCGTATGAGCAGGCAAGAGATATTAAGGCGCAGTTGATTCACTGGGTTCCAGTGGGCGAGGATATGCCTTGCCAGGTTGTGATGCCCGATGCAACGGTGGCGGAAGGCATTGCAGAAGGCGTTTGTAAAGGGTTGAAGAAGGACGATGTGGTACAGTTCGAACGGTTTGGCTTCGTGAGGATAGACAGAGTTGCCGATAAGTTAACGGCGTACTACGCTCAGAAGTGAAGGAGGAGAAAGGTGTGCGACAGCAGGAGAAGATAATCATTTGGCCAGCTTACTTCGATTCAACCAAAACAAGAAATGACGGAAGGAGAGTGCCGAAGAACTTGGCTGTGCCCTCCCCAAGGATTGTAGAGGTGAAGGAGGCTGCGGAGAAGCTCGGTTTACCTCATGAACTCGTTGTTGATGCTGGTTATTCTAAGACGCCGTGGCTGAAAACTGGCATGATTCTGGTGAAGAAAAAAGGTTCAAAAGGCCAGATAATCTCTCTTATCGCCAAACAGCTTCTGAAAATGCGCAGCACTTCTGGTCTGAAGTAATGGCTAGGCTTTTCCTTCCCCAGTCAAGACCGCGTTCAATATTCCGTCCTGTCCCGGACGTGAAGTAATCCGCGCCTGACCCAAAGGCGTCTCCACCACTGCACCCTTCGTTATTACACCTCTGCGATCGTAGTCGATGTTTGCAGGGTTTTTTATGACCCGCACGACCTCGGTTTTCTCCGTCTTTCCAGTCTTAGGGTCGGTCACACTCACCTGTTTTTCGCTCAGAATCTTGAGCTTGAGATTTCCTCCTCTTCCTCGTGCAAACTTGCGTTTCTGTTCACCCATCAGGGTTTCTGCTGGAAACGTGCCTTGTTCATACTTCCTCTTCTTTCTGTAACCTTTTTTTCTGGCTCCAGACCGGGTTTTTTTGTGCTGGTCACCGTGCCAAACGGACATGGTCTTTCTCCACTGATGCTAAATTTGGTGTTCACTATCACCATTTATTTACATATAAACCTATCCGTTTTCATCTCGAGGATTTTCCACTTTTGGAAAATTCTCAAAAACATGCTTCAACTCTCTCTTCATCGAAGCCGTGTCTTGGCTTAAACCAAAGTAATCTGCAAAGTATTCGGTCGTTCTGAGAACCGTAGAACGTCCGTTTCTTTCGCTCGCAATCAAGCCCATGTCCTTCAGTTCTTTGACGTGACCATAGGCATGATGGCCTCGCACGTCAACGACTCTTTTCTGTGCTACGGGTTGCCGGTAGGCTATGTAAGAAAGCGTCTTTAACGGGCCGATCGAGAGCAGTGGTCTGTTGACGAATTTCTTGACGTGAGGCGTGAAATCGCTCTTTAACTGCATGACAAACCTTTCATCTTTCAGCTCCAAGATTTCAAGGGCTGTGTTTCTGTTCAGATACTCCTGAACCAGTTTTTTCACAACCTTTCTGGTCCGAGCTTTTGACCGTGTCTTCAGAACAGAGCACAACTCGTTCATGTCCAGTGGGTGTCCCGCAACGTACAATGCGGCTTCCACGAATACTAGGTCGTTCTGTGGTTTGCCTCTGTTTTCCTCTTTCACAACGTCCGCATCAGGATTGATTGCTTGTTTTTCAGCTTTTTGCAAGTCTCAACTCTCCAACTGTGATGTAAATCTCTTCCGTTTCTTCGTTCTGCCACAGGTTTATCTTCCCTTCTTGGGCCAAAAAGAGCAGTAGGATAAACGTGCGGACGGCCTCCAATCGTCCAACCCCTGTTACCAGTGTTGAGAGCTCTATCAAACCTGCGCCTTTCACTCTGTCCGAAAGAGAACTGTAGAGCTTTTCCATCTGCAGTTCGATTTCCATCAGGTACAAGTCCAGCTCTGGAAAAATCTCTGAGGGCGTTGGCAGAACGTTCTGTGCAATCGTTTTTTCAAAGTGCACCAGTTTTTCGCCTTTCAAGACGTCATCCAGAACTTCCAACAGGTTCTTTATCGTCGTTGAAGTCAGCTCGTGTCTGAGGGGTAGAAACAGGGGAGGAGGCATGAAGTCCTGTGGTGCCTTGGGCGGTGGCGGTGGTTCTTGCAGCTGCAGCAGGAGCTTTGATTTCATTAGGTATATGAGGGCCGAGGAATCAAGTGCAACGCCGGAGGCTCTGAAATCGACTTGTCCTGTTTTTTCCATGTGCTCGAGAAATGACGTCAGCAGATAAGCAATGTTGACGTTCCAGGGTACGAGCTTCTCGAGTCTGTGAAACTCGAAAAGGATGTTCCATGGCGGAAGCAGGTAGAACGGTTTTCTGGTGTTTGTAGACGACATTAGCCCTGTACCTCTAAGAATTTTGCCGAGACAACGTTTGAGTTTCCTTCACGCATGTAAACTCCGTAGACTTTCTGGGCTTTGTTAACCATTTCGGGCTTCAGTGTGATGACTATGAACTGGGTCTTGTCCGACTCTTCCAGAAGCAGATCGGCTAGTCTTGAAACGTGCAGTGCATCCAAGTGCGCGTCTATTTCGTCGAGGACATAGAAGGATGCGGGTGTGAACTCCTTCAAGGCGAATATGAATGCGACAGCCGCGACTGAGCGCTCGCCACCGCTGGCTCCACTCACCACTATTGAGGGCTTGTTTGGGAATGTTACGATCATGTCTATTCCGCCTTGAAACGGATCTTCCGTGTTTTCGAGCGTCAAGACAGCTTCGCCTCCTCCAGTGACCTTTGAGAAGTACTTTCGCATGTTTTGGTTTATCCTCCCGAATGCTTCTGTGAAGACTCGGCGTTTTTTGCTTTCAATTTCATCCATGAACTGTAGTATTGCCTGTTTTTCTTTTTCAAGTTCGTTCATTCTCATGGACAGTTCCCTGTAGCGCGAAATCTGATCTGCATAATGAGAAAGGGCAAGTTGGTTGACTGCGCCTATTCTTTCAAGTTCAAGCTGCATCATTCTTATGGAAGTTTCGGCCTCTTCAACCTGCTTCGGCGTCACGGTTAGTGGTTGCTCGTAGCCAAGAACCCTGAGCTGATTTCGGTGCTGTTCAAGTTGTAGCAGGGACGTTTGAACGTTCAGTTGAAGTTGGTTCGACAGTCTGTCAACCTGTTCATATTCGGCGTCGAGTTTTTTGAGTTCCTTGTCTATGTCGTCAATTTGGACCGTGAATTTCTTCGATTCTTCCCTTGCCGAGAATACACTCTTTGAAAGTTGGACCCGGCTTTTCTCCAGTTCCCCCAATTCATTCTTCAGGGATTCCCTTTCCTTCAGTGCCTCTTCGACTTCTTTTTCCACTCTTCCCAGTTGCTGATTGACTTTTGAAACTTGAATCTTGGAGTTTTGATATCCAACTCTTAAGACGTTGTCGAACTGCGACTGAAGGGTCGACGTTTCAGTGTGAGTGGCGCCGAGCTTCTGTCTCAGAGTGATCATCTCTTCGGCGAGTTTTTCCCTGTTAACTTCCATTTCTTGAATGTGCCCAGGATCTGCTTTCTTTCTTAATGACGCTAACTCGGTTTGGAGTTTCCGCATTTCCTTCTGGATCGTGCTTCTCTCGGCCCTGTGTATCCAGATCTGCGATTTTTCGTTTTCTATTTCTTTGCCGGTCTGCGTAACCAAATGGTCAATTCGTTTCACGTTGGATTTTGTCCTTCTAACGTTCCTTTTGACTCTGACTATTTCGCGTTCCAGGGTGGTGATGGCTTCTGACAAGCGTGCGATTTCAACGCGAGTCTTGGCGATTTCTTCTTCAAAACCTGTGATGTCGCTTCCTCTTCTCGAGAGATGTTGTTGCAGCGCGTTGACTGCTTCATCTAGACTTTTGATAGCTACTTCGCTTGGGATTATCGTTGAGAAGTCTATTGGGGCGCGGTAGTATCCGCTTTCAGACGCGCCGCCTACCTCATAAAGGTCTCCGTTAACAGTGACTGCGCGGCAGCCTTCGGCCGACATGGCGAAGGCGGTCTTGTCGTCTGAAACGATGAGTGTATCTCCGAAAACAAAGTTGACGGCGGACTCGTAGTTTTTCTCGTATTTCATGAAGAGTGCGGCTGCCCCGTTTATTCCCTCTTTTTCTGGAACCTTTGCGGGTTTAACGTTTGTCGCTTCATGAAGCGGGATTATTTTTATTCGTCCCAGCTTCATTCTTCTCAGCGTCTCGGTACAGGTGAAGGCTGAATCAAGATCTCTTACAACAAGCGCGTCTAGCCATCCCGTGGCCGCAGCTTCGATTGCTTGACGAAAGCTCTTGTCCATCTTTATCAGATTGCGCAGTCTGCCATAAACGCCTTGGATTACACCGAGTTCGCCCAGTTCTTCTATGCTCCTCAGCGCTTTCTCTTCTGTCGCGACCGTTTCCGCAAGTTCTCTTTGCGTTACGAACTCCACGACCGCTTCGCGTGCTGAATTAGCGATCTTTCCTGCTTCTTCTATCTCCCTCTCCGCGGCCTCTCTCTGCGCCATTCGTCTTTCGCGCGTTCGTTCTAGGTTTTTCAGCTGCGTCTTCTGTTCTTTCTGAACTTTTTCCAGTTCGATGAATGACTTTTCCAGTTCATTTGTCGTTCCGGAAAATCTGGTTTTTCGGTCGCCTAGGTCTTTAAGTCTTCTACTACGCACCCTGATGGCCGTCTGGTTTCTTGAGTAATCGGATCTTAGTGATGAAAGTCTCTTGTAGTCATCTTCGAGTTTAAGCTCGATTTCGCGGATTCTCTTGCTGTTTACTCCAAGATTTTCCCAAAGCTGAGCAGTTTCTTGTGCAAGAGCATCGTGTTCAGCTTGTTTCTGATTTGTCTGATCGGAGATTCTGTCGTATTCATTCCTCGACTGTCTGATTCTCAGACGGTTTTCGCGTATCTCTTTTCGAATTGATTGATACTGTTCAAGATTGTTTTCTCTTATCCGCTTCAGGCCTTCAACGCTTGTTTTCCCGTAACTGATTTTTGTAGCCAATTCTGTTAGTTTTGATTTGAGTTCTCCGATTCTCACTTGGACTCTCAGTACTTGTGAGCCGCCTTCTTCGACTATTTCTGAGCTTAGTTTTCGCCATTCGCCTTCAACTGCTCTTCTTTTTGATCTTCGATCATCGCGCAGTTGTCTCAGTTTTTCGAGTTTGCCCCGGATTTTTTGGGCTTCTGAAGAAGTTCCCTCGACTTTTCTCTTCATCTGTGCCATTTCATATGAAATCTTGACAGTTTCAAACTTTCTTGTCTCGCCTTGAATGAAGTTGGCTCTTAAGAGTTCGTTGCGCTCTCTTTCCAGATCATCCAGCCTTTTCTGCACTTCATCTATTCTTCCCATGGCCGTGCGGATGGAGATGTCGGCTGCTCGCAGCTTCTCTTCTGCTTGGGCTTTTTCGCTGTCATATTGACCTATACCGACCAGGTCTTCGATTATTTTTCGGCGTTCCGTCGGCGAGATGTCTGTTAGGCGTGTTATAGTGCCCTGCAAGATTATGTTCTGGCTGGTGGAACTGATTCCAGCCATGGAAAGAATCTCTATGATGTGGGCTCTTGAGATTCTTCTTCCATTAAGTCTATAGACGCTCTGTCCGTTTCTATAAACTTCGCGTGATATCGTGACGGTGGTGGTGTCGACGGGCATGCGTCCATCTAAATTGTCAAATTGAATGACGACCTTGGCCATTTTTGCTTTTTCCACGCCGACCTTTTCAGATCCATGAAATATCAGTTTGGCAGCAGTCTCTGCGCGGAGTCTTCTGGTGCTCAATTCACCCAGCGAGAACAAGAATGCGTCCAGAATGTTTGTTTTTCCACTTCCGTTCGGACCTGTGATGGCGGTGAAGCCTTTATCTAGAGCTACCTTAACGCCTTGCGGTCCGAATGATTTGAAGCCCTTTAGCTCTATCTTCTTGATGTAGGGCATTCAGTTTGAGCCCTCACTTCTTAGGAAACATGCCCCTGTCTTATCTTAGACATTTGTTTGGTGTTTTTATAAAAGTGTTTGCTGTGTCTGCAAGCTTTAACGGTTATGTACTTTTCAGTGTTCTTTTCCAGCTTTTGACTTGTACTTTGCAGCAATTTTCTTAACAAAATCCTTTAAGACCGTGTCTTGGCCAAAGACAAGCAAGTATCCATCGGTTTGGACTTTGTATGAGAGATTCGATTCTTCTGCAAGAGCTTTCAGTTTCTCGAGAGGCAATTCGTTTGAGGGTGTGAGACGAATCCACTTCCGTTCTCTTGGCAAGCCGGAAATGAGCCTCGTTTTCTCCTCTTCTCCATCAACGATTTTCTGACCGGCTTGATCTCTCCGCAGGAGCCATTCATCAACGTATGCTAGGCCAAACTTCCTCTGTCCCTCAGAAACCAGGTACGATTCTACGTTTCCTAAATATTCCTCAATTCTCTGCATGTTTTCCCGCCTGCTTGGGTCAGATTTCAAAATTATGATTATGGTCTTGGCGTTTTTCAAGTCATCAATTATATGTGCTGGAACGGTCATTCCTTTTTTCTTGAAATCGGCAACCATTTGTTCCAACACTTTCCAGACAGCTTGATAATCCATGTGCTTGTCCACTGTTCCAACATTCTTCTGGGCAACTGTAATCATCAGGGAATTGCCATAACTGGGCAGAACAGATGAGAAATCTGGGAAAATGTTCTGAGCCAGAATGGGTAGGGAGGGTCAGTGTTTCCCGAATTTCTCTTCATAGACTATGTGGCGAAGTTCTTTTCTGTCCTTTTTCGGAACGTCGTATTTCGCGTGACCGATTGGCAGAAGTGTTATTACACGGTGATTTTTCGGGATTTCCAGAAGCTTTTTCACCTTGGCCTCAGCTGAGTTTTTCTGATCCTTTACGTCAAAGATGCCAATCCAAGAAGTCTGCAGGCCCAGACTGTGAGTGGCGAGGGCCATGTTTTGCGAGACTATGGCTCCAGCTTCCACAAAGTGATACGGGTCTTCTTCAGCGTCAACGGTGACTGCGATGCAAACTGGTGCTTCCCTCAATCCTTGCACAAAAGCCGTGGGAACTACCTCACCCAGTAGTTCTCTCGTTCTGGGGTCTTTTATGACTATGAATCTCCAAGGCTGCTTGTTAAGCCAAGAGGGCGCCCACCGTCCAGCCTCAAGGACGGCTTCAATCTTGTCCTGCTCCACCTCCGTGCTTTCGAATCTTAGGACTGTTCGCCTTTCTCTGATGGCATCCAAAACCGGGTTGTCCATAGTTCATTCATCCTTTTAGTATCTGGTTAAAACCGTGTTTTATAAGTTTTGGCAATTTTGACGGCTCCATGGCGGAGGTCTGCGGCGTTGCGTGATTGTGTTTTGTGAAAAGAAGGGTTTTGGCATGATTTTTGTGAGGGGTGGAATGAATTTTTGATTCTGCTTTTGAATTCATAAACGTTTAATGTTTCCAAACCTTAGTTGTGTCTGCAGGGTGAGTTGACTTTGAACGAGCAAATCCTTCAAGCTTGCAAAGAATTGGTTGACGACGCAAAGCAAGGTTGCGCTGATTTGGTTTTCAAAGAAGTCTGTCTCGAAATTCTATCAAGGGCAAGTCACGTTTTGACTGAGCGTCAGTTCAAACAGCTTGTTGCTTACGCATCCGAAAGAATGAAAGAGAAAGTGTCTTTTGAATTTCAACAAGAACTAGCCATGAACAAATAGCCCACAGCGCGGCTTCATACACTAGTCGCCTTGGCATTAGTTCACACGTTTCAACCTTCGCTGAGGCCGTATCCAAAGACACCCTCACCCTGCCTTGTCCTTTTCCGTAGCATTTTTCGTGCAAATCCAGCTTCAAACGTGATACGTTCTTGGAGCCTAGCTGAGTTTGTAACCAATTTTGCGCAGAAGTTCCTTCCTCTCTTTCATGTCTCCCTCGGTTTCTATGCCTTTGCTGCTTGACCCATCGACTACGCCAACTATCCCCCTGCCTTGCCGCGTTTCTGCAATTATGATCTCCAAGGGGTTTGCTGTTGCAGCGTATACCGTGCAGACTTCTGGGACTTTCTTAACCTTGTCCAGGACGTTTATGGGGTAGGCGTTCTTCAAGAATATTATGAAGCTGTGCCCGCAACCGATTTCAAGCGCAGTATTCGCTGCCAACTGCCTCAACTCCTCATCGGTTCCCTCGTGCCTCACTAGACATGGGCCTGAGCTTTCACAGAAACCTATGCCGAACTTTATGTTTGGAACAGCATTGACCAATGCTTCGTACAGGTCCTCAATAGTCTTAATGAAGTGCGCCATGCCCAGAATCACGTTGCAACCTTCACGTGCTTCAATTCTGACAGTTTTGTACTCCAACATATGATCCCTTGTTCTCTTCTGCTAGTATACGACTTTCTGATTAATCTGATTTTAGTCTCAACCTTGCCACTTTCAAGGCGAAGACAATCGTGCCGAACGCTATGATTATCGATGATACCAAGAACGTGTTCACGTAAGCTGCATAGGCCGATAGGCCGAAGCTTCTCACTTGAATGTCCGCAAGTGGGCCTCCTATTAGGACTCCAGCAGGTCCCCAGCTCAAAGCCATGACCGCGTTGTACCGGCTGAGTAATCGTCCTCTTCCATGCTCTGGGATGAGGTCTCCGCTCAACACGAAGCCAACTGTCTGAATAGTCCAGAATGACACGCCGTTTAGCCCGTAAATCAGAGCCATCAAGGGTACGTTGTAGGAGAGGCTGTAAAACAAAGGCGTGAGTGTTGCCAGGGCCATTCCTAGCAACAGGACTTTTGCTCTCCCAATCTTGTCTGAAAGTCTTCCCGCGGCCAGGCTGGAGATCATCCCGCCTATGGTCCATGCAGTTAATATTAGGCTCATCTCAGGGTCTGTGGCGTTTAGGCCCCCTTTGAGCGGCAAGAAGAGAAGGAATATCTGGCTTGTTGAGGCGGTGCCCAAGATTATTACTATGAGCGCGACTAAAAACCAGCGGTATGTTCTCGCGTTTTGTTCGTCATCTTTGACGTTTACATAATCTCCTTTGCTTGAAGCTGCTCTTTCTTCCGGGATGCACTTTGCCTTTATGCCCCTAGACGTCAGAGTCATCAATGCCGCGCCTATGAAAAGGAGAATTGTTACTATGTAGAAGATTGTTCCACTCTTGAACCCTTCACCCTCGTTGTAGAGGAAGCCGGCGAAGAGTATGCCGACAGTTCGGCCTAAGGAGGCGATGAAGTTCAGTATTCCTACTGTTCTGCCTCGTGTCTGAGGAGTTGTAATGTCTGTGAGCAGCGCGGCCCATCCCACGTCTGACATTGACCAGAAAAACTCTAGGATTGACAGTCCGATTATTATCGTCAAACCTGCTTGAAAGCTGTTTCCAGCGGCGATGAGCGATCTTTGCGCTAGGAAGACGGCTATGTAGGCGAACGCTGCGATTGTCTCGCCTGCCATTATCAGTTTTGCCCTCAGTTTGTAGCGGTCGCATATTCTTCCCCACAGTAGGTTTTGGCCTATTGAGGAAGCTATCATGTTCAGAGTTCCGAGCGCTGCGGTTGACGTGACCGTTCCCATCAGCAGGTACAGGTAGTTTATCATGAAAGTGTAGAAAACTCCTCTTCGGAGGAATGTTAGAAACTCGAAAACGCTCAGGTTGAAGAAGGTTCTTCTGGAGGATGCTTGGTTGGTATTTTCCGTTTCGGCGTTTTGCATTGGAGGATTCACTTTGCTGGTCTCTTTTGTCCAGCTAGATCATGTTTGAGGTGAACGGAACGCTGTTCTACACGAGGAATTTGCCGTCTTTGTAGAAGAGCTTGTCGTCCGCGTACATCTCTCCGTCTTTTTTCATGTCTTTCAGTATGTCCCAGTGTACTGCGGACTTGTTTTTGCCTCCTGATTCTGGATAAGAATTGCCCAGGGCCATATGTATCGTGCCGCCCATTTTCTCGTCGAAAAGCATGTTTTTCGTGAATTTGGTTATACCGAAGTTGGTTCCGATAGCAGTTTCTCCAAGACGTTCTGCGCCTTCGACTTTCAGTAGTTGTTGTAGCAGTTCGTCGCCTTTGGCTGCCGAAGCCTTCACTGCTTTGCCGTCTTTGAAGGTGAGTTTTATGTCTTCAACTTCTCTGCCGGAGAATATTCCTGGGAACGTGAACCTTATCGTGCCGTTCACGGAGTTTTCGATGGGTGCTGTGAAGACTTCTCCGTCGGGCATGTTTTCTTTTCCGCCGCAGTTTATCCATTTTCTGCCTTTAACGTTGAAGGTTAAGTCGGTGTCTTCGCCGGCTATGTGAATCTCGCTTGCTAGATTCAGGAAATTGCAGATTCTCTGCTGTTGCTCGTGCACTTTCTTCCATTCTGCAACTGGGTCTTCTCTGTCGATGAGGCAGCTGGTGTAAACAAAGTCTTCGTATTCTTCGATGGACATGGTCGCTTCTTGGGCTTGAGCGTTTATGGGGTATGGCAGGCCTGTCCATCTGAGTTTGCCTTCTGCCACGCGCTTGAAGAAGATGTCTGACAGTTCCCTTCTCGAGGCTGACCGCATTCTTATTCTATCCGGATCTATGTTCGAGAGCCCTTTTGGGTTCGGTTCGCAGAATATGCCTATCTTGACATCGATGTTTTCAGACACGAATTTATCAATCGGCGAAACCCATTTCAGCTGATGCTCTTTTGCGTACTTGTAAAACGTGTATTGGACTTGGAGGTTTGGAATGACAGTTGGGTAAGCGTCGCAAAGCAGGCATTCCTTGTACAGTTCGTTTATCAGCGGAAGGGCCTGTTCAGTTCCTTGTATGAGAACTTTTTCGTGTGGTCTAACATTGACGCTGTAATGGACGGAGAGTTGTGCCAGTTTTTCGATTCTTTGATCGACCATTTGCTGCACCGCTTAGAAGAATCCTAAGAATATCGGATTGTATTTAAAGGCTTGCCGTTCTTGAACGAAGGGAATTGGCCAGTGGCGAGTTCATGTTTCTGGATTTTCTCGTTGCCGTTGAGGCATTCCGCAAGTCATCGTCTCAAAAAGTACTTAAAAACCATTAGAAACCCAAATGCGTTTGCTTACCATTTTTGATGACAAGTTTTATAAGTCTCTAAGCGCGTGGTAATTGCGTCGTGCAAGAAGCGATTTTTGCACAAAACAATCAAAGGAGTTGAAATCGTAAATGGGCGAGAAAGAGATGCACAAGGCAGTTTGCGCTGATTGTGGAAAGGAATGCGAAGTTCCCTTCAAGCCTGACACAAGCAGACCAGTATACTGCCGAGAGTGTTGGTCCAAGAGAAGAAACACGAGAAGAAGATTCTAAATCAAGCTAATCGCTTTATCGAAACCTTCTTTATATTCTCTTTTCTTTTTAGCGCGCGCGCAGTGCTGAACTTTCGAGTTATGATTCTGTTCGCCAATTTATGCGCGAGGTCATGTAACTCTGAGTTAATGACTGTGCGCATGCCGCGGAAAAGTGAGACCGAAAGCTCTAAATTTCTTAGTGTTCGTCTTTTGTAGGGCAAGCAAGTATGGGCCGGTAGTTCAGTTGGTATGAACGCCTGACTTGCACTCAGGAGGTCTGGGGTTCAAATCCCCACCGGTCCATTAGCAGACATTCACCCCTTCAGGTTCTAGTCTTCATTAACGCGCGTGCGTTCGAGTTCCGTAGTGCATAGGGAGGAGAGAGCAGACAGAATGTTGATAACAAAACTAATCGCATTGTTGAGAATTGTTGAAACCTTCAAAATACAAGACAGGCTGGTACGATAGATAGTGAAAAAGAAAAAGAAGCAGAAAAAGGAAACAGCTAAGGATGCAGAGAAGAACTTGGAAGAAGACAAGATGTACAGTACCACAGAATTGGAAAAGGATTTCTAATCAAAATAGCTTCGGCAAGTGCTGAGAGCACGCGTTTACACACTGTTCAAACTGTTTTCTCCTACTGGTTGTTCTAGATTTCGTTGGTGACGTAAATCTCTCAGCAATGAAGCTCCTTGCAGCTGCGCTGTCGACCACCATCCTTAACTCAATACAAGACAGCTGTGCAGTGCTCACATTGTAACCAGCGTAGCTGAAGAAGTAAGCGGTCGTCATGACTTTGCGACAAGATTATCTCTCAAGCAGCGCGCGCAACGTGAGACGAAGGACTGATAGGGCGGAAAGAAGAAATGTCAAGATGAGACGAAGGTTCATGAAGATAAAATTCTTAGGTGCAACGCATCAAGTGACGGGATCAAGCTACTTCTTGGACGCTGGGGGAGAGAATGTCCTCGTCGACTGCGGACTTTTTCAAGAAAGAGACTATTCACGCAGAAACTGGGAGGCCTTCCCCGTTCCTCCAGATCGGATTCATCATCTCCTCCTCACCCATGTTCACCTCGACCACAGCGGGCTCATTCCCAAGCTTGTCAAGGAAGGTTTCACCGGAGACATTTTGCTGACCCCCGCGTCCAAAGCGCTATTTTCGATTGTGATTCTAGACTCTGCCCGTATGCAGGAAGAAGATGCAGATTTCAAGAAAAGACGACATGACAAAGAAGGCCGAAGAGGACGCTACCCCGAAATCCCTCTGTACACAGTCCAAGATGCCCAGAAGTGTTTTCCCCTTCTGAAGGAGGTTCCCTACGAGGAATTTCATCCCTTGAATGATAAAGTCAGAGTTTGTTTCCACGATGCTGGCCACATCCTTGGTTCGGCAATGATTGAAATAGTTGTGCAAGATGAGAACGGCTCGCGGAACATTATCTTCTCGGGAGACATTGGTCAGTGGGATAAGCCCCTTCTCGCCAATCCCTCCGTTTTTGATCGAGCAGACTACGTGGTGATGGAATCTACCTACGGAGACCGCAACCATGATAGTCCGCAAGATATCGATGATAAACTCTCTAAGATAGTCGATGACACGGTAAACGCCGGCGGAAACCTGCTCATCCCCACGTTCGTCATTGAGCGTGCCCAAGATCTTCTGTACCACTTCGGCCGCCTAGCACGTACGAAAAGGATACCCTATGTTGTAACGTTTCTTGACAGCCCTATGGCCGTCGAAATCACGAAGGTCTTTGAACAATTCAGAGAGTATTTTGAGAAAGAGACCCCGGAGTTCTTCAAGAATGGCCAATCCCCCTTTGATTTTCCAGGGCTGAAGCTCACCAAATCCGTTGAAGCCTCCAAGGCAATCAACCTCATCAGAGGGTCAACCATCATCATGGCCGGTTCAGGCATAATAACAGGAGGACGAATCAAACATCACTTGGCCAGGGAGATCACCCGTCCAGAATCCACCCTCCTTTTTGTAGGATACCAAGCGGCAGGGACGCTGGGACGCCAAATCTTGGAGGGCATTTCACCCGTCAGAATCCTCGGTCAATCCTATCCTGTGCGGATGAATATCGAGAAAATCGATGGCTTCTCGGCTCACGCCGGCATGAGCGACCTACAGCGCTGGCTCGACAACTTCAAGTCCCCGCCGAAACACGTCTTCCTGACTCATGGGGAAGAGGAATCAATCTTGAGCCTGGAGAACTATCTCCATTCCAAGGGCGGATGGGAAGTGAGCGCGCCAACATACATGGAGGAATACAGCCTCTGAAATTCAGAAAACTGTGGCTCTCCCAGTCAGTTTGGCTTGCGCGCTACATTCTATTCTTCTTTCCTTCCAGATTTAAGAAATCAAGATCCGTGTTTTTCTTTTCTTTCCAGACTTTTCCATAACAAGGCTAACATAAGCTTTAATAAATCATAGCTCATACCGAGAAAGCAACCCAGAGAGGGATTGAATGCCGCAAGAAAGCAAGTTGTTACAACTAATCACGGAACAAATTGATATTGAGAACGAGTACGTGGAGTGTCTCACAGAGTTGAGAAAGAAGGTTCGTATTGCTGCTGCGAGGCTTCTCCTGCTTGAAATGTGCCTTGACTCTGAAAAGCGCGCTGCTATCCTGGCTGAGATGCGAGGAATTCTTAGGAAGGCTCCCCCTAACACGGGATTGTGGGAGCACGCACTCGAAGGGTACGTGGGCGAGGCCTTAATGAAAAAGGAGTTTCAAGGGTACGTTAAGAAAGAGAGTGACACACTAGAATGTTTGAAGAAAGAGTTGATGCACACAAAGGACGAGGGTCTTAAGCTGCTATGGCAGAACATCGAAGAAGATGAGAAGAAACACGCCAGAATAATACAAACAATAATCAAGAATCTTTACAAAATAGATTAACAGAGCAGTATTAACAATACAAAACTCTTACGAAATGCGCACGTCAATATTCTTCCTTCTTCCAAATGTTGTAGGGACACTGTCTCCAACAGTATGTGCTAGACTTGTAAATACAGCCTTGGCATTCGAGCCTGTCAAACCGTCTACGCCTGCTCATAAGCCGCTCTGTCCATAGTCTTATGAATTGCCTTCCTCATTAAGCCTTGGATTGCCTCAACCGCTACAATGATAAAATATCGGAAACCTCAAGTGCACGTGGTGATAGTAGCCATCCATGTGCTGAAGCATAGACGATTCATCCATACGAATCATGAACGCGCCTTATAAGCACCGTAATAGTTGCGTTCTATTTAGTGATAAAACATGAGAAAAAGTGTGAAGATGGCTGCAGCTATTACTGTGCTGTTCTTGGCGTTTGGGGCTGTTGTCTTGGTATATGCAAACTCACAAAATGCGTTGACGTCCGGCAATGAGCAAAAAGCGCCGACTTACATGGCAAATGGTGCACCCCAAATTCAGTCGAAGCTTAAACAATCTGTAGCGGACAATGGTCATCCATGGGCCAAGAAGTTCTTGCAGAACGCCGCTGCCGCAACAGTCAATGGCACTGTGGTGTCTCAATTCAAAGGCATGCTGATACTGGACACAGGCCAAAGCGAAGTCAGAATCCTAATGCCTCGATACTGGAGCGTAGGCACCGAAGTCGTTGGAAGAACGAAACTGTTCAACACCACCTACTCCTTCTCTGGTCCAGGAGAAAACGTCACCGTCAAAGCCTTAGAGAGTGAAGTGTTCAAGAACCCGAGCTTCAGCATAAACTTAATCGTCGGCTACGAAATCACGAATGCAACAGGTACAACCGCTTATGCAGTGCTCCCCTTCAATATAGTACCAAACAGCTAAACTCCCATATCCCCTTTTTTCTTAGATTCATCTCGTCTACGTGGGAGATGGGAAGAACGAGTTCCGCTATTTTCCTATCTAACGCGCGCTGGTTGCTGTAGTCGTCTTATTAGCAGTGATTCCTGTGCCTTCGGAGGTTCATGTTCGTGTCCATGTTTAGCTCGCGCTTGCTGCGTTAAAAAAGGCCTTTTGCTGTTGCAGATTGCAGAAAGCATAAATATGACATATGTCATATTGTCCTCCAGCCAAAAAAATAATGGAAGGGAAAATTATGTCTGAAAAGAAGAAACTTGCGATGATAGTTCACAGTGGAACGCTGGACAAACTCTATTGCGCCTTTATACTCGGGTCGACCGCAACGACAATGGGATGGGAAGCACATCTTTACTTCACGTTCTGGGGTCTTCTCGCGCTTGTCAAGGGAGCTATGGAGAAAGCAGGCTTACCAATTGACTACAAGAACATGGAGAAACAGATGAGGGAAAGGCTAAAGCGGATGAAATATCCGACGCCTTACGAGCTACTAAAGAGGATGAAGAGTTCTGGTCTCTTGAAGATATACGCCTGCACTCCGACCATGGAAATGTTCGGTGTCAAAAGAGAAGAACTGATTCCAGAAGTGGATGAAATGGCAGGAGCGACAACATTCCTCAATGTGGCACAAGATGCAGACGTTACTCTACTGGTCTAATCAGTACGTTGATTTAAGCCAGATCCGAGCAAAGAAGAAACGAAACTCAGTCCGAATACAAGCACTAAGCCCACTTTTTTCTTTTTTGACGATTTGCAACACAGTGCGCGCTTGACCTGAAAACACGGGAATTAGTAATATCTCCTTAGTGGGTTTCGTTGATCTGTTGCTAGTTTCACCTGCCGAGGAACTAACATGCCTTGCCAATCTGCTCTAGCAATGCTCTTTCCACGGCTTCCAATGTTAATGCGGTGGATGTGGAGTGCGTAAGACATTGCATGGTCTTGGGGATTCTCAATTTGAAGCATCTGTCTGAGGCTTAGATGCTCGAACACTCGACGGATTGGACGTAAAGAGTTGCCGTGACAGGAAATGGCCACGTTACCCGGGTTTCGCCGGAGCCATTCCTCAAGCTCAACCAGGAAGGGCGACGTTCGATTTTCAACCATCTTCAAGCTTTCTCCTTCTGGTGGAGGAAAATCGTAACCCCGGTGAATCTTGGCAAACCATTCAGGTCTTTCCTTTGCAACCTTTCTCTTGCTTTTGCCTTGAAGCAAGCCGTAGCAACGTTCGATGAGCCTATCGTCAGTGAAAACAGGAACAGTGGGATGCGTTTCAAGGACTATTTCAAGGGTCCTCTGAGCTCTTTTAAGGTGTGACGCAAAGGCATAGTCAATCTTGTCTCGGCTGAGTTGCTCTGCAATCTCTTGTGCTTGTGTAAGTCCTTTCAAAGTGAGTTCTGGGTCTCGCCAACCAGAAAATATCCCACGGCTGTTATCGGTTGTCTCAGCATGCCTGAAGACGAATAACTTGCAAACCATCAACACATTCTCCTCACGAACTGATCACACGCGCTTTTGTCTGTGAGCGCCTAGAAGTTCGAGTTAACCTTCCTTCTGGGGAATATCGTGGGCTCCACAGATCGCTTAGCGTGTGTCGTATCTCCCTGTCTAGGTAGCTTTCAAGGTTGCGAGCAATATCCGCAGCTGTCACTACACCGCGAAGGTTTCCATCTCTGACCACTGCTAGTCTCCGAATCTTGTGTTGCTTCATGATTTTGACTGCTTCCATTAGATCTGTGTCCGGATCTATTGTTATCAAAGGCGTCGACATTATTTCGGCGATCTTTACATTTCTTGGGTCAAGCCCCTCTCCGGCCACTTTCCAGGTAACATCGCGCTCAGTCACTATGCCAAAGGGTCTGCCCTCCCTCAGAACAATAGCACATCCTTCTCCTTTCTTTCGCATGTTCATAGAGGCTTCAGCCACGGAGGCGCTCCCGTCCGTGAGAACGACGTTCGTTCTCATAGCTTCGGCCACTCTCAAGAGCTTTCCACCGTACCCTTCATCGCAATCTCGAACTACCTGAGCGAGTGCTGTTCAGTGCTATTTTATTCCAGCGTCTTTTTTGAGAGTTTCGGCTTTGTCTGTTCTTTCCCATGTGAAGTCTGGATCATCTCTTCCAAAATGCCCAAACACAGCGGTTTTTCTGTATATTGGTCTGAGCAGATTCAGATGTTTTATGATTTGTCCAGGTCTCATATCAAAGTGTTTTTTCACTAATTCAAGGATTTTTTCATCGGGCATTTTTCCCGTGCCAAATGTGTTCACCATTACGGAAACTGGTTGTGCTACTCCGATTGCGTATGAAATTTGGATTTCACATTGATCTGCCAGACCTGCGGCGACAATGTTTTTTGCGATGTACCTTGCCATGTAACAGCCAGATCTGTCTACTTTTGAAGGGTCTTTTCCAGAGAAACATCCTCCGCCGTGACTTCCGACACCCCCATAGGTGTCGACGATGATTTTTCTCCCTGTCAGGCCTGAGTCTGCGAGGGTTCCTCCGACGACGAACCTTCCTGTCTCATTGATATAGTACTTTGTTTCTTTGTCTAGCATGGTTGGGGGTATGACCTTTTTTATGACCTGGTTTATTATGTCCTTTCTCATCTTTTCTCTGCTAATTTTCTGAACGTGTTGAGCTGCTATCACGACGGCTGTTACTCTTCTTGGTTTTCCGTTGACATATTCAACCGTGACTTGCGACTTACCATCAGGCCTTAGATAGGGCAAAATCTTGTTCTTCCTGCACTCGGAGAGCCTTCTTACGAGATTATGCGCCAGAATTATCGGCAGGGGCATCAGCTCTCTAGTCTCATTTGTCGCATAGCCGAACACCATGCCCTGATCTCCAGCTCCTTGCTCATGAGTTTCCGTTTCGACGACTCCTCTTGCAATGTCTGGAGACTGCTCTGTTATCGAAACCAGTACGCCGCAAGTTTCCCAATCCATGCCGTCTCTGGCGTTGTCTAACCCTATTTCCCTCAAAGTTTTTCTAACGATGCTGGGAATGTCCACGTAACAGGAGGTTGTGATTTGACCAGTGACTACGACGTTTCCTTGCATAACCAATGTTTCGCAGTCAACTCTTGCCTTAGGATCTTTACAAAAGACAGCATCAAGCACAGCATCTGACACTTGGTCAGCTACTTTGTCTGGATGACCTTCTGCCACGGATTCCGAAGTGAACAGATATCTTCCATTTCTTACCATATGAGTCCTCAATTGCAATTGAATGCGAATTCGTAACGATCTCGCACTCTTATCTTAAGAAACTTTCTCCGAGCTCGAGCTGTTAGGCAGCGTCGACTGCCTCCGCGACAGCACGCAGGCTTTAAATTTCCAGATTAGCAAATGGACTATTGAAAGTGAGTCTATGTCACATGAAATTGATGTCAAAATCAGACACGCCAGAGAAGCACTGAAGCAGTTCGGCTATGGCCCCGTCGACGTTTCAGCTGAGGAGTTTTATGATTACATGACTGCCGAGATCTTCTCTGATGACCCCACAACCTTGCGTGATGTCCTAGGCAACGAGTACATAATGATACATGAACTAGTGGAGATAGGTACACTCAAGAAAACAGGACGGAAAATAGACAAACATGTAATCATGGAAACTCCGAAAATCCCCTTCTACACAGCGCATTTCAGCGCGATGGAAACAGAACTCAAATATGCACTTTACAAAGGCGACACGTACTGGGCGAAAATCAGACTAAAACAGCACAAGGAAAGCGTGTTAGACGATGATCCAAATCTTCCGGAAGAACTGCGGCCAAGGGCAGAAGAAATATACGAAGAATACCGCCGACTCGCCAAACAGGCATCAGAGCAACCCGTGACCCTGTGAAAGCTCATCAAAATGGCGCACGCGAGCGTAGTTTTTCACCCTTGGGCATTACTATCGCCTGCTCAGAAGCTCCATAAGTGACGCTTTTTCCTTCAAAGAACAGCTTTCCTACGAGGGCACAAGTGACCGCGTCCAGTTCGTGATCGCTCATTCGATTGTTCAGCCCGCTTACGCCCGCCTTCTCCAAACCCGTTCTCAATCTCTCTAGCCCATGTTGCTTTCTTGGGATTCCGAGAACGTCTTGGGCTCCGCCTGGATAGACCTCTATAACTTTGAAATGCTTGTTCTCGAGGGTTTTTCTCAGACCTATGCCTCTGTTTGTCAGTTTTCTCATTGGGCCGAGGGTGACCGGAAAGAATCTTATCCCTCTTCGCAGAAGTTCTTTGTCACATTCCCTCAGGTGAACGTTTGTCCTTTGCTCTATCGACTTTCTGCCCGCTGGTAGACTTAACGGCGCATCGATAGCCACTATCTCTGGTCTCGTGCTTTCTATTTTCTTCAACACTTCCTAGTCCTTGTAGACTAGGAAAGTCTGTGCTTTCATGCCCTTAAGAAGGCAAAGACCCGTGGGTCTACTCTCAACACCTGCCAAATCTAAGCCAACTATTGACATCCAGCTTCAATGTACAAGTTCAGTGACTGGTCTTATAATTCTTCCAAGAGCGCCTTTCCTATCCTTGTTCTGAACACGTATCCGGAACAAACTAACTCACGTTTGTGGATGTGCCATGGGGAGAATACGTTACTCTTTTTCGTTTGTTGCACCCTGTTTTATGGACTACGCTTGCCAGCGATGTTGTATCATGGTCAGTTATAGAATCTTCACAGGGATTATGATTCCAATTTTGTGTATAGACATAGCGGATACTGTGGATATTTGTAAGTCCACTAGCGCGCGCTAAATTAAAAAAAAGGATGGAGGTGAAGCTTCGGTATGAGTTTAGATTTTTCTTTTGCCTAGCGTGGATCTGAAGGTTTTTCCGCAGTGTTCAAAGAGTCCGATTGTCAGTTCTGTTCTCTTGCCGCTCTTGTCTGGTTTGCCCGCC
>Ga0315280_10002075_pt1 | contig 33016 bp, 37 predicted proteins | sample YL17G06_40_MG_FD_203697 | JGI IMG/M metagenome (GOLD analysis project Ga0315280, IMG submission 203697) | Sediment microbial communities from Yellowstone Lake, YNP, Wyoming, USA - YL17G06_40 | ecosystem: Environmental > Aquatic > Freshwater > Lake > Sediment | place: USA: Wyoming | collected...
GGGACTACCCGGGTATCTAATCCGGTTCGCTCCCCCAGCTTTCATCCCTCACCGTCGGGCGCGTTCTAGCCGACAGCCTTCGCCACTGGTGGTCCTCCCGGGATTATAGGATTTCACCCCTACCCCGAGAATACCGACGGCCTCTCCCGCCCCCAAGCCGGACAGTATCCCCCGCAGGCCAACGATTAATCGCTGGGTTTAACAGAGGACTTGCCCAGCCGGCTACGGATGCTTTAGGCCCAATAAACATCCCCACAACTCGGAGAGCTGGTATTACCGCGGCGGCTGACACCAGACTTGCCCTCTCCTTATTCCCCCAGCTATCTACACTGGGTAAAAGCCGTCCTCAGCAGATGGCACTCGGGATGGCCTCGTCAAGCTTTCGCTTATTGCGAAGTTTTCGCGACTGCTGCGCCCCGTAGGACCTGGGCCCTTGTCTCAGTGCCCATCTCCGGGCTACCGCTCCCACGGCCCGTACCGGTTAAAGGCTTGGTGAGCCATTACCTCACCAACAACCTGATCGGCCGCGGCCCCATCCTTGGGCAACACCTAGAAGCATGCTCTAAGCGCCTTTTGGGCGAAGACTCATTCCAGGGTTCTTCACCTATCGGAAATTGGCCCCAGTTTCCCGGGGATATTTCCGTCCCAAGGGCAGGTTAGCCACGTGTTACTGAGCTGTGCGCCGCGTCTCCACCGTGGCTAGGAGACGCACGACTAGCATGTCTTAGTCCCATCCCGATAGCAGTAGGGTCCGGCAGGATCAACCGGAGTTAACTCCACATTGACCACAACAAGATGTTTATCGGCTGTACAACCGCAAAGTCGACTGGATTTGGAGGGAGAATCAACCACTATACGCCAAAGCCCAATTCAGACCTAACGCGATCAACATATCAGGTCCACATATCTGTCTCCGCAACTGGAGGCCAACCATCCTCATTCTGTAGGGCAACCTTACGCCTTTGTAGTCGGGGTTGAGCCGCCGCCTTAAAATTGCGGAGCTAACTAATCGCCAAAATGAAATAGAAGGCATCTTAGCAAATATAAACGTTTCTTTCAAAACTAATATGCATTGTTAATCCTTGATCAACAATCTTCGAGTATCAGCAGCAGCTCCCTTAGGCTGTTGATAATGTTGTCCGGTTCAATATTCGCATCCTCTTCTGGAGGCTTATAGACAAACGATATCGAATCAGGAGGCGCAGAAGTCTTTCTCTTAATGAGAACGGACTTGATACCGACATTTCGGGCGCCTTTGACGTCCATGCTCGGTGTGTCACCGACAAAAACCGCTTTCGACGCGTCAACGCCCAAGGCTCTCAATGCCTTTTCAAAAATTTCAGGACTGGGTTTACGCTTGTTGACACTTCCAGAAATCACTACGGTTTCAAAGAATTCTTTCAGCCCAAACTTATCAAAGAGCTTCTCAACGCATTCTGGTATGGCAAAATTTGAGATGACTCCGAGCTTGTACTTTCCACGCAGTTTCTGCAAAACGGAAACAGCATCCTTGTCCAAGCACATGTAGCGCATAAATTCATCACAAAATGCCTCGGTGGCTCCAACAACAATCGGATCTGAAACACCAAAGTTGTACCCAAACCGTTGCAGTGTCTGCGAAATCCTGACGTTAAAATGGGGTTCCTCTAAGTTCCTTTCCGCTTCAGCATAAAGCTTATCGCGAACTTCAAAATAAACACGCTTAAAATCCTTGAAAGAAACGTTAACACCATTCTTGGCTAGGAATTTATGGAGTTTCTTCAAGGAGGGTAAGTAAAAAGCGTCATCATTCTCAAGCAGCACTAAAGTGTTGAATAAGTCAAAGAGTACAGCATCAACCTGCATGCTCACACCTATTAGCCCATTAGTTTGCAGGGTGGGTAAAAACGGTTTTGCAGCGAATGATTAAAATCTGATCTCTATGCCGCCTTTTATGATCATTGGTTTAATGCCCGGAGGAGCATTTTAACCTCCATGTTTATTGTCAAAAAAACTAGACAGGCCTTGATGTGGAAGGTCGGCATCTAAAGTTTTTTTCTGTTTGTATTTTTGTCTAATTTATTTCTCCGTCGGAAAAGCTTTATATGGTATATTGCTACATAATATTCTGGATATCTGAGATAATGAAAACCGAGCCTAAAAACGAAGAAATACGATGGCAAGTCATAAAAGCGATGCTCGATGAATTCCCAACGTTGAAAGAAAAAACTAAGAAATATCTGAACCGGAAAAATTCAAAGTAGAAATTCAGTCCAAGTTCAACTTCAACTTATTCTTCATTCACTATTAACATGCGGTTTTCCAACTAACTCCATCATAGAATTAGAATTTAGCTAGATAGCTCCGATTATTTTTGTCAGGCAAGATTTTGGCTTCTCTTAAGCAAATGTGGAGGGGGAATTTTGATGTCGTTTTTGCCGCTTGCCTCTTCGTCAGACTTCAGAAGCTCGGTTATTTCATGATAGCGTTGAAGAAAATCCATGCCCTTCGCGGTGGCCTTGTATATCTCTTTGTCGTTCTGCAAGACTTTTTCCAATAAATCGACCTTCAACATAAACCTGAGATAGTCATTCAATTGCGTGAAACTCAGGTTCGCTCGATACATGATCTGGGTTTTCAAAGTTCCCTCTTTAGCTATTCCCAGAATTTCAGCAATTATGGAGAGCTTGTCTCTTCTTTTGGACGATGGACTTGATCCCGCAGGATTCATTTTCTATATTCCTCTTTTAGAACTGTTTTCTATACTAGAAAGAAGCCCAGATTTTCTTAAGCAGTGTTTCGCTCATGTGACTATTTCCAGAATTGGAATATTCTTTGGGCAAACATCCAGAATTTAAGCGGACTCAAACAAAGATTTAATTCTTTCTAAAAAGAGAAAAATAAAGGCAGGATGAGGCTATGTTGATAGGATTAATTGCAGACACACATGATAACTTGCCAATGGTGGAGAAAGCCATAAAGAGATTAAACGATGAAAACGTTGAACTTGTGCTTCACGCCGGAGACTATGTGTCACCTTTCGTGATCCCTAAATTCAAAGGGTTGAAGGCGAAGTTAATCGGTGTCTTCGGTAACAACGATGGTGATCATGAATTTTTAAAGAAGCGGTTCAGCGAAAATGAAAGGCTGGAGATACGTGGAAACTTCGCAGATACAACCGTCGACGGCGTAAGAATCGTACTTCTGCATGGGAGTGACAGAGAACTCTTGAAAGCTTTGGTTGAAAGCGATAGCTTCGACGTTGTAGTTCACGGGCACATGCACAATGCTGAAGCTTATCGGAAAGGTAAAACGTTGATTGTGAACCCGGGCGAGGTCTGCGGATATTTAACTGGCAAATCAACCATTGCGTTGCTTGACACAGTCAAGCATGAAGCGAGAATAATTGAGCTTTGAATACAGATTCCGTCAGAAAACGTCCAGACGGCTTAAGTGGAATCTGTCACCGTAGATTTGCTCGAAGGAAGCGTCTGTGGTTAAGGGTTTAAACATCATCAAACCGTAGCCTCTATCTTGGATCATGTAGCCACGAGACCTATAGACATCACGCAAGGCACTGTTCAAGACCGCTCTGTCGTAGACCACACCTCTTGTTCTCTCTTCCATAAGGTTGATCAGCATGTGCATTTCTGCTGTATCCAATGCCACAAGCTCTCTGACTCCTATTCCAGACTTATCTTCCCTGAATACAACATAACCCCTGTCAAGGATCATACATTGCCTCGAAGTTATTCCTTCAACTTTCTTCAGCATTTTTAGATACGGTATATCACGAATTACGAACCCAGTTTTGTCTTTAGAAAATTCATTATAGATTTCTAGAATTCTATCAAGATCAAGTTTTGCAACCTTTTCTTTCTTGGAATACCTCGCTTTCTTGTCTTTTACCGCCTTGTATGCACTTGGATACTCGATCAAGTCCACGTAACCTAATTTCTTATAAAACTCATGGGCTATGAGCGCTGGGCTTGTGGCCAAGAAAGAAAAACGATAATCTTTCTCCTCAAAATATTGATGTGCATTGTTCATCAAAGCCGTGGAAACACCTCTGCGCGTGTAGCCTGGCAACGTGGCAACACCATACAAGCCGCCCACATATTCCACTTTGCCCTCCAAAGTTCTTGTAGCCAGATCCAAAACGCCAACATGGCCAATTATCCGTCCGTCTTCAACTGCACAAAAACTGATTGGGCCATCCTTCAATCTTGGGTCTATCTTGATGGTATTCTCAAATTGCTGTTGGTTAAAGACCCAGTTAAAAGCATGATCCAGCAGCGGTAGAAGCCCATCTTTCGAATTCAAATCTCTGTAACTCAAAATCTTCATTCCAGCTTGCTCCTTTCCGAAAGTCCGTAGTGAAGGCTGAATAAAAGTGTTAAGTTCTCGCTCCGTTGCTAGCGCCTACTCGTTGGCCAGACATCTAATTTCCATTGTAAGGGTGCCTGTTTAAGTTTGCCAACTCAAATAGTTCTATCAACTCTTGTTCGTTCGCACCGTTTCTCATGGGTGTTAGAATGTCCACGATGTTGTCGTTTCTCATCAAGCATGGTTTGAGTTTCCCGTCGCTCGTTACCCGCAGACGGGTGCAGTTTAGGCAAAACTCTGTGTTCTCTATCGGGCGTATGATTTCAACTTTCACGTCTGGCAAGCGGTAGATGTGGCGGTTTTGCATGTAACGTCTAGTCTCAACCTCCAAGGCTTCTTGTTTCAGCATCGCTTCATATTCGTCTAACGGCTTATGTCTTGCAGAATAATATGCGTTGCTCATGTTTATTGGTTCAAGCTCTATTAACTGAAGGATGGTTCCGGTTTCTCTGGCAAATTCAATCATTTCCTGCACGGCAAGGTCGTTTACGCCTTTCAGAACAAGCATGTTAAGCTTAACTGGGCAGAATCCAGCTTCAACAGCAGCTTTTACGCCTTTTAGCGTATCTTCCACCCTGCCGCCTGTTAGTTCGTGGTAGACTTTCTTATCTAGTGTTGGAAGGCTTATGTTTACACGTTTCAAACCGCTTACACGTAGTTCTTCAGCTAAAGAATCAAGCAGTGTTCCGTTGGTGGTTATGGAAAGATCTGCCAAGCCCGGTATGGCGCTGATTTCTTTCACAATTTCTGTAACGTCCCTACGCATGAGGGGTTCCCCTCCCGTCAGCTTAGTTCTAGAAATACCTAATCTAGCGGCGATTTTCACAAGTCGAACAATTTCTTCGATTGTCATCTCGCCGTTAGCGTTTTTCGAAGGTGCTTCTTCACCTTCTCTGTGACAATAGGAGCAGTTTAGGTTACATTTTCTGGTTATTGCGATACGTAGATTGAGAAGCGGTCGTCCGCAGCTGTCTTTTAGAACCATCGTTATTCCCGTGCGTGCCTAACGATGTGACAAGCTTCGAGCAATATAAGTTTACCGAGCAAGTTCATTGTTTCCCAATGACCATCGACAAGAATAAATATTGACTCCCAGTTAAAACACTGGTGAACTCTTTGATAGAAGTTTTTGTACATTCTAAATCGGTTTACATGGATGTGGATTTTGCCAGAGAAATGTCCACCCATGCACTGTGCGACCCTGACACGGCTACACGGGCAAGCGAGCTATTCTCTTCTAGACTTAAGGGTCGCATACTTTCTGAAGGGGATTCAGCGGTTTTGCAGAGACTTTCTGAAGCAATCAAGTTGACAAATGAAGAACCTAAAATATATGATGTTTCACACATGAGGGATAAACTCAAGGCCCTATCAAGCGGTATCAGGAGAACTCCTGCTGTTGTCATTAATGGAGAAAAATACGAAGGAGTAGAGAAATGTCTAGACGCTCTTGGCAAACATTGCTCCAAGCAACTTTAATGTTGTAATGCTATGCCTGCCGATTATCTGGTTAAGGCTGTTCAGTGTTTTGGAGCAGCGACAGACTTAAATGTTTATGAAATTTCGAATATAATTTGTGGGGTATATTCTTGATAGAAGTTTTTGTAAGTTCTCATGATAGATATATTGATGTGGACTTTGTTAGAGAAATGTCATATCACATGGATTGCGGTCTGGCTGAATGGGCCTACTCGGATCTGGCTGAACAATTTAAGGGTCGCATACTATCTGAAGAGAATCTAAGAGTTCTAGAGCAAGTGTTGAAGATGGCTAAAGCAAAAGATCGAAAAGTCGGGGTGTATGACATTTCACGGATGACGGATAAGATCAGAGCTTTGAAACGTGCAGTATTTAAGACGCCAACAGTAATAATAGATGAACAGCGCTACGAAGGCTTAGAGGAGATTTCTCAAGCAATCTCAAGCAAATTTGGCCCTTAAGACTGAATTTTCCTTATTCACGTGCATGTTTCACTATGTGCCCTGCTTCGGGTAGAATCAGCTTTTCAAGGCAAAGTCTCACAGCATCCGGTGAGCCTGGAATGCAGAAAAATGCTTTGCCCTTTGCCACACCAGCAATTGCACGGGACAAGACAGCCGCTGAACCCATATCATTATAACTTAGATTTCTGAAAATTTCGCCAAAACCCGGTAAGATCTTCTCCAAGAATGGTGACACAGTTTCGATGGTGACATCAGAATGGGTTATGCCTGTGCCGCCGCAAAAAATAACAGCGTCTACATCGGCACAATCCATGGCGTAGTTGATGCTCTTCTTAATCAGTGCTGAATCATCAGAAATTACTTTTCGGAATAATACGGTTTGTCCCCCGTTTTTCAGAAGAGATTCAATCAAATCTCCGGAAGCATCCTCTACTTTTCCGCGTTTCTCTAGTTGTTGATAACGTGATGTGCTGCAGACAAAAATGCCGAATTTCAGCTTTGTTGGTGCTTCAGCCTTGTGTTTATTTGTGCTTTTGCTCATTTTTAAAAGCCCTCCCGCGGTCACTTTTCTTTAACTTTCCTCACTACACGGATATTCTGGATTGCTGTTGATGGGTACTGTCCTTCAGAGTCTTTTTCGTATTGTTTTACCATGTCCCAAATTGTCAAAAGACCAATGGCCGTAGCAGTTAGAGCCTCCATTTCAACTCCGGTTTGAGCCTTGGTCTTTACGGTAGCTGTAACTTGCACCGTAGACTTGTCCAAGATTTTTGCTTCGATTTCCACATTTATTAATGGTAAAGGATGGCAAAGCGGGATCAAATTGCTCGTTTTTTTAGCTGCCAGAATTCCTGCAATTTTTGCTGTGTGAAGAGGGTCTCTTTTCGCAATCTTTCCCTCTTTGATTAATTGTATGGTTTCAGGTTTCAGCTTGATAGTGCCTTTTGCGGTTGCTTCTCGAAAGATTTCGGGCTTATCGGATATGTCAACCATCGCCATGCTCAATTTTCCCCTCAATTTTGTTCGGCCTTGAAGTTTGAAAGAGAAAGCTGTCTTTTTTCCGTTTTGTTTTCAGTTGGTTTAGTCTGTTCAGAGGTCTTGCCGGATAATATTCTTAGGCTTTCTTCCTGTAGTTCTCGCATGCTTTGCTTCATTTCACCAACTTTCTTTTCCAAACCCATCAGCGCAATTCGGAATTCATCCATGCGGCTTAGAACGTACTTAATGAGGGGTTGAACGTCTTCGGAGGCTTTTATGCTTATGACTGAACCCTTTGTTTCAGAGGCTTTCTTGAGAGCGAGGACAGCACTTATGAGTGGAGAAGGATTGTCTCTGACCTCTCTCATCAGAAAAAGAAGATCTGAACTATCTGTTAGAGCTTTTCTCAGTTGCTCAAAAGCAAAACGGGAATTTGCAAGGGGCTCCGGCGTGTTCTGAACGAGAATATCCTTGTAAGTTGTGAGAGTCTGAGTGAGATTTTTGCACTTGACCTTTATAATGTGAGCTTTTTCTGGTTTAAGAACAAGCATCAACTCTTCACTGCTGGTCGTCAAATCACCTAGGCTATTCACGTAGGTTTCAGTTTTTTCCAGCAGCTCTGATGGTGAAAGCTTTTCAGACAAGACTCCGCTGGCCATGGAGCTCGCAATCTTTTGCAAGATCTCCTCAAAATCACCTATTTTTCCGTCTAACTGTTCTTTGATCAAGCATTCCCACGCCCAAGTAGGTAATGTAGTCTACTGCTTATTTGCATGTTCCCAAGCGTCTATAATATTTTGCACAGCCTTAGCCTTCAGGGAATGTTCATGAAGTCTGTACAAGCGGATTCTTCCAAACATTTTGTGCAGCAATATGCCTTCATCTTCTAAAACTTTCAGATGTTTACTCGTTGTCAGGTAGTTTACGTTGAGTCTGCGGGCAATTTCTGAAACGTTAAGTTCACCAACATGAACTAGGATTTTCAGAATCTTCATGCGAAGTCTTGAGGAGAAAACATCTTCAATATTCATGATCGCTTCACGCTTGTTTCTTCTGTAATAGGTCCATCAATTCTTTTTCTAGTTCTTGGGCTGGAATTCCAAGTAAGTAGATAGCTGTTGATCTCCCGCGAGAAACGCCTGTTGAAACTTCAGCTTTTACTATGCCAAGGGCTGAGAGGTTTCGCAAATACTTCCACAGTTGCGTGTGGCTGATTGGAGATATTCCAAATTCTTCGGATACAACCGCATAGGTCTGTTCAGCCTCAGTGAGAGAGACGCAGGCTTTTTGGCTTTCCTTGAAGATTCTGGCTATGCTAAGCAAGAATAGTTTTTCATGAAAGCTGAGGAAAGCAAGGTCGCTTTTCCGCATGACTGGAATGATGCTTGAAACGGCTTTTCGAACACATTCTGGCGCAACGGTTTCCGAATTTTCAGCGTTTGCATATTTTCCAGCTCGCCAGAGCAGTTCAATTCCGAAACGGGCGTTTCCACTTTCAGAAAAGGCAAGCTCGGCAACTAGGCTTACAGTGTCTTCCGGTACAGCTAGAGGTTTGAAAGCTAGGGAAACTCGGTTTGCGAGAATGTCGATAAGCTGTTGTTTTGAGTATTTTTCAAGGCTTATGATGTTGGATTGTAAGGTGCTTCTTGTGCTGGCGTCCAACTGTTCGATTGCTTTCAGGTTTCGTAGAATGCATATAAGCGAAAGCCTTTGGGGTTTATTCTGTCTCACTTCCTGCAGCCGTGTGAGCTTGTAGACGGCTTCTGAGCCTTCTCTCTCAACAAGGCTCTCAAACTCGTCTAGAGTCAAGATTATGTGGGCATTTTCCTCGTCTAAAATCTGCATAAGCGTACGCAAAAGTTCTTCAGCGGAGTAACCACGTCTGGGAAAGTTCGGATGGAAGATTGAAACTGTATGCTGCAGGATGAGGAATAGGCTTCCACGATATTCCCGGCAGTTGACGTGAATGTACCGGAGGCTTATCCCGCGCTTGCTTGCTTCACGTGTGACATTTGCCCCGAAGCGTTGGGAAAGCGCAGTTTTGCCAGTGCCAACATCTCCGTTTATCATGACTCGTTGAGCCATTTTTTCCGGAGACTGCAATATAAAGCTGAAAAACTCCATTAGTAGACGTAGTTCCGTTTCTCTGTGGGGAAGGTTGTAGGGAACGTAGTTGATGTCAAGTTTTGTTTCGTCTTTGAATACGCTTCTGTATTGTGCCACTTGGCTGACCTCAAAGTAATTACGTGTAAAGGTTTGTTATTCTTTTCCCTAGTGTAGCAGGAGAGCACTTTCTGAAAACACAAAACTAATAAGTAGATCATGTTAATTTATTTGCAAAATGATACCAAGGTATTTCTTTCTAACGAAAGGCGTGGGGAAACACAAGGAGCAACTGCAATCGTTTGAATTGGCCTTAAGGGATGCAGGCATACAGCATTGCAATATAGTGAGTGTTTCAAGCATAGTACCACCGGGATGCAAGTATATTTCAAGAGAGCGAGGTCTCAAGCTGATAAGGCCTGGAGAGATAACCTTTGTTGTCTTGGCTAGAAATTCTACCAATGAACCGCATAGGCTGATCGCAGCGTCAATAGGCGTCGCAATTCCCTCAGGCAAGGACAATTACGGTTATCTTTCTGAACATCATTCATTTGGACAACCAGATGACAAGGCAGGAGACTATTCAGAAGATTTGGCGGCAACGATGCTTGCCACAACAATGGGAATGCAGTTTGATCCAGAAATCGCTTGGCATGAAAAGGAGCAGTTGTTCAAAACGAGTGGAATGATAATCAAAACAACGAACGTGACGCAGTCTGCAACTGGAGACAAGGGCGGATTATGGACAACAGCCATTGCAGCAGCGGTTTTCGTGCCGGGAAAGAATATGCGAAAACGCTAAGCAGATGGTAATCCGCTATCAGTAACCATTTTTTTATTCCAAAAAAATATTAACGATTAGAATCAACCCTAGAGACGGTGAAGAAACGCATGTCGGAAAAACTTAAACCGCCAATCATAATTGTGAACTTCAAAACATACGCAGAGGCAACTGGAAAAAGAGCGGTTGAGCTTGCTAAAAAGGCCGAGAAAGTAAATCGTGAAACAAGGGTTCATGTTGGAGTTGCTCCTCAACTTGCAGATTTGAGCGCTGTGGCGGAAGCCGTTGACATTCCAGTTTTCGCTCAACACGTAGACCCGATAAAGCCAGGCAGCTATACCGGGCATGTGCTTGCTGAATCCGTGAAAGAAGCCGGGGGAATAGGGACTTTGATCAATCATTCTGAGAGGCAGCTCAAGCTATCGGACATTGATCAGGTGATCAGGATTATGCGTGAAAACCGCATGGCCTCAGTCGTGTGCGCTAACAACCCCAGCATAAGTGCAGCAGTCGCAGCTCTTAAACCAGACATAATTGCGATTGAGCCGCCTGAACTCATAGGCACAGGAATCTCGGTTTCAAAGGCACAGCCTGAAGTCATCACGGGCACTATTCAACTCGTCAGAGAGGTCAACAAGAAGGTTACGATTCTTTGCGGTGCCGGCATAAGCCATGGAGAAGATGTTGCGGCGGCCTTAAAACTCGGGACTCAAGGTGTGTTGGTGGCAAGCGGCATCGTTAAGGCGAAAGACCCATATATGATTATGCGGGAGTTTGCAGAAGCAACAAAACACGGTAAGTGAGTTCGGAAAGCCTTGAAAGTTGAAGCTGAATGCGTGGCGTGCATAGTTAGCAGAGGTGCAGCTGAAGCCGCAGAGGCGACCGCAAACCCTGCGTTGCGTTTCAGAGCGATGGCTGATCTTTTAAGAATGCTGACTAAAGAGTTTAGGCCAACAGCTGTTCCAGCAGATTTGGGCACGGAAAGAGATCGTGTCATAAAGAGGGTTACGGGCAACAACGACCCTTACAAGAGAAGCAAGAGAATAAGTAACGAGAAAGCCTTGAAAGTTTTGCCTTATGCAAGGAAACTCGTTGAAGAGGGCTATACGCAGCAGGATCGGTTTAAGAAAGCGTGTTTATGCGTCATAGTTGGTAACGTGATGGAGTTTGACATTCTAGGCCACAGGTTCACATTCGGCAGTTTGAGAAAAAGCTTCAGGGAAGCTGCTAAAGATCTAGTTATAGATGACATTGGCAACATTTATGAACTGGCCAAGAAGGCGCATACTGTTCTTTATCTGACGGATAATGCCGGAGAGATTGTCATTGACACTTTGCTTGTTGAACAGTTGAAAAACATGGGTGTCACAGTGATCGTCGGCGTCAAAGGTGGACCGATAATCAATGATGCTACCTTAGAGGATGCGGAAGCTTCGGGAATGAGCAAGATTGCAGATAAGGTGATAACTACAGGAACAGATACTGTCGGGTTGGCAATGAAGGATGTTTCGCCGGAGTTTCTTGAGGTTTACAATTCTGTTGACTTGGTTTTTGCTAAGGGCATGGGCTATGCTGAAAGCATGACGGAATATAAGTTGAAGAAGCCTCATGCTTTGCTCTTTAGGACTAAATGTAATCCGGTGGCAAACTTTTTCGGCGTGCCGCGAGAAAAAAATGTTGCGAAGCTGATGCCTTGATGAAGTTGCCATCGATAATTCTCAATAAAGAAAACCTTTCCCGCCTTGAAGAGGCAATACAGAAAGAGTGGATTATCACAAACGGCTTAGGCGGTTACGCATCTTCTACGGTTTTAGGTGTAAACACAAGAAAATACCACGGGCTACTTGTTGCAGCACTTCATCCGCCAAGAGATCGCAGAATGTTTCTGGCAAAACTAGACGAAGACATAAGCATAGAAAGCAACGTGTATCGGCTTGGCGCTAACGAGTTTCAAACCGGATTTTTTCCGCAGGGATATGTTTTTCTAAAAGAATTTTCGGTCTCACCCTTCCCCAAATATGTTTACGCAGTGCAGGGTGTCGAAGTTCAAAAAACAGTTTTTATGCCTTACGGAAAGAACGCCGTTATAGCAGTCTATAACATTTTGAATAATAATAGTTTTGACATCCAATTTCAGGTTTTTCCAATTATAAATGGAAGGCAATTCCGCTCCGTTACTGACAAATCCAAAGATCCAGTGGAATTTGTCCAAAAACAAGGTGAAAAAGAGGTGGAAATGAGTTTAAAGCTTCCTCAACCCGTACTGATGATGAAGATAACGAAAGGGCATTATTTTGCCACGGGAAGGTGGGTTGAACGAATATATCTCCGTGAAGAAGCCCATCGTGGAGAAAGCTGCTTCGATGACTGTTATCAACCTGGATATTTTCAAATAGCTGTAGGAGCAGGTCAAAATGAGACGTTTGCAATAACAGCGGTTGCAGATGAAAAGGAGGATAATGCGAAGAAACTCCTAGCTGAATTGCCTTCTAAAACTTATGACGTGAAGACTCTGTATGAGAGAGAAATGAAGCGTTATGAAAATTTCTTAACGAAATTCCATGACTTGCATAATACCCTTCCTGCAGACAACTGGTTAAACTGGCTTGTTCTGGCAACAGACAGTTTCATTGTTCAAGGGGCGAGCGAAAAACAGAAGGCTGTGATTGCGGGTTACCATTGGTTTGGAGCTTGGGGAAGAGACACGTTTGTTTCTCTGCCCGGCCTGATGCTTGTGACTGGAAGATTTGAAGATGCAAGAAAGATCTTCTTAAGCTTCAAGGAATATTTCAAACAGGGTTTGATTCCTAACTTTCTCCCAGACGAAACCGAACAGGCAGTCTACAACACCGTTGATGCGACTCTCTGGTACGTGAACGCAACACTGCAATACCTGAAGTATACTGGTGATTTCAGGTTTGTTCAGGATCAACTTTGGGAAATGTTGAAGGCAATTGTTGAATATCATGTGAAAGGAACTCTATTCAATATACATGTGGACGATGATGGTTTACTCTTTCATGGCCCCCAGTTGACTTGGGTGGATGCATCGGTTGGCGGTAAACCAGTGAATCCGAGGGCGGGAAAAGCTGTTGAAGTGCAAGCGTTGTGGTACAACAGCTTAAGAACCTTGGAGTTGCTAGCAAACAAATTCAATGAGAAAAGTAGAGCGGAAGAATATTCACAGATGGCTGAAAGGGCAAGTGAAAGTTTTGCTGAAAAATTCTGGAGTACGGAAAAGAATTATCTATTTGATGTTGTAAGCGAACATGACCGCGATGATTCTTTGAGGCCTGATCAAATCATCGCAGTTGCCTTAGATTTCACAATGCTTGATAATGCAAAAAATGAGAAGATCGTTGACGCAATCCAATATGAACTCTTAACACCTTATGGTTTAAGAACACTTGACAGGAAGGGTTCGAGATATATTGGCGTCTATGATGGTGACAGAGGAAGCAGAGATAAAGCGTATCATAATGGCACGGTTTGGCCTTGGCTGCTTGGCCCGTTCACAACAGCGTATCTAAAAGTTAAGGGTCATACTGAATTCGCAAGCAAATATGCAATGAAGAATTTTCTTATGCCGTTGTTTACCAAACAGATTCTTGAAGCGGGGCTTGGGACTTTGAGCGAGATTTTCGACGGTGACCCGCCGCACTTGCCTAGGGGGTGCATCGCTCAGGCATGGAGTGTTGCAGAGCCGTTTAGAGCTTATGTTGAAGACATCATGCAAATTAGACCGAAATATGAAATGGAAATTCTGCAAGGTCTAAGATGAAACTGTTTTTCTTAGGCTTTCTGCAGCTGTTTCAGGAGTCATTGTGTTTATGTATACGCCTGTGCTTTTTTCGAATCCAGCCCAAATTGCAAGTCTAGGATAAACTTCTAAATGCCAATGGTAATAGTCGCACGCTTCTTTATTCATGGCTAAGTGGAAACCAAAATTGTAGGGCGGATCATTCACCAGTATCTTTAGGCCCTTAAGGCATGCTTTTAGTGTTTCAGCAAAGATTTTCACTTCACCTTGGGACATGTTAATAAGTGAAGTTTCATGCTGCTTAGGGAATAACCAAAATTCCATTGGGTTGACGCTGGCGTAAGGGCTGAAAACCATAAATTTCGAGTTTTCAAGGATAAATCGCGGTCCGCTCTGTTCTTTTTCAATGATATCGCAGAAGACGCATTTTTTGTTTTGTTTCCAGAACTTTTTGCTTGCCTCCATCTCTTCCTTCACGGTTTTTGGAATGAACGGGGTTGCAATTATCTGGCTGTGAGCATGTGAAAGTGAGGCTCCAGCTTCTAGGCCGTGATTGCGGAAGATGGAGACATATTGCACGTATGGTTTTGCTGAGAGCTCACGAAGCCGGTCAATGTAACCGTTGATAACATGCCTGAGTTGCGATATCCTGGCGTTCGCCGGGTCTTCATCATGGATTGGTGATTCAACCAAAACTTCGTGATGCCCAACTGCCGCGGCTAGGTCACTGCTTTTCATGATCTGTTTTTGGCTGATCTTGTCTTTCGGAGGCGAAAAAGCGGGATATAGGTTGGGGATAACGCGGATCAACCAGTTCTTACGTCTAACGCCGTCTTTATCCTTGGCTTTCCGAATTCCTTTGCCTGATTTAAGATAAAGCAGAAATGCCGGTGGGGTCATGTGCTCGTTTCCGGGGCACATCGGGCACACGCCAGTTTTCGCTTTTTCCCTTTCTTGTTTTGCAAAGTCTGTAGGTCGACGGCCGCGTTCGGTTGCGATTACAACCCAGCGGTTAAGCAGATAATCCTTGCGAACCTCGTTAGACGCCATAACTAGGCCTCAAACAAACACTAAACTAAGCTTCATTAACATTTAGCATTTTCCGAAATCTTTCACCTTATTGCTCGAATTTCTCGTTGATGGCATCTGCTCTTCTCTCCGCTATTTTAAGAAAGTATGGGAAAAGCGGTGGGCCACAAGGGTTCGACGTCCAGAATCCACTGTGCCCTCAAACCCTACACTCGTACCCGCACCCCCTTGAGCGCTGAACGCCCAGACTTAGGTTGCTCCCTCCCGGGCCTGGCCGGATTCGCCTGGTTAACATTAAAGACAGCTTCCCTACGGAAACCGCCTAATGACCGCCAGCCCCAAGGGACGGATAGTCTTCGCTTCGGAAATGAAGGCCTCAGCAGCCTTAAACGCCTCAGCCCCAGCTTTCGGCCCGTCCTATAGAGGGTTTACGGTACAGGAGACCCCTAGCCCCCCGCCTAAGACCCACCGCTAACAAAGTCCTAAGCTTTAAAACTATAAAACTTTACCCCCAAACCCAAAGAAAGTGCGCGCCCTACACTGCCTTGAAAACGCAACGCTAAGGAGTTCCGGCTTATGAAACAACCTTTTTGGCTGGCTATACTCCCTGACTTAGCGCGCGAAAATGTGAGTAGCACCAAATCGCTATTTCTTAGATTTCCACTTGAGCAATGGAATGCCCACAGTTGCGATTACTGCAGTCGCCAAGATCACAACAACTGCAACGTTGATGTAGAGAGGCGATAACTGCTGGAAAACTCTCGCTACTTCGGGGTACTTCAGGGGATCCGTGTACTGCAACGGTAAAGTAGCCAAAACGGCAGCAGCCAAACCCCTTGTCAGCAGCACGCCCATCATTGATCTTTCTTCGATCAGTTCACTCTTAATTGTAGCGAGCCGGACAGCGCCAATCCTTATTAAAAGTAAAGTCAAAGAAAGTGCTATCCCTACAAAAACCGTCGGAATACTGGTCATAGTAGCAATCAAGCCTATGTAAACAAAAAAGAATGTTCTTAGCAAAAATGCTATCTCCGATTCAAACCTCTTTAATCCCGCGTCAACGACTTGACTTTTCGGCTTTTTTAGTCTGAGGATTCCATAGATCTCCTTCTCGTTGCCCAACATGACGCCAAAAAGCAAAGAACAAAGTGCCCCACTCCCACCTAAGAACTCCGAGAAAGCATAAGCCAAAAGCACGATAGCCAAGGTGAGGATGTAGGAGTAAGACACCTTTACGATCCGCTTCAATATGCTTAGCCAACTCACGCCCAAGAATATTCCAAGCATGGCACCAATCGAAAACCTGCCTGCCACTGACCTAGCAATAGTCGGCAAATCAACTGCCCCCCCTAATGCTATTATCTCAATGATCACCAGCGAGAAGACTATGCACAAGACATCGTTGATAGCTGATTCTAGACTTAGAATCGTTGAGCATCTTTCACTCACCTTAATCCTTGACGCCAAAGAAATCACGGTTATGCTACTACTACCTCCAATAATCGTCCCAAACAAGATAGAGTACAGAGGAGGCACGCTTGAAATGACAAACAAACTCATGAACAAACTAGCAGTGGCAGCACTGAGTACAAATTCCACTACAGCAAGAACTGCTGCTCTTGGGCTTTCAGAGAAAACTCGGTAAATATTCAAAGCCATTCCGCCGTCGAACAAAATGAAGATCAAGGCCAAGGCAGCCAGATAAGGAGCAAAATTCTTCGCAGAAAAGCCATCAACCAACCCTGCTACCGGTCCAATGAACATGCCCAATACTATGAGGAATAACATGTCTGGTAAGCCTGTTCGCCTAAACAGATAATCGCTTAAGAAACCTATTACAATTATTCCTCCTGCAAGTATTAGAGCAAACGTTACAGGATCAAACAAACTGAAACACGGCTCTCAATAGAGTATAGGCCTCAGTCTAAAGAACTTACTTCCTCGCCCTCGCGCGCCTTCACTGTGCTAATGGAATTGGAAAAATCACCAAATCCCATCAACTTTCAAGTGCGCTAGGAATCCTATTACACCACAGAATTGAAAGAAAAGGACTTCGGCTACTTCCCGAATCGAAAACGGGATTTCAAGAAAGCCGAAGAAGCCTATTACGAGAAGAAATGCTCCATACACGGCTAACGATCTGAAGTTGTGAAATGTATCCGCCGTTCTCCAACTTAATCGCATCCCACAGAACAAAAGCCAGATCAGCAACGGAGCAAACAACAAGAGTGCGTATCTCTTATGCCAGGGCAGATCACTGCCATCTGCTTCACCTTTCTTCTTTCTATAAACAGAAGGAAGATCGGGGAGAAAATTGCTATAGAAATAGATAACTATGCCCCACAACATCGAGCCCAAAGCATTTTCCCCAAAGACAAATTGAATCCCGCAAATGTAAACAATGCTTAAAGGAAAAACCAAGCGACTGAATACTTTAACTGATTGCTGGACATGCTCTGATGTTTCCTCCTTCATACGCCAGACCGGGAACCTGGATCTGATCTTTCGATTCATGCCTTTGAAGGAGTGCAAAACAAAACCATAAAGGGCGTCATATAACCCTTCCAAAACGTTATGAACCGTCTTGAATAACTTTCTCACTCTGGATTTTTCCGCGGCTGACCACCTAACAATTACTAATAAACTGTTGGATCCTGTTCTTTAATCCTTTGGGATTGTGGAGAGAGCCTTTCTAGTTTGGGCTTCACACACAGACTTCTATAAGCACAGTTTGATCGATCGATCGATAGCGTGTGCAGGTTCAGAAAACCTAAAAAGGCTCGCAAAACTGTGATGATTCCTTCTTCAAACATACGATGTACACTTGAGTTGAGAAAGAAACTTCAAAGACCTAACTTTTTCCCTAGCACCAGCGCGGCCAAGTTGAAAGGACAGCCTCGGCTTTGGATCGCCATTTTTGCACTCCTTTCTTTTCGCAAAGTTCTGGTAGTCCAAACTTCAAGTTGACAAACCGGGTTTCTGCTTCGATAGATTTCGTCAATCTTGTTCACCTTGCAGTTTGATGAATAACGAAATCATAGACTAAAAGGTGTATTCTAGTATCGTAATGTTTCATATACAGAAAACAGCAGTTTGACAGTTGAAAAATGAAATCTTGATGTTGCCGTATGACCTTTGGCAATTTGATGTTATCACAACTCTGTCATAGAGAGCAAACTATGAAGGATTAAATATGTCAGCAGTGCCGCGCACCGTTTTGATTGCTGAATAAAGGATGGAGTTGGTTGTATTGGTAAAACTTGTCTAGGTTTAGTCAGTTGTAGAGGATGCGACAATCTACAATCGCGTTAATCAAGTGCGCAAAACTTTAGCGGCGCTGCGAACATAGGCAGTAGAATGAGGCAGACGCCATGAAATATCGCGTGATAGCCAAAGTTGAAAGAGTTAATGGACACTGTCCCATCTACAAAGTTGATGACAAGATAGTCTTTGAAGATTTTTACCTATGTTCACGAGACTCTGAGAATGCCTGTTTGCATGCCCTAGCAAGTATGACTTCTTTGCTGTCTCCTTTCCTGCATGGTTCCTCTGCAATTCGATTGGGAATAGGTCGGGGAGAAGATATCGGTTACGTGCAGTGTCCCGACCCAGGTCAACCGCGTACGAAAGGTGGCACTGTGATTTTCCAACTAACCCGAGAACCCATAAAAGATCAGTAGAAACCCACATGCAACACCTTTGGATTTGGGGCAAGACTTGGCCTAAGGGAGTTGTCAAGCCACTTCCTAAAAGTTTCGAGACCTTGCTAGGGATTGGTTTGCTTGGAATAACTTGTTCTCGATTCTGAATGGTGAGTATCACACTGGCGGTTAGTGAACCACGTGTTAGCTTTGACGGAGTGAAACGCTACCGTATCATAGTGAACGCTTTGCCAGCGGCAATAGTGCACACTTTGGGATTGGCTTCTTGAGGGTTTGGAGCCCGTTCAGTCCGGGGGCCAAAATTTTTAATCGTTGGCACTAACACTAGTGGTACGAGCATGTTATGAGGCTGAGGAGGAGTGGTTGTTGAAGACTATTGGTATTGTTACGAGTGGTGGTGACGCGCCGGGCATGAATGCTGCAATACGAGCTGTTGTCCGTATCGGGTACTCGAAGGGTTTTCAGGTTTACGGTTTTGAGAGGGGTTGGGAAGGTCTGATAACGAATACGTTGAGGCAGTTGACTCCTCGTTCTGTGGGTGGAATTATACAGTTGGGCGGTACGATCCTTCACACGTCAAGGTGTCTAGAGTTTGAAACGAGAGAGGGTGTCAAGAAAGCTGCTGAAACCCTTGCCTTAAACAATATTGATGGACTAGTCGTTATTGGCGGTAATGGTTCTTTCAATGGAGCTTTAGAGTTGAGCAAAAAAACTGACACGTTAATAGCTGGTGTGCCTGCATCAATCGACAATGATGTTTTTGGGACGGATGAAACGATAGGTTTTGACACGGCCGTTAATACGGCTGTAGGTGAGATTGACAAGATTCGGGACACTGCAATTTCTCATGAAAGAATTTTCATTGTAGAAGTCATGGGTCGGACAAGGGGTTTTCTGGCGTCGACAGTGGGTCTAACGGTTGGCGCTGAGATAATTTTGGTTCCTGAGGTTAAGGTTGAAAGGGAGAAGATAATCAGGAGGCTGGAGGAGAACAGTGCGAAGGGGAAGAGGTCAGGCATAATTGTTGCAGCCGAGGGTATTGGGGACACGCGTAAGCTTGGAATAGAGATTGAGAAGGACACGGGAACAGAGGTTAGGCTTAGCGTTTTAGGGTATGCTCAAAGAGGAGGCAGCCCTACTGCAAGAAGCCGATTGCTAGCCAGTCTATTTGCGGACAAAGCTGTTGAGCTGTTGTCCAAAGAACAGGGAAGCAGAATAGTTGCGCTGCGGAACGGTGAAATAACTACTCTCGATCTGAAGAAATCATGCGAAACGGAGAAACCTCTGGACTTGAACCTGCTGAAACTGGCGAACGTGTTGGCAAGCTAGATTCGAAAACACGTCGGTTTTCAGCCGAAGAAAACACTTGCTATGTCGTAAAGCTCTAAATCCACCGTTTTCCGTTTGCCAACGACATCTTTAAGCGGCACTGAGACTATCTTGTTTCCTTTAATAGCTGCCATGTAGTCGAATTTTCCTTCGTGAACGAGGTCTATTACAGCTATTCCAAATCTTGTCGCTAACACTCTGTCAAAGGCCGTTGGAGTGCCTCCGCGTTGAAGATGACCTAGAACTACGACACGTGTTTCAATGTTTAAGCATTTTTCAATTTCCTTACCAAGGTAATAGCCAATGCCGCCTAGACGAATGTGTCCAAACTCGTCGAGGCTTTCACTGTAGACTATTTCAACGCCGCCCTTCGGTTTGGCTCCCTCAGCGACGACGATTATGCTGAAATTTCTGCCTCTTTTTTGTCTCTGTTTAATTAAGTCGCAGACTTCGTTTATGTCGAAGGGTTTTTCAGGGATCAGGATGATGTCTGCTCCTCCGGCTAGTCCTGCTTCAAGAGCTATCCAGCCTGTGTATCTGCCCATTACTTCTAGGATTATGACCCTGTGATGCGTTTCCGCTGTTGTGTGCAGCCTGTCAAGAGCCTCAGTCGCTATCGTAACTGCCGTGTTAAAGCCAAAAGTGTAATCCGTCCCAGATAAGTCATTGTCAATTGTTTTGGGCACGCCAACGCATTTGAGTCCAGACTCAGCCATTTTATGGGCTACCGTTAAAGTGTCTTCGCCACCGATCGCAATGACCGCTCCTATGCCGGCTTTTTTCGCATTTTTCATTATTTTTTCCGGTCCTTTCTCATCTTTGAACGGGTTTGTTCTTGAAGTGCCAAGGATTGAGCCTCCGCGGGGAAGAATTCCTGATGCGGCCTTCAAATCCAAAGGTAAATATTCGCCTTTGAGGAGCCCGCTCCATCCGTCTTTTATGCCGACAATTTCGTAACCGTATTTCTGGATGCCCTTTCTGACGACTGCCCGTATTACCGCGTTTATTCCCGGAGCGTCTCCGCCTCCGCTTAAGATTCCAACTTTCATTTCCATTTTCCCTCGCTACGCTTTTCCGGAGCTTCCGAACAGACGCATTTTGCCCTTGACAACCTCTTTCATAGCTTCCTTTGCTGGATCTAAGATTTTTCTAGGGTCAAACTCTTTGGGCGAATTTGTCAGAACCTCTCGCACGGTCGCAGTGAATGCAAGGCGCAAATCTGTGTCGATGTTTATTTTTGTGATTCCTAAAGAAATGGCTTTTTTAATGTGTTCTTCTGGAATTCCTTTGGCTCCTTCGAGTTGAGCTCCATACTTGGTTGCTTTCTCAATGATCCATGCAGGTACACTTGAAGCTCCATGCAAGACCAGAGGAATGTCAACCTTTTCGCTGATAGTCTTCAGTCTCTCAAAGTCAAGGTTCGGTTCAGCTTTGAACTTGTAAGCACCGTGAGACGTGCCGACTGCGACTGCAAGAGCATCTACGCCAGTGTGGTCAACGAATTCCCTGGCTGCGTTGGGATCGGTTAAGATGGCTTCTTTTTCTTCAACTCCCGCTAGTCTTCCTAGCTCTGCTTCGACAGAAACTCCTTTCAGATGCGCCAAATCAACCACACGTTTGGTCAAGGCAATATTATCTTCAAACTTCAGATGGGATCCGTCAATCATCACTGATGTGAAGCCTGCTGCTATGCACTTGGAAACTGTTTCAAAATCTTCTCCGTGATCGAGGTGTAATGACATTGGCACGGCTAAGGATTCCGCAGCTGTTTTGACGATTCTTGCTAGATAAGGCAACCCGGCATACTTAATAGCGCTTGGCGTAACAGCAACTATCACAGGGGATTTTTCTTCAACTGTAGCCTCAGAGACAGCTAGCACAGTTTCTAAGTTGTTAATGTTGAAAGCGCCCACAGCATAAGCCTTTTGCCTAGCGGGCACTTGCAAGTCTTTATTTGTGACAAGCATGTCTCTCACTGCGGAAGGATATTTGTAATAAATCAGTATAAATGATTTGCACATCCTTAGCAAGATCTAGCTCTAACGGGATACGCGTAGCCGCTATATTGAGCAAGCATGGTCACATTAACACTCAAATCTCAAACTTAAGAACTCCAAGGAGAATACAATATCCAGAGATAGGAATGGATGTGCTGCAATGAAGGTTGTTCCCAGAAACAAGGTAATCTACAGTTTTAACCCTGAGCACAAACTGGCCGAGCATGTGAAACTCGGAGAAACCGTTTTGGTTGAGACAGAAGACGCTTTCGGAGGACAAGTGAAAAACGAAAGAGACTCCCGCGAAACGCTTGACTGGTCAAAAGTTGATGGAGTAACAGGGCCAATATATATTGAAAATGCCAAGCCAGGAGACACGCTTGTCGTAGACATATTGCAAATAAACATCGAAGAGAAAGGCGCGATAGTCACAATTCCGAAATCTGGAATTTTGGCTGGGAAGCAGTTCAAGCCTTCGACAAAGATAGTCGAGATATGTGACGGATACGTCAATTTTGACAAGGATGTTCAGGTCAAAGCGACTCCCATGATAGGCACGATTGGGGTAACTCCGAAGAGTGAGATTCCAACAGGCTCGCTTGGAAAGCACGGCGGGAACATGGATGTCAAGGAATTAGCGGCTGGAACCACACTCTATCTGCCTGTGTTCACGGAAGGCGCGTTGTTCGCGGCAGGAGACTTGCATGCTGTTCAAGCCGACGGAGAACTATGCGTTTCTGCCATCGAAGTGGCAGGCGAAATCCTCCTTAGGTTCAATCTCATCAAGCGTAGAAAGGCTGAGTGGCCAATATTGGAAACCAAGGACTCGTATGCTTTTCTCGCGTGCGGGGACACTTTGGACGAATCCGCGAAATTCGCAACAGAAGCTGCAGTGGAAGCGTTCATGCGAGAATACAGCTGGCCGTTTGAAAAGGCATACATGTTCGGAAGCTTGGCTGTAGACTTGAAAATCAACCAAGTTGTGGACCCAAAAAAGGGAGTCAGAGCAGCAGTTTCAAAAGACTTTATAAAACTGGAAAGTCTATTCGCCCGCTAAGGACGGATTGCCGTGACTTGCTATTTCAGGCATCTTCAAGAGATCTTCAAGAAAGCAGGAATAAAAGTTACAAGCGAGAACAAAAAAGAACTTGACAAAATCATCCACAACATTGTAGGCGTGGAATACAAGAACTGTCCGGCTACTTGGAGAGAAGTGAAAAAACAGATAGCAGAAAATGAGGAAGCCTTTGTTTCAAAGCTGAAGGAAAAATGGAGCAAGCAAACAGGCTAAGTGCCTAGACCGTTTACATAAAAGAAAAATGAAATACAGAGCTACGAAATTAGTCAGCTGTAAGTTTACTTCTTGGCTTTCGGTTTCACTTCTTTCATTGGAACGCCGCAACACACCAAATCGCAGGGCGTGCATCCGCATGGTTCATCAACCATCACAACAACCCCGCACTCTTCACACTTATACTTAGTACCCTTCTTCGCCATTCATCGTCACCTCCTTACCATTTTTCTCCAAAAGAATCTCATATAACTCCTACAGCTTGGGAAATATAAAACTATTCAATTAGCGCACTTTAAGGCTGATAGACTGAAGCATGAGCAGAATCAATTTGTATGCTACCATTGAGATCAATTTTCGAAGAGGCAGATTTAATTCTCAGAATCTATACCACATAACATTCATGAACGTCAAAACTGTATTAGGCGTCATCGTGGTTGCCGTTCTTTTCTTCTTCAGTATTGTACTCCTCTTTTTCGGAGTTATATTTGCCATAGCTTCATCAGTCAGCAATCCCACCACGCGCCTTAACACTGCAATCTTGATGTTTGTCGCCGCTATCGCCTTGTTCATTGTCGGCCTCATAATCGCCTACTACATAACGCGAAAACCGAAGACAATAATTCAGAAGTTGGAAGTTTCGGGGGATATGAAGGCGGTTGCTCTCAAATGTCCGACCTGCGGGGGTTCCGTCGACGCTAACAACATAAAAATTGTGTCAGGCGTGCCCTACGCAACGTGCCCTTATTGCGGACACACATTTGAAGTGGCTGAGGAACCGAAATGGTGAAGAACCGTCATCTCATCGCCACGTTGGCAGCAATCCTTGCCTTGATGATGTTAGCAGGCACCGCTCAGGCACAACGGCAATATCACTTGGAACACGAATGGGTAAAGATATGGATAAACCCAAACGGCTCCATCGACCTGTTCTACGACGTGAGCATAACGCTGGATTCCGGTCAGAGCATCAATTACGTCAACATCGGGCAGCCTAAAGGCGATTTCACGATGGGCACCGCCATAGACCAGTATAACAACTTGCTTACGGCGAGTGACGCGAGTTCCGGGAGCGATTACAAGGTGCGCGTAAATCTTTACTCGCCTCTGACGGCTGGACAGACGGCACGATTTAACCTTACCACGAATGTCGCTCGCATGATCTACGAAGACAACGTAACCAACGTCGGCATGAAGATCATTCCCACTTGGTGGTCAGAAGCCAGTGTGCTTGACCTCCGCGTGTCGATTGTGCTGCCCCTTGGGGTTGACGCAACCATGGTAGGTACGTCGATAGACTGGGACAACGTTTTGACTGAGCCTGATGGCCGACTTTCGGTTTACTGGGAAAGACAAAATCTCATGCCGAATCAGCAGTACGGTTTCGGCGTTTCGTTCCCCAAAAAATATGTGCAAAACTATGAAACGCAGCCCACGGGTATAGTTGCCTTTTTTCTCCAGTATGGACCTGGAATCTTGGTATTCGGAATCCTGATCGTCGTGATAGTCGCTGTAGTTCTCCTGGTCAGAAAGAAACGGTATTCGATGCCGACACTCAGCATGGAAACCCTTGGAATAAGACGCGGCTTAACAGCAGTGGAGGCTTCCTATCTTCTCGACATGAAACCAACAAGAATAGTTACTGAAATCCTCTACAGTCTTCTGCAGAAAAGGGCGGTGTGGGTGGAATCCACAACGCCCTCGATCAGACTGAAAATCATGCAGCCCTTTGAGGAAAAAAAGGGAACACGTGAGACGCCTCTTCGATATTATGAGATTGATTTTCTAGATGCATTGAAAGAGGATGGCACTCTTGACGAGGAGAGACTGGCGCAAACAATGATGTTTCTCAGGGACACGGTTGAAGAAAAGCTGCGTGGGTATCGCAGGCAAGACACTGTTGACTATTACAAGCAAGTCGTGGCGAAGGCTTGGGAACAGGTGGAGCAGGCTGGCACGCCTGAGTTGGCATCTAATGCTTATGATGAACAGTTGTTGTGGCTTTTCCTCGACCCAGATGTTCAAACACGTACGCAAACGGCTTTCCGTGACAGAGTGTTCGAGCCGAGTCCGTTGTGGTTGTGGTACTGGTACGGTTATCAGCACTATAGCCCTCACCCCACGTACAAGCCAACCGTGGAAACATTAGCTCAAGCGGCGAAGCCGCCGACAATTCCAGGCGCTGACTTTGCAAACAACGTCGCAACAGCGGTGGAGAACACCTCGAACAACATAGTGGTTAACCTTGAAAAATTTGCGAATGCCATTGTTCCGATGCCAGCCGCGAAATCTTCAGACCGGCCTGCTCATCATAACGCTGACTGTGTCTGTGCCTGTGCAGCGTGCGCATGTGCGTGCGCTTGTGTTTCATGCGCTTGCGCCTGTGCAGGTGGAGGAGTAGGCTTGAAAGGAGATGGTTTGAAACCATGAGCTTGTTACGTAAAGTTTTCCGGCCGCCAAAAGTTCCTGAAGGCCGCTTCACTTACAGGGGAAGAGATCAGTTTGCAGGTTTGGCGCTTCAGCTTCGCATCGAGCAAGGCGGCCAAGGGATTATGGTCATCAACGCAAACACAGTTCTTTTTCTGAACGAAACCGCATCTGCTTATGCCTACTTTTTCATGCAGGGAATGCCTTCAGATTCGGTTTTGAAGAAAATAAAAGGCATTTACAGAGTCAGTTCGGAAACTGCAAAGAGAGACTATGAGAAACTGGTCTATGCAATAAGTACGTTGGCGCAGACTGAGAAAGTTTGCCCAATCTCCTTTCTAGACGTGAAAACTGTGGAGCCTTTCACTCAGCAGCTTTCAGCACCTCTTCGCATGGATATAGCGTTAACTTTCAGATGCCAAAACAACTGTGTACATTGCTATGCTGGTGGGCCTCATGAGACTAATGAGCTTACTACGGAGCAGTGGAAAGAAGTCATTGACCGACTTCAAAACATCGGTGTCTTCATCTTAACCTTCACGGGAGGCGAACCAACTTTACGTGAGGATCTACTGGAACTACAGCTTTACGCTCAGACCAAGGGAATGGTCACAGGGCTTGTTACGAATGGCAGAAGGCTGAAGGATAAAGATTACGTTGAAAAGCTTGAGAAAGCCGGCTTAGATTTCGTTCAGGTGACTCTTGAATCTCACAAACCTAGCATTCATGATTTGATGACGGCGACTAAGGGAAGTTGGAAGGAGACTGTGGCTGGAATCAGAAACGTTGTTCCAACGCATATCTATGTGACAACGAATACTACGTTGAGCAAGTATAACGCTGCGGAGTTCTTGGAAACCATGGATTTCCTGAAAGAGCTTGGGATCGCAGCTTTCGGATGCAACAGTCTTATCTATTCTGGAAAGGCCAGCGTAATAGGCAAGGAATTTGCCTTGCCCCTTGAGACTTTGAATGAGCTTTTGCCGAAGATCCGGGACAAGGCAAACCTGCTCGGATTAAAGTTTCTTTGGTACACACCCACTCAGTACTGCCGCTTTGACCCTGTTAAACTGGGCCTGGGCGTCAAGTCCTGCACAGCGGCGAACATTAACATGTGTGTCGGCCCGAACGGTGACGTATTTCCATGCCAAAGCTACTTTGAAAGCCTTGGCAACATCTTGAAAGATGATTGGCAAAAAATCTGGAACAGCCAGCTCGCGGTGCAAATAAGAAACAGAGAGTATGCAGAGCCAAAATGCAAAGACTGCCCCCAGCTGCAGATCTGCGGAGGCGGATGCCCATTGGAACTGCAGAAAGAGAATTACATTTGCTCTGAATCGTAGCGAGCTTTCCTCTTCCTTGTATGCTGCCTGGGTTGAATCCGAATTTTGATTAGTTCACGTTTCTGATGGTGATCCAGTTTCTTGATTTTTTTCTCCCTTTTCATAGCTTCTGCTCTGGAATGAAATGCTTCAACATGAACCAACTTTTTCGGCTTATGCATTTTCGTGTATCTGGCGCCTTTTCCATTCTTGTGGAGCCTCATTCGTGAATCCAAGTTCTTGGTGTATCCGGTGTAGAAGCTGTTGCCTTCACATAGAATCAAGTAGACGTAGTAGGGCATTTGCGGTCAGCGCTCCATGATGAGACCATTATTATCCTTTCACATTAAATATTTATAGACACATAAATGGGAACAAAAATTTATAAGAAAAAATAAAGCATAGACTGTGAAACTGAACATCTGCATTTGGTTTAGGATGGTTGCCATGGTAAAATTGAACAAATCCGATGAGCTTGTGGTTTCAACGTTGAAAAGCGCCGGTAAGCCGCTGACGCTTGCTGAGATTGCGGAGAGGACCGGAGAATCTAAGAAGAAAGTTTTTAAAGTCTTGCGCAAACTCTTTGAAAACGAAATAATCAACTGTGAAAACCACCAATACAGGCTCACAAACCCTTAACAGATGTCTTCGCATACTAATGTTCCGCAATAGTCAGGGAAAAACCATTTAGAGCATTTGGGAGGGTTTCCGCAAGTTATAATTGTTAACTAGCCTATATAGCTCGGGACATTGGTGAAGAATGAAGTGCTAGAACCATGAAAGATTCGGATGGGCATGAGAGAATCTTGAGATTGACTGTTGTTGGAATATTGGCGGGCTTTATTAGTTTGTTGTCACCTTGGTGGTCTCTGATTCTTTGGATTAGGGGTAATTTGGTGGCGAGTTTTAACCTGTTCCTCTGGGGAGTCGTCCAGAGAGGTTTTCAACGCGCTGCGCTTTCATTCGAGTGGTGGTCCTACCTCACTTTTGTAATTGTCTTGATAGGTTCCTTTCTTGGCTTGGTTGGATACGTCTTTGCTGGAAGAGGGAACGTAACTTGGAAAAGACTGATAGGTCTACAAGCCGTGCTCTCATTTGCGGGATGCCTTTTTTATTTGACCGGAATGCTCTTCACTTTTGCCGCTTACAATACCGATCCGGAAGGAATAGTTCACTGGTGGATAGTCGGTCCTACTGAAATGTCAGGAACTACGCTGATCGGCGGACTTCAACCGTTCAACATGATCCATGTTCAGTCGATGGCAGCGGTACTGCTTCAATTTCTAAATGCAGGTTTCTGGTTTGCTCTGATCTCCGGAGTAATTCCTTCCTTTACTCTATACAAGCTGAGAAAAACTAAAACGCCACAAGCCGACAGCCCTTCTTGCTAACTTGTTAAAGTACGGGCTAATGATTGATGTGTTGAAATTCAAGACATCGCTTTTTCATCCATTAACTTAGACTTCAAGCCTGTCTGCGTTGGACAATGTATTTTCTTCCATGAGTTACAATGGCTATTATTGTTGCTGTCAATAGTATGGAAAAGATTATGGCTGGCTGAAACTCAGGTATAGGTTGTGGGTTATCTTGAAAAGCAATTGACGTTCCGTCTGTTGAGGCCACTATTGTTCCAGATTGAAAAGTCCCGTATATTGTCGTTCCTTGAGCAAGCAGTCTTTGTATTGTTTCAGGGTCCGGGTGACCATACCGGTTGTTCTGTCCAGCACTTATGATCGCATACGATGGTGCAACGTTGCTAAGAAAAGGCTGTGTCGTAGACGTCTGGCTTCCATGATGGCCAACTTTCAGGACGTTGCTTCTAAGACTTAGACCAGCGTTTAGCATGCTTTGCTCGGTTTGTTTTTCTGCGTCACCTGTAAACAGGAAGCTTGTGCTACCCACTTGGAGTTTGACTACTATGCTGTTATCGTTTTCATGGTCTGGGTCAGTGAATTGCAGTGGTTGGATCGGGCTGAATACGGTGAGATTCGCAGATACTGCTAATGTGTAGGTTTGTCCCCGGTTCGCCACTGTTACTTTGTGGCTTTTGGCCAGATTCATGAAGCTTGTATGATTGCTGGAATTAGAGGTTTGGCCGTTGACAAGTATTTCATCAACAACCGTGGCCGAGCTCAATATCGCTACGAGTCCGCCCATGTGGTCTTCATGCATATGCGTTGCGACCATAAGGTGTAAGTGTGTGACGCCTGTGCTCATGAGGTAGCTTGAAACAGTCGGGCCTGCGTCTTCAGGTCCGCCATCTATCAACACATCTTTGTCTGGTGTGTCAATCAGAATTGAGTCGCCCTGCCCCGCATCAATGTAGTGAACCTTAACGGTTGATGTGCCTTCAGTTGCTGCGACAACCAGAGTTTCTCTTGCAAAGCCACTCTGCATGGACCAAGCTACGACGGCATGGGCGGAAACAAAAACAGTCAGAAAAGCAACGATCATGATCTTGTTAAGACTAAAAGTCTTTCTTGAGAATACGGTCATTCTAATATCCCTTGCAGTTACCCTTGCCTTTCGTCCTGAATGGAACAAGGTTTACAAGCAATATGATTTAAGGTTTATCGCTAAATGAGGAACTTCACTGATTTCCAACCGAAATCAAATTCTACGAGATGCCGCATTCAAAACGTGTGAGCTCATGATCTCTTTATAACATTGGAAGAGATTTCAAATGCATCCTAGAACGGCGCTGATGTGTAAACATATTAACAAGCAGTCAGATATGGCAAATCGGGATAGGCCGATGAAGGGCAAAGTCTGTATGGTGACTGGCGCTACTTCAGGTTTGGGACAGGTGACCGCCAGAGTCCTAGCGCAGAGAGGGGCAACTGTGATCGTGATGGGTCGAAGCTTGGAAAAGAGCACGACGACTGTTGATCAAATAAGAGAGAAGACCCGCAACGCTGAAGTGGAGTTTATGATTGCTGACCTTTCTGTGCAGAAGGACGTTCGCCAATTGGCTCAACAGTTCAAGAACCGATATCAACGCTTAGATGTGCTTGTGAACAACGCTGGCGCGGTCTTCTATAAACGTCAGGAAACTATTGACGGAATTGAGATGACCTTCGCTGTTAACTATCTTGGTCACTTTCTGTTGACGAACTTGCTGCTTGACACGTTGAAAGCCAGTGCTCCAGCCCGCATCATCAATGTCTCGTCCGGTTTGCATGGAAGGGCGAAGATCGATTTTGATGGCCTGCAGAGCAAGAAGAGCTATTCTGGAACGAAGGCATATGGTCAAGCCAAGCTTGCCGTAGTGCTGTTCACCTATGAACTGGCTCGGAGGCTTGAAGGGACAGGTGTGACTGTTAACGTTGTAAACCCAGGTTTGGTTGCGACAAAGTTCGGGCAAGAGGGAAGCAGGGTTATGGGCTTCATGAAACGCATGGTCAACGTGTTTGGCAAAAGCCCGGAACAAGGCGCGCAGACCATCATTTATCTGGCTACTTCGCCAGACGCAGAAAAGGTTACGGGCAAATATTTTGAAAACCAAAAAGCAGTTGAATCCTCCAGAGCCTCTTACGATGAAGCAGTTGCACGCAGACTATGGCAAGTGAGCGTTGAGCTGACAGGACTGAAAGCATAATTGCCGCGAAATCAAATGGCGTTGCTCTGGTTCACAGTGATTCAGCCAGCTCCGTAACTTTCTCTTTAATCCGTGCGTAAACCTTCTCCGCATGTTCATTTTCTAGAAAGTACGGGTCTTCAATATTCCACACAACTATCTTGCCTTCACATTCTGGGCACTTGATCAAGACTACGTCCTTGTGCCTTTGCTCCATAGCCACTATAAGATCGTAATCGTTCAGTCGCTTGCTGTCTAGGGCTTCAGGAACCTTCTTGAGATATTGTTCAGCGTTTTCCCTTGCTAAGTATCTCCTCGCTTCTTCTGAAATTGGAATAGCCGTGTGTATTCCTGCAGAGTCTGCGTCCAAGTCCGGTCTCAACTTTTTCAGCAAAGCTTCTGCCAAAGGGCTGCGATGTGCGTTTCCAGAACATACGAATAGTACCTTCATACCTATCGCACGGGCTTCTGATTTTTAGATCATAAAACAGCTTCAACTCTTATAGGCTTCTCTCATTGCGTCTGGTTTTGAAAATGGTTGGCAGTACACTATTGTCTGTGGCATGTTAATGCGTGTTCAAAAAGCATATTAGAAAACGTGGGCTTCGTATTTAAGATATGAATGATTGGATTAGGAAGTTGTTTGTCGAGCGCTCCGACTTGTTCTTGAAGCTTATGAACCAAAGATGGTGTAAGACTGAAGAACTTGTCAATGGAATGGTGAAAGTGCTTAGCAGTCTTGGAATTTCATCAGGCAACATGCTTGACTTGTGCTGTGGGAATGGTCGGGTTTCAATTCATATGGCTAAGAAGGGGTTCAACGTGGTTGGAGTCGATGTTTCAAGAGCGTTTCTAGAAGATGCCAGAAGAAAGGCTGAAGAAAACCATGTTAAAGGTCTGGTGACCTTTGTGGAAGGCGATGTAAGAAAACTGAAGAGAATTGTTGGAAGCGTTTCGAAGCCTTTCGATGTGATTGTTAATGCTTGGACTTCTATCGGATTCTATTCACAAGAGGATGATCTTAGCGTTTTTAAACAAGCACGAGAGCTTTCTAGGGAAGGCGCAATCCTTTTCATAACAGAAACGATGCACACGGAGTATCTGTCGATCAAGTTTGCTCCCACTTCTTACACGGAATTAGATGATGTTGTGATGTTGGAGAACAGGAAGTTCGATCCGACAAACGGGCGCGTAAACTCATCTTGGATCTTCTACAGGAAGCAGGGCGAGGACTTGAAGTATATAGACAGAGTGGAGATTGAGCACCATGTTTACAGCCTTAGCGAGCTCTGCTCTCTGCTTAGAAAAGCTGGTTGGGAGCCAATGGCTCACTATGGGAGTCTTTCAACTTTGCAGCCGATGAGCCCTCTAACGCACATGAACATAGTGGCTAAAGCACAATGAGCAGCACGTTTCAAGGCGCAGTGGCTCGCAGAATCATTGTAGGAGCATTATTCGGGTTGACGTAAGGAACCAGTCTCTTTTCAATCTCGAAAAACAGTTGTGGATTCTTCTTCATTGCTTCAATAATTAAACGGTCTCCCTCGAGAAGCAACTTCATGAGCAAACCATCGCCCATTACTTGCACGCCTGTGAAACCGTTTCTCTTGAAAAGAGTGGTCAGTGCTTTTCTTGAAGGCCAATGAGTTGGGGAACCTCGCCTTGTTTTAATGACCTCTTTCTTAACATCTTGAAGAGGGCATTTAGACGCCTTGTAGCCTTTTTCCCGAAATTCCGAATCGTTTGTAACGTCCTTGGCTATTTTGCTGTCTGGATTTAGGATGTAGGAGACGGATGTGTAATCTCGCTTTTTGGTGAATGCCGTAATGAGGTAAGCGATTTGCCCCTCTCTTGTCTTTTGAAATCCAGTTGAGAGTGTTGTTCCTGGCTTCCAGTCCACGCGATTGTCCATCTCTAGAACAATGACTCCTCCAGGTTTCATCATGCTTTTTAACTCTTGAACCGTGTTGTTAAGCGGGACTAGAAAACAGAATGCGTCTCCTCTCGATATTAAGCTGTCAAAAAGTGAAGGCTTGAAAGGTAGTCGTCGCCCATCACAGACTATGAAGCATGTCTTGTTGCCTAGTCCTGTGTCAGCTGCTTTTTTCTTTGCCACCCTGATCATGTCTTTGGACAGGTCTATGCCAATGATCCAGTCCGCCTTTCCTTTGCCTGCTAGGAAAAGTGTGGAGCCGCCAGTTCCGCAGCCAAGATCAAGAACCATCTTCTTGTCTCCAACATGGTCTAGAAAAACGAGGTCGGCCACACCGAATTTCCAGAACACCAAAAACTAAGCTAACCATGGAGAATCTTAGGGTTCGATGCTAAGCTTTTCGGGGACTGTATAACCATGCCGTTAGACAGTCTGATAGTTGGAAAAATTTTGAAAGTTGAAAGGCGCGAAGCGCCGCGCCAGTCACAACAGTTCTAGTCTCTATCTCTACTTTTCCAA
>Ga0315280_10002076_pt1 | contig 32987 bp, 32 predicted proteins | sample YL17G06_40_MG_FD_203697 | JGI IMG/M metagenome (GOLD analysis project Ga0315280, IMG submission 203697) | Sediment microbial communities from Yellowstone Lake, YNP, Wyoming, USA - YL17G06_40 | ecosystem: Environmental > Aquatic > Freshwater > Lake > Sediment | place: USA: Wyoming | collected...
GTTGCTTTACTGCGCTGGGATCTTGCTATTGCCGCGACTGTTTTATTCTTCGTGGACACGCATATGGTTGAGAGCGAGACCATGGTAAGAGTTGTTGGAATAGACCCAGGCACACGCAGCTTCGACTTATGTGGAATAAATGATGGAAAAGTCTTCTTAGACACTTCAATACCTTCCACTCAGATAGCTGAAAACCCTGAATCTCTAATTGAAGTTCTGAAATCAGCTATGCCCCTAGACCTTATCGTTGCACCTTCAGGCTATGGCCTACCGTTAACTCACATAAGCAAGCTTGGACAGAGGGAGCATTTCCTAACAATCTTGGTCAGGCCGGACGATCTGAAGATAAGCGTTCTGAAAGGCCTTCGAAAACTAGTTAACATGATGAAAGATGAAGGGTTCAACGCTTTCTTCATCCCCGGCGTAATTCATTTGCCAACCGTTCCTGAGTATAGGAAAGTGAACAAGATCGACATGGGTACCGCTGACAAACTCTGTTGTGCAGTTCTCGCGATTCATGATCAATCCCAACGTCTAGGAATCCCATACAGTCAAACCTCTCTCATTTTGGTTGAGATGGGCTTCGGCTACAACGCCATAATCGCCGTTGAGGATGGGCAGATCGTAGACGGGATAGGTGGAACCACAGGTGGATTGGGATTCCTAACGATGGGGGCGATGGATGGCGAGTTGGCATACCTGCTAGGCGGCTTCTCAAAAGAGACACTGTTCCAAGGCGGAGCTGCATATGTGGCTAGCAATGGGGCTGTAACTCCAGAAATGCTTGTAGAAGGGGCGAGATCTGATCGCATGAAAAAAGTCGCTTTGGATGCCTTTGTCGACAGCGTTCTCAAAAGCGTAGCAGCCATTGCGGTTTCAGTGAAGCATCCACGTGAGATCTTAATCTCCGGAAGAATATCAAGAGTGCAAAAGATCTACGAAATAATACATGGCAGGTTATCCACCTTTGGTCAAGTGCGAAAGGTTGGCAGGTTTACCGAAGTCTCTAAGGAGGCAGCGCAGGGAGCCGCCCTTATTGCTGATGGACTAGCTGGCGGACGTTTCAAAGAACTCGTGGAAGCTACGAAGATCAAAGAGGCTACAGGCACAGTTTTGGATCACATATACTTGCCCAACGCAGGCGCTCTGAAACGGAAATACGGTCTTTAGTCGTACACAATCTCTCTCACGAATCGCTAGTTTTTCAACCAATCGCTGAAAATTCTTCTACTGGGAACTATGCTTCTTGTCACAAACTGTTCTAAGAAAGTTTGGGAAATCATGGTTCGAGTTGGAGGATGACCAAAGGGATTCACAATTCTGAAATAGTGACGTAACTGACATTTCATGTTGCATAATTATAGTGTGGAATGATGGTACAGAATGAGAGTGCCATACACTAAGGAAAACTGGGTAAGTTGCATTTGTGGAAGTTGTCCAACCTACGATGAGTGTATGAAGAGGGGGATGGAACTGCTCTACTGTGCTCGAGGAAGGTCGGGCTGTTACCTTAATTATCAAGGTTGTATCTGTGGCCGGTGTCCAGTTTTTCGTGCATACCGCCTCTCCAACTACTATTACTGTGGAACAGGGCCCGCCATGTAGAGAGAGTGGAACAAAAAAGAGTGTAGCTAGTTACATATCACTTAGACAAGCCCTTAACCATTTTTCCTTAGAAATCATAATTCCATTTATAGATTACGATTCACTATGTGAGAATCGAGCTCCGTCGTTGTTAGCTCTCGCAACAAAAACTGTGCCATCATTTCTCTCATTAAGAAATTTCTCAAGGTGTTCCTTCAGTATTTCTGCATCTGAATCGTTGGCGACGATTCCGTAGACGGTGGGGCCCCAAGAACTTTGACCCGCTCCATACGCACCGGATTCAAGCATGAGCTGTACACAATCCTCAACTAGAGGGTTGAAGAAGCGTCCTCCTTGAGCTTGGCTGAAACTCTCACCGACGAGGCTCTGTATGGCGGCCATGGATTCGCCGAAGTCTCTGATGTTCTTCTCCATTAAGGATGGGAGCATCTTCATGATGATTAATCTGCAGATTCTTCCTACAACCTCAGATGAAGCAGGGGGAAGATTTGAGAAGGCGTTTTTCTCAGTCCGTCCGCTTAAGCCTCTTCCACTGCCCGGTATTGCAGCGACGAATCGCCACTCTGCTGGAAACTTTCTCTGGAACACGGCTAGGGAAAGATTTGATTGTATATCTTTCACTTCTGCTGTGCGTCTTCTACCAGCATCCAAGATGAACCCGCCATGTTCAAACGCGTTTACACCTATCCCCGAGACCTTCCCTCTTCCTAATGCTATCGCTATGTCTTTGACACTGATATCTAGCCCGGAGAGTTTTGCGATAGCTGTCCCGACTGCCAGTGAAAGTTGGGTCCCAGAACCTAATCCTACATGTTCAGGAATCCCGTGTGATATATTGATCTCGGCGCATCTTGCTTTCGGAAATCTTTCAAGGAATGTTTGAGCTATCTTCAGCGCTCTCTCGGCGCCTTCACCGGTCGCTTTCAGACTCTCTGAGGCGATCGCCTCCAAAACAACATTCGGTCTATCTATTGTGACTCCGATCGAGCCGTAGAGACGCCCCAGGTCGCCACACGTGTCGATAATCCCGAGATGAAGCCTCGCAGGAGTTACAATCCTAACCTTCAATGTTGCATCCTTCTTCATTGATCCTCGACCTAACTCGGATCAAGTCCAGACTTACCATACTTATTATGCTCTGATATGTCAATATTAACAGTCAACCGACCATCTACTTTTTGGTGAGTACACATGAGGTCGCTAGACATTCAAGAAACCAAACCTGATGTTGCAATATCGCTGCGAAAAGTGGGAGCTATAGGGATAAAGATGCCTATCGGTTTCGTTTCTTTTGACAATAAGCCGGTGATGGTAGTTCCAACTTTCAGTGTTTTCATTGATCTCCCAGCGAAGCAGAAAGGTATACACGCATCTAGAAACTACGAGGTCATCTCCGAGACACTGAGTCGATACGTCGGCAAGACATACAAACTTGAGAACCTATGTGCAAGTGTTGCACGAGAACTGTTGAAGAGACATAGATACGCCACAAGATCCGAGGTCAAGGGTCAAGGCCAAGCCATTTTCGAGAGACGCGCACCCAAGACTGGTATGATGAGTTACGAGTACTGCAACATAATGGCCAAGGCGATTGCGAGAAAGATGCAGGATGGAAAGATACTTGCCAAAAAGACAGTTGGAGTTGGAGTGACGGGAGTCACAGCATGCCCATGTGCACAAGAAATCCTGCGGGAAAGATCAAAAAAAGCAATCACTGAAGATGTGAAACTTGCCAAGAATGTAGTCGACCGTGTCATGGCTAAGGTTCCAGTCGCCACACACATGCAGAGAACCTATGGAACCGTGACTATGGACGTACCCGACGGAACCGATGTAAATGCTATGAAACTCGTCCACGTCATAGAAGACTCGATGAGCGCTTCAACCGTAGAGCTGTTAAAGCGACCAGACGAAGGAGAGATAGTCCGGTTGGCGGTCTCGCGACCTCGCTTTGCCGAGGACAGCATCCGATACATGATGAGAAACGTGGTCAAGAAGTTTCCAGAGTTGCCCAACAATATTAGGCTCGTATTCACTGCGCGAAGTAGGGAAAGCATTCACAAACACGATTTCTTCGCGCAACGATCAATCACAATGGGCGAGATAAGAAAGGAACTGAAACAATAGATTACAAAGAATCGCTTTACCGCAACGGTCGGGTCGGGCAAAAATGGATTTTGAAAAGTGGCGACCGTGGTATGACAAGATAGTGACTACTTTCGGGTTCGACCGAACCGCTGACGAAAACTCTGCGGATCTCTTGGAGAAACTGATAGAGGGTAAAGCGGTTCATCGATTGGTTGTTCAGAAAATGATTGAAGGTGAAACCGTAGTCATCTTCGGTTGCGGTCCCTCAATTGAAAGAAACCTCAACGAATATCTCACTTCAGCCATGAAAGATAGATCGATATCGATCGCGGCCGATGGCGCGACCACACCGTTACTAAAGATTGGTCATATCATTCCGAGAATCGTGGTCACCGATCTTGACGGTAGAATTGAGGATATGGTGGATGCAAATAAGAAAGGATCATTGATGGTGGTTCACGCTCATGGGGACAACATGGCAGCCCTTACAAGTTACGTTCCAAGGTTCCGTAACGTGCTAGGGTCGGCTCAAGTAGAGCCGCGACCGCACGTACATAATTTTGGTGGATTTACAGACGGCGACAGATCCACGTTCCTCGCAGAAGAGGCTGGTGCTAAGCGCATAGTCCTAGTTGGAATGGATCTGGGGGTTGTTGTGGGAAAATATTCTAAGCCGGGGCATACAATGGATTACCCTGCAGACTCAACCAAGATTAGAAAACTATCGATGGCGAAGGAACTGCTTACTTGGCTAGCTGGTTGGGCCAAAGCGGAGATTTTGAACGCGACAGGGCCTGGAGAGAAGATTGAAGGAGTTGATGATGTAGCTCTTAGTGAGCTCTAGGTGAATCAATCTTGAACGATGTAGAGCAAATCGCAAGAAAGTATTTTGACAAGAGTGTAACCGATCGAGAGAGAGCGATTTTCGAGGGGGCGATAGCTCTTGGAGCCACATACCACCAGTTTGCTGGAACCCCAATAGCAAAGGATGAAAAAGTTGTGAAATCTCTTGAGGAAGCGATCTCCAATGTAATGGCTCTCCAACCGTACAAGAAATCGGTTAAGCTCAAAATAGACAGAAGCGCCTTGAAAGGAGAGAAGGCCCATCCCTATGACTATGAAACCTTGAAGGGGCGTCACATGGATCTTCAAGTGGTGTCGGAGTATGGTGACTCAAGGGCCACACTCAGAATGAGGCACATTCCAGACCTCAATTACACGCTAATGTATGTGGAAAAGATCGAAAAGATCACCAAATGAAATTGTTGCTCGTGGAAAACGAGGGCTATTCCAGTTATGGGTCCGGAGAGGATCTTCATCTGACGAAGATAGGTTGGGGAATAACGGGGGCGGGCCACCTTCTAATCGAGTCCGTTGAGGTAATGTCGGAACTCGCCTCGCAACCGGGAATTGAATTAACAACATTTCTATCGAAGGCTGGCTTTGAATGCGCGCAAATGTACGGGGTATTGGAGAAAATCGGAGAAATTTCCACGCACGTATACGATGATACACGTGCAAGCGCCCCTGAGGTTGGAGGACTGGCCCGAGGGCGATACAAAGTTCTAGTAATCTCCCCCGCCACAGCAAACACCATAGCGAAGATAGTTTCAGGAATAGCTGATACGCTCGTGACAAACGCGGTCGCTCAAGCACAGAAGGCTAAAACACCCGTAATCTTGGTTCCGACCGATCAGGCGTTCGGACCTATTCTAACAAAGCTACCATATAAGATGAAAAAAGAAGCAGGCCAATCCCTGAGCACTTCTAGCGAGATCAAGTATGGCGAAGAGATTCAGATAGCGATTAGAAGAGTTGACGCTGACAATTTCGAGAAGCTGAAGAAGATGGAAGGCATGACGGTTCTAGGCCACCCATACAAGATCCTAGATACAATCAAATCGTATCTGGATCAAACATGAGTTGAACCTTCAATTTGAAGTTCCTTCTTGTAACCGGTCAGTTGGCGAAGAATCTTGTGGAAAAATACGCAAGCGAAAGTCATGTCGAATATGATGTCTTTGCCTTACCAGCGCCTGTGGCGGCGCTCTTAACGGCGAGAGGTGTCGCCGAGGCCTTGAGAAAGATTGGGCCAAAAGGCTATGACGCCATTCTAACTCCGGGGTTCATATACGGTGACATTTCGCTTATTGAAGAAGCGACTGGCATGCCAACCTTCAAGGGGTCACGGTACGCAGCTGATCTTCCTATAGTGCTCGATTTATACGGACAGGTGAAACTTTCGAAAATCGTTCCAGCATGTCAACTTCTCAAAGAGGAATTGAGGAAGAGAGCTCTGAACGAGCTGTTGGCGGCGGAAAAGAATCGTGATGAACTTCTAAGAAAACCTGGAAACATGTTGATTGGTTCCCTCCCCGTTGGCAAAGACTTTCCGATGCGGATTCTTGCAGAGATTGTGGACGCCCCCCTTCTTTCAGATGAGCAGATAGCGGAAAGAGCAAGATACTACGTAAAGTCAGGAGCTGACATGATCGACATAGGAATGATTGTGGCCGCAGGAAGAGAACAGGATGCTGGACGAGCTGTGAAAGCTGCAAGAGCGGCCGTAGAAGTTCCAATAAGCATAGACACGATCGATCCATTAGAGGCTGGAGCAGGAGTTGAAGCCGGCGCTGACCTGATACTAAGCGTGGATGGTGGAAACGCAGAAGAGATGTCGAAGTTTGCTAAGGACGTGGCCGTAATTGTGATACCAACAAATCATGTGAAAGGATACTTTCCCAAGAATCCAGATGAACGTGTCGATACAATGAGAAAAAACATAGAAACCGCTAAGGGCCTTGGTATGAATCGTGTCTTGGCTGATTTGATAATGGATCCAATAGGATCCCCTGGATTCGTTGAGTCTATTGTAAGCTACTACAAATTCAAAACGGACGAACCTGAACTACCATTGTTCTGCGGAGTTGGAAACGTCGTTGAACTCCTAGACGCCGATACGCTAGGAGTGAATGCTCTAGCTGCGGGGGCGGCGTCGGAACTTGGAATAAGCATCTTATTGACAACCGAGGTCAGTGATAGGTGCAGGGGAAGTGTGAAGGAGCTTTCCACGGCTTCAAAGATGATGTTTCTGGCGCGAAGAAGAGGGTCCGTACCAAAGGGCTTGGGGATAGATCTTCTTCTTCTGAAGGACAAACGATTCTTAGAGGAACCGTACGATCCGACATATGTTGATGGCACAACTGAAGTTAAGACAATCTCAGGGAAAGAGTTGCGGATGGACCCGAAGGGTTGTTTCAAGATAATGATTGATCGAAAGCTTGGGAAGATCGTGGCGATTCACTATCCGATGTATCGTAGAGATACACCCGATTTTGTCGTGAGAGGTGAAGACGCCCAAGAGATCTATGATACAATTGTGAAATCGAACCTTGTATCTGACTTGAGTCATTCAGCATACCTAGGTTACGAGTTGGGCAAGGCTGAGATTGCTCTGCGAACTGGCAAAGGCTACGTTCAAGACTCGGCGCTGTTCAGCTAAAGGTAGTTTTCTTCGAACACAGAAGACTAAATAAGGGTTTTCTGAAGTAGGACCCGACGTCGAATCAAATATCGAGAGAGGGAATGAAACTCATAGCAGAAGCTTCCGAGGAGAACCTTGGCAGACGAACCGCCCTCTACCATATGACGGTCAAATCTGAAGACGGTATGCTCATAGCCTCATCCCAGGGAATGGCCTATCGGAAGACAGAGGAACTTGTTTAGTCGATAAACCTACGCCTGTGCTATCTTCTCGCTGTTTCTCATTCATTAGGATAGTATAATCCAAAACTCCATCAAAATCCTCGGAAGGGGGGTTAAATCAAAGAATATAAGAAAACGAATTATTTGATTGGCCTCACTCGCCAAACTGTAGAAAGAGTGAAAGTGCGATCTTCACCATCTGGCAGATATTCCGAGGAGAGTCAGCGTCAGCGATGCTAACGCTCGTACTCGCACAACATGTTTAGGCATAGGTTATTCTGGGTTTCTTGCATTTACAGATGCCTATGAGATACTCAACTGTAAGTATAGGATCCGACACCACTTCCTCATGACCACATTTCTGACAAATAGTCCTAATCGAGACAGCAGTGGCAGTTTCTTCCTCGTAGTTGAATAACGCATACTGTCCCGGTTGAATCACGTTTATGCGTTCCGACTTACCTACTTCAAAGTGTCCTTCTTTCAGGAAGTCAATGAGTCTCTTTCCAGTTTTTCCACACCTGCTGCAGACAATCCTCTTGCAGAGTCGGGGGTTCTCGTCGAGTGACCCCTTCCGAACTTCCCTTAGGATTTCTTCCACAGCTAGGACCACCTTGAGGTTCTAGATCAAGATGATCGTGAAAGATTCAAGTTCCGTGTCTCCAAGATCTTCTATTTGGATATGAGAAGTTTCATTTCTCTTTCTATGAGTTTAACCTGTTTTGCGTCTAGGGCTTCCTCTAAGAGAGGCGCTATGAACACGGCACCACGTTGTTCAAATCTGCTTCTGGTCATTTGCAGGAATCGTATAAAGGAGTCGAACCCATTATTAGTTATCAGATATTCAAAACCGTCCAGCATAACGACGCCATGGTCAACTTTCTCTAGGAAGTTACCTATCAAGACAGAAAGGTCTTGGAGCGAATTAATGGTTGTCTGACCTTCCACTTTCTCTCCGGTCAACCAGACGATAGGCGTCTTCTCTAGACCAAACTTTCTTCTAACCTTGGATGGAAACTCTCGAGTAATGCACAGTCCATCAAAACCGCCTAAAACGTTATCCGTGAAAGCTTCGAAAGCTTTCTGTATGTCATTCTTAGCAAGGTACGAACAGCCAGACTCTAGGTCGAATCGATTTTCGGCGATGCTGCCTATCTCCTTCACGGGTGTTATTGCTAGACTACTCGTCTCGAATACTGTCGATGCAAGATCGGAGTATAAACCCAAAACAGTGAGATCGCTGCCATCCAGGGTCAGATTCTTCCGACTACCACAGGCTAGAATCCCATAGACCTCCTTTCCAAAATGTATTGGAGCACAATGTACGCTTGGGGTCCTGAGAATAGTCGGCTCATCTCGTCCAACAATCTTGGATATGTTCTTGTTCTCATTCAAAGCCTCGAGCTCAGCGAATCCAACGCCTAGTGAGTATTCCTCGTCCAATTTCATTCCCTCCATGCCACTCTTGAAGCCTCGTAACTTGACGGCATTTTCTTCACGTTTCACGATTAGAACGGCTCCAGTATCCATTTCTAAATCGTTCAAAACAGCATCAAGAATCAAACCCAGCGCAGTAGATATGTCCGGAGATTTCCTCACTGCATCTCTAACGCCGGACATGTTGTCGATCTGACGGATCTTCTGAATCAGCCTCTGTGACATGCTCTCATTCAGTTTCTTGATCTCTTCGGTTCGATTCTCAACCAACTCCTCCAAATGCGCACTGCGGCGCCTGAGCTCCTCTTCCATCTGCTTGCGGTCAGTTATGTCTCTTCCATAAAAATTAACATAGCTCGCTTCCTTAACTGGCATAACGAAGAATAAGAATACTCGATCCCCAAGCCCAACGTCAATAGTTCTTCTTGATTCGCTTGTAAGGGTTTCAGTAACTAAGTCTCGCCAGAACTTGGGTGCATAGCCGCCGACCTTGCATCCCCAATCCTGCAATAAGGCTTGGCTCGCTTCGTTGGCAAGAATAATGGCCCCATCTTTGTCCAAACGCAAGACAGGGTTAGGGTTCTGAGATGGAAAGCTCGCTAAACTCTTGATTTCTCCACCCATTCGCTCATGCAAGAGAGCACTTCCGATAATTTTCGAGGATATATTTAGAAGTGCTAGATCATCGTCCCTCCACAAACCAGTGTCAGTCACATTGTCGAAGCCTAGGAATCCCATAAGTTCTCCTTGCATATTCAAAGGCAATACAAGAAGCGATTTTATGTTCTGATCTTCCAATAGTATTTTTCTTTCAGCTTTTGCTTCTTCAGGCACCTTTGAAGCGTCGTCGATACGAATAACCTCTCCCTTGCGGAGTTTTTCCATCCACCATGGAAACATGTTTGTATGGAGATTCTTGAGGTGGTCTATTTGTGCGGTCACTCCATTGGCGCACCATTCATGTGTATTACTCATCACAGTCATGTCTTCAGAGAAGAGAAAGAGGTAAGCCCGGCTTGCTCGACTTAATCGGCCTATATCTCTCAGGGAAACATTAATGGCATTGTTAACGTCTGAGGCGCCGACGAAACGGCATGAAATGTCAGAAATGGCCTTTTCGAATTCCAATCTGCGCTGCATGGCTTGCTCTGCAAGCTTGTTGTCGGTGATGTCAGTGCATGTGCCAACCCATCTTACGCGGCTGCTTTTCTCATCTCGAAGAACAGTACCTCGTTCTATCCAGTGCACGAAGGTCCCATCCTTTCGCCGAACGCGATACTCTTGACAGTAAGGTTCTCCAGTCTTGAAGTGTCGTTCAACTGCGGCCATTACACGATCATGATCGTCTGGATGTAGAGCTTTCTCCCATGCATCTATAGTTCTAGGAAACTCGCCTGGAGCATATCCAAGTTTCTCATCAACATCTCCAAACCAGCTGACAACGCCTGTAACAATATTCCATTCGTTGACCAAGTCACTGGCACTTTGAGCAGCTATACGGAATCGCTCTTCGCTCTCCCGCAGAGCCTCTTCAATCTTCTTGCGCTCGGTAACGTCGGTACCGAGTGCAATTGAACCGATTGAACGACTATTTTCATCTACTATGTCACGGGGGTGCCAGTGGATAATCCTATTCTGACCGTCTTTTCGTCTAATTTCAGTTTCAAAGTCCTCTACAACTTCACCCTTCTTCATGATGGCAGCGATTCTTGTCATAATCTCTTTTCGATGCTTCTCGTTTGGGTAGAGCCACTTCCATATCTTGCCACTTCCGATGACTTCTTCTCGCGAGTAACCGCTAATTACTTCAGCAGCTTTGTTCCAGATCTTAACGTTGGCTTTCTCGTCTAGCACCTGAAGCCAAGTGTTATCGAAGGCATTATCCAGTATACCGTCTAAGAATTGGTTGAGATTTCGAATCTCCTTCTCAGTCTGGCTTGGACTCCTGACATCTCGTTTGACATTCAAGACTTCAAAACTCCGGAAAACTATTCAGAACATAGTTCGATATCTTAGAGTATGACTAATCAATATCATCTTTTGCCCCTCTATTGATGTTTTCCGTTCTCTAGGAAACATGTTTTCTGAAACACTCTCAATACGCGATGAAACTTACGACGGATCTGAGTCTATGCAGGCTGCTACTGTGTGAGACCGCTCTTCTTGAGCGAGATCAGTAGCGGGACGCCGACCACAGTGCATGCTACAACGGCGTATACAGCTTCCACCGGTGTCGTGAAGGCTCCGACAATGAATATTTGTGGGAGCAGGTCTATTGGAATCGGATAGACCTGATACAATCCTAGAACAATTAGCATGAATACTCTGATCATTACATCCAACTCGACTGATACGAAAGTTGTTAGAGCGATCGCGGGAAAGAGGATCTTTGCGCCCCTCTTCCCATCACTTAACCTCTTCACGAAGTACGCTGCTGGAAGAATCATTAGAAACGCAAGGTAGACGTTCCAAAGGGTCCATAGTGGTATCACTTTTGCGAGGGGATGGAGCAGGAACGCGCCCAGGAGAAATATGTAGATGGCTAGTACCCCCTTCCATCTTCTTGTAAAGAGGAATCCTGCAGCCATCGCGCCTACAGCTTCAGCTATGCCGAAGAAGTTCTCAACAAAGAAGAACTCGGGTTTGGCCACGCGGCCCACTACAACACCAATGATTGCTGCTGATGCACCTAGAACGGGACCACCGATCATGCCCTCCAGTGGTATCATTACTATACTCCATCTCCGCCATAAGCCTGGGAAAAGAGACAACATTGCATGAAGAGCCCCAAATACTGCTACGAAAGCAACTTTAGCGCTCTTCGTTGATTTTGGAGACAATCCAGTTCCACTAGTGCGCGTTAGATATCCCTCTAGGCGAATCAAGTTTTCAGGATACACTATCTATATTCTAAGGTCTAACCTAAGAATTGGCAGGTTATGCATGTGAGTTGTTCGGCACTTGGCAAATCTTAAGAGTGCACGATTCGACCAATACGAAACGTTTTGGACTGGTTGCTAAAGATGACATTAGTGAAGGTTAGACTTGTTTCGGGAAGAAGCATAGGACAGGGCAAAGGGAAAGAACTGGGCAAGTTTTCTCAGCAGTATTTTCAAAGTGTTGCTATCTGCGAGTTAAGCTCCGACGACATGAATATTCTAGCTGTGCCGGAAGGTGGAAATGTCAGGGTTAAGACAGACTTCGGAGATGTTGTTGTAAAGGCGTACACGTCGAAACAGAGTCTGCCGAAAGGTATCGCTTTTATGCCCTATGGTCCTTGGGCGAATCGCCTAACAGATCCTGAGACGCATGGAAGTGGCATGCCATCACTGAAGGGTATCGAGGCAGAAGTTTCTCCTGCACTCAAGGAAGAAGTCCCAACCCTGGAGACTCTTGTCAAGAATCTATACAGTGAGAAGTGACTGCCTTGAGTGAAAAGATCATTTCCGATGTTGTCTGCACAATCTGTGGAACGGGATGCGACGATCTACAAATAAGAATCAAAGATGGGAAGATAATTGAAGCCAAGAATGCGTGCGCTGTCTCGATAAGCAAGTTCCTGGAACAACATGCTCAACGCTACAGTTCACCTATGATAAGACGCGACGGTGAATTGAAATGTGCTTCATTTGACGAGGCGGTCTGCAAGGCTGCGACGATACTTTCAGAATCCAGGTACCCGATACTATTGGGTTGGAGTCTTACAAGTGCAGAAGCGACATGCATTGGTGTTGAGCTGGCTGAACTGGTAGGTGGCGTCGTCGACAATAATACTGGTTTCTGTCATGGACCGGGTCTGATAGGCGCCCAAGATATCGGCGTCTCAACCTGCACCTTGGGTGAGGTGAGACATAGGGCTGATGTTGTTGTTTATTGGGGAGCGAACCCCATTCACGCTCATCCAAGGCATATCGCGAGATATACAGTCCTGAGCAAAGGAAGGTTTAGAGAAGGACGAAAAGAAAGGAAAATGATTGTTGTCGACGTGAGAAAGACTGACACTGCGAGGATGGCTGATCTATTCATCCAAATCGAACCGAACGGAGACTATGAGCTTCTAAGCGCTTTGAGAATGGCGGTTAAAGGAGAGGAGCTGGAGCAGCAGGTTATTGCAGGCGTAAGCTCAGAAAGAATCGAAGAACTAGCAGACCTATTAGTTAGATGTGAATTCGGGATAATTTTCTATGGCGTCGGCTTAACCATGAGTCGCGGCAAGAGTAGAAACTTAGATGCAGCACTTTCGCTGGTTCGAGATTTAAACAGGTCGACGAAGTTTTTGATCATGCCTATGCGAGGCCATTTCAACGTGTGTGGTGCGAACGAGGTCACCTCTTGGATAACTGGATATCCATATGCGGTCGATCTAAGTCGAGGATACCCGTTCTATAATCCCGGAGAGACATCTGCAGTCGACATCTTGTCAAGAAGAGAATGCGACTCCGCACTTGTGATATCATCCGACCCTGTATCGCATCTGCCATACTCAGTGGCGAAGTATCTCTCAGAGATCCCGCTGGTGACTATCGATCCGCATGTAACAGCAACCACGATGGTCTCCGATGTAGCCTTTCCGACAGCAATAATGGGCATCGAGGCAAGTGGATCACTATACCGAATGGATGGTGTTGTTCTTGAATGTAAGAAGCTTCTAGACCCTCCTCAAAGCGTCAAGTCAGATGTCGACGTCTTGAGAGCTATCCTCGACCGCGTAAAGAGCTTGAAGGGAGCATAGTAACATGTCGGAACTCTTGGTACGCAACGGATACGTCTACGACCCTTTGAACCGTATCAATGGAGAGAAAATGGACATCGCCATAAGAAATGGAATCGTTGTGGACGATGTCGGCTCATCAGCCAAATTGGTTGACGCTTCCGGTATGATCGTTATGCCCGGTGGAGTTGACATTCACTCTCATATCGCAGGATCGAAAGTGAACTTGGCTAGGATGATTCGACCTGAAGATCATGAGCGAGATGTTGAATCAAGAACATCAATTACAAGGGCTGGAGTGGGCAGATCCATACCTTCCACATTCACTACAGGATACCGATACGCTAGAATGGGATACACCACCGTCTTCGAACCTGCCACCCCTCCGATGAAGACTCGACACACCCATGAAGAATTGAATGATACTCCAATGATCGACAAAGGATGTTTTCCACTTCTGGGAAATAACTGGTTCGTCATGGATTATCTGAGAGAAGGAAAGTTAGAGGAATGCGCAGCGTATGTGGCGTGGATGTTGAAAGCCACAAAAGGTTACGCAATAAAACTCGTCAACCCGGGAGGCGTCGAGGCTTGGGGATGGGGAAAATACCTCACGGGGCTGGATGATCCTGTACCAAGATTCGACATTACCCCACGAGAGATCGTTCGTGGCCTTTGCAAGATCAATACGTATCTGAACCTTCCCCACCCTATCCATGTTCACACGAATGATTTGGCAAGAGCTGGAAACTATGAAACCACAATTAAGACGATGGACTGCGTACGCGACTTATACCATGGAGGAAAGCCGATCATCCACATAACCCACGTCCAGTTTACTGGGCGAAGTGGAACCGACTGGATCAACGTAGCTTCGGGTGCCCCTGAGATCGCGGACTATGTTAACAAACATGAGCATGTTGACATAGACATAGGACAGATCATATTTACAGACACAACGACGATGACGGCGGATGGGTCGTTCCAATTTCTCCTTCATCTGATCTCTGGGAACAAATGGGCGAATACGGATGTGGAAGCGGAGACAGGAGGCGGGATAGTTCCCTTCCACTACAAGAAAAGCAACTATGTGAATTGCATCCAATGGGGGATCGGCCTTGAGCTTGCACTTATGATAAAAGACCCTTGGCGTGTGCAGATGACGACCGACCATCCCAACGCCGGACCGTTTACTGAATACCCCCGTATCATAGCTTGGCTGATGAGTAGAGAAGCGAGGGGAAGAGTCGCACGAAAATTGAACAAGAGCGCGCACAGACGTCTAGACGTGCCAGGCCTAGATCGCGAGTACTCTTTCTACGAGATTGCGATCGCAACCAGAGCCGCCACAGCCAAGACACTAGGGTTGAAGCAAAAGGGACACTTGGGATTAGGAGCCGACGGTGACATCTCCATATACGCCATAGATCCAACAACAATCAATCCGTCAAGACAATACAAACTTGTTCGACGAGCCTTTCGAAAAGCCGTTTACACAATAAAGGAAGGAAAGATCCTCGTCAAGAACGGTGAGGTCGTGGATACCGTTCCCGGAAAGACATTCTGGGTAGATCCAAAGGTGCCGCAAGACACATACGAAAAGATGCTTTCCAACCTTGAACGGAAGTTCGAAGATTACTATACGATGCAGATGAGCAACTATCCGATAGGCGAAGAATATCTTCTGGCATCGAAGAAAATCGAGACCGTGGCAGGATCGTAAACTTGAAAGAGATCACTTTCAGACTGAAACGTCCGCTAAAGGTTCCCGTAGATGCTTCTTGCATATCGCCTGATATTCTCGGTGATAAGACAAACGAAGAAATCCTCTCATTTGAACTATGGGAAGGAAATAGGAAGATCCACCTGTCAGACATCTTTACTGTGGAAGGCGACGCCCACACTTCATCGGACGATCTGGAAATAAGGCTTGTAGGAGATATGAAGAAGGTTCGAAGAATAGGTCGTGGAATGATGACCGGTTCGATAGAAGTGAAGGGAGACGTTGGCATGCATCTCGGAGAGGAGATGGCTAGTGGAAGGATCATTGTGAATGGTAATGCTGGATCATGGGTCGGATCGAGGATGAAAGGTGGATCTATCGAGATTCATGGAAACGCTGGAGACTTTGTTGGTTCAGCCTACCGTGGAAGCAGAAATGGCATGAAGGATGGATCCATAGTAATTGAAGGTAATGCTGGAGCCGAGATAGGATGCTGGATGAGAGGCGGCCTGGTAAGAGTAAAAGGAAAGACTGGAACCTTTCCAGGAGTTCACATGAGTAATGGAACGGTTCTGGTTGAAGGCGATTGTGAGGGAAGAGCTGGCGCACAGATGACCGGAGGCAAAGTCGTTGTACTTGGTAGCCTCCCATCGATCTTGCCAAGTTTCGTCTTCGAAGAGATAAGAGACAAGGTGAAGGTGACAGAAGAGAAACTCTCGGGGCCATTCTACACCTTTCTAGGGGATGTGAATGAGAATGGAAGCGGACGACTATCTGTGAAGGTTTCGAGCAATCCTCAGCTGAAGTGGTGTGAATCATATGTCGAAACATTGGAGGATTAGCAGTTGTCCATAAGTGTCAATCAAGCGGCTATGAGAGTTGTCGAAGAGATTGTGAGGGACAAGAACCGCCTCGGGATAATCGTGGAAAAAGATTCCGTAGGCACAATGCTTCTTGACGCTGGTGTGAAAGGACCTGGAGGCTACGGCGCAGGCATCGCAATGACTGAGTTATGCTTAGCTGGACTCGGCAAAGCCTCACTCTTCCACGCTAAGTATGGAGATGTCTCGCTTCCAAGCATATTCGTCGAGACAGGATATCCAGCGATCGCCACACTCGGCTCACAATTTGCAGGATGGCAGATCAAGACTGAGAACTACTCTGCAATGGGCTCCGGTCCAGGACGCGCACTCGCTCTAAAGCCTAAGGAACTCTATGAAAAAATTGAATATGAAGACAAGTCAGAAAAGGCTGTTCTGATTCTAGAGTCGGATTCAAAACCACCAAGAGAAGCGATCGATTATCTCAGCAAGAAATGTGGCGTTTCCCCTGAGAGTCTGACTCTGATGGTGGCTCCTACATCCTCAATTGCTGGATCGGTTCAGATCTCAGGCAGGATCGTTGAAACAGGAATTCACAAACTGACGGAAATCGGATTCGACCCTAAGAAGATTCTTTATGGTTGCGGATACGCACCAATAGCTCCGATCCACCCAAAAGCTCAAAAGGCGATGGGCCGAACAAACGACGCTATCTACTACGGCGGAGAAGCCTACTACACAGTAGATTTTGAAGACGACGAGAAACTGAAGGATTTCGTGATGAGAGCGCCATCATCAACCGCCAAGGAGTACGGAAAACCTTTCTTCGAAATCCTCAAGGCTGTCAAATACGACTTTTACAGTATTGACCCCAACCTTTTCGCCCCAGCCGTAGTAACAATAAACAATGTGAGAACAGGAGCCAGCTACACTGCTGGAAGGATTAACCCAAATGTATTGAAAGCGACAATGGGAATGCACGCTGTCTGAGGAATGGGCCCGACGAAGTCTTAATCTGCAATTCTCATGCCTAACTCGATGATTATTACACCCTGAAGTTTGGCAAAGGATCAAGCCCCATTCATTCGTTTTATCTTCCTTGCGCAACAGAACAAGCTCTTTAATCTGTTGAGAACTAAATGTGGGGCCGGATATTAGTCAGCAGATCATCATTGAGAAATAGAGATGATATGAGTTGTCGCGTCAGGAGAGAATTGTAAAGGCCGAGTCTCTAAAAGAGTTCTGCACGCAGACATTGGAGAAACTCAATGTCCCACAGAAAGAAGCCGAGATAACTTCCGACGTTCTTGTTTCAGCTGATCTGAGAGGAATCGAGTCGCATGGCGTCTCAAGATTGCCTAGGTACGCGAAGAGGTTAATGAATGGATGGACCCGACCTGAGGCTAAACTCACCGTAAAGAAGGAGACGCTCACAAGTCTGCTCATAGAGGGAGAGAACAGTCTAGGGCAAGTGGTGGCTTACAAGTCGATGGAGCGATGCATTGAGAAGGCTAAGAAATCTCATTTCGGATTTGCAGCCGTAACGAATAGCAACCACATTGGAATTGCAGGTTACTATGCGATGATGGCTCTGAAAGAGGATATGATCGGACTTTGCATGACTAACGCTTGGCCGCTCGTTGTGCCAACATTTGGAATAGAACCAATACTTGGAACGAACCCCATGGCTTTCGCAGTGCCCACTAAGCATGAGCGTCCATTCGTCTTGGACATGGCTTCGAGCGTCGTTCCAATCGGAAAGATGGAAGTCTATCAGAGACATGGAAAGCCTGTGCCGATGGGTTGGGCGATAGATGAAGACGGCAACCCTGCGCTTGACGCGAGAACTGTAATGCGTTGTGTAAACAAGACAAAACGTGGGGGCCTTTTGCCTCTGGGAGGATTAGAGGAGACGGCGGGATACAAGGGATATGGGCTATCCCTACTTGTTGACATACTTTCAGGCATATTGCCAAACGCGGCTTATGGGCCTCATATCGGAACCCCGGAGGATCCTAAACCATCTAATATTGGACACTTCCTCGGCATCATCGATATCAATGCCTTCACAGACCTAGACGAGTTCAAAGAACGCATGGATACTATGATCAGGTCTATCAAAGAGTCAAGTAAGGCCAAAGGTCAGAGCAGAATTTACATTCACGGAGAAAAGGAATGGGATTTGGAAGAGCAGTATACAAAAACCGGGATACCGCTATACTTCAAGGTCTGGGAGAGTCTGCGAAATCTGGCCGAGCAGCTTCACTTGAAATTTGATTTGTAGGAAACATTCGAACGCCTGGCTTGGGGGCTAGTCGATGGTGCTGGTAGTCTGACTATCCTAGTCCTATCTAGATCGAGAGACTACGTAATCCGCTATCTTGCCAGCTATGTCAGTTTTCGTGGTTGACTGTAGACCTCTCCATCCAGGTTGCGAGTTAACTTCGTTAATCATGAAGCCTTGATCACTCTCCATTACATCGACACCCGCTATCTCGCAACCTATCACCCTAGCTGCTTCCACAGCCATCTTGCTCAACTCTTCTGGTGGATCAAATTCAACAGGTTTCGCTCCTTGGCTGACATTTGTTTTCCATGACTTTGATTCTCTTCGCATGGCAGCGATAACCTCGTTTTCAATGACGAACGCTCTGATATCCCTCGTTCCATGTGAAATGAATTGTTGAATGTATATCACGTGTTTATAGAACCTGAGAGTGCGAAACACTCTCTCTGCGATGTCTGGGTCGGATATTCGTGCAGCGCCTATCCCACGCGAACCGAATACCGGTTTGACGATTGCCTCTCCCCCAAAGCTCTTGAATGCTTGTATCGCCTCGTTCACATTCTCAGTGACAATTGTTCCGGGTACGGGAATTGCTGCTGATTTCAGGAACTCAAGTGCTCGATACTTGTCCACAGCCCTTTCGATGGCCGTTGGTGCATTTATCACAGGCACGCCGCCTTCCGATAATGTGTGAAGGACATCTAATTGGAATATTATCTCATCCAACGACCCTCTTCCAATTGGTCTCACAAAGAGTGCCGACAAGTCCGATATCAGATCCATGTTCATGAAGGATACCTTTGGCGTCCGTCCGATCCTCGCGACCAGATCCTGAAAACTGAAGAGACTGATGGTTCTATGCCTGTCTTCAAAGGCTTTCCTTAGCCTTCTTCCACACCAAGAGTCTTGATTTCTCGTAAGGATTCCAATTTGCAATGTTGGACGCCGATCCTAAAGGTGCAGCGATTAGGTATTAAGCTTAAGACAATCTTTGAACATGCCATCTGCAACACAATTTATGCATTCGATCCAGTGAGCCATGCCGAATCATGTGCGTCGAATGTGTTCCACTAGACCCCTCGCTATAACAACTCCAAAAGGATCAAGAAACAAGGGTTCTGATCAAAAGCCTTTTAGATGTTGAGGGGTAAAATGAAGTGTCGAGAGGATAAGTATGGTCGCTTCTGCTCCACAAAGTGAAGTCGTTTCCGCGATAATGTCTACAAAGATAGTATCGATAAAGCCAACTGAAAAAGTTGGCAAAGCTCTCCGAACGATGGTTAGGAACAAAATCGGAAGCATAGTTGTAGTTGATAAGGGAAACCCTGTGGGAATCCTGACAGAGCGGGACATATCGACTAGGACCGCAAAAGGTCAAAAAGTAATGGGTATGGTCGTTGGAAAGGTGATGTCCAAGCCTCTTGTAACGATCGGGCCTTCGGCACAAGTTTGGGAGGCTGTTGAACAGATGGTGAGGAAAGATATTCGTCGACTCCCTGTTATAGAAGGCGACAAAATTGTGGGAATGGTTACTGAAAGAGACGTATTCCGATGGGTAATCAGAGTTGCGTACGAGCCAAATATACCCGAGGACCTGAAGAAACTGGTTGAGACCCGCGCTCACGCACAAGCGTCCGCCCACTGACAGTCAGAAGTCGAAAAAACAGTTTTTCGAAGGCATTCCCTATGATTCTCTATCATTACATTGTTTATCCCATTCAGTGAGCGTGCCGTCTGAGTTACTTCGATGCCCAGAAGGGTGACTTGCGGGTTCAAAGGGTCTGTCATTACTGCCTTTCAGATTGCGCCCCTATAGAGGTCTCTTGATGTCGGCATGATGAGGTCACTTGATTCGGGACCATTGGTCAGATCGATCGTGGTCAACCCTTTAACTATGGCTACTGGCGTTGCTTCAGTGCCTTGCCCCATCACTAGCTCCGCAGCCGCTGCTATTTCATCGGCGACCGCAACTAGTTTCCACCTTAGTTCGTTTCCAAAAAGATCACGTGTCCCTCTGTAATCCTTGAAAGGCTTGACTCCAGCCAAGCCGATGGCGAACTCAACTATCCCATTTCTAAAAGGCCTGCTGTATGTGTCGCATATTATCACGCCAACAGTCTTCTTGGTGAGTTCATGTAGTTTTGATCTTATTCGTTGGGCAGAACTGTCTGGGTCCTTTGGAAGAAGTGAATACGTATCTTTTCCAGAGACATTCGATTTATCGATTCCAGCGTTAAGGCAAATAGTGCCTGTGGAAGTCTCGACAACCAATGCATGTTCCGCCACCCCTGCAACCCTTTTTGATTCTCTCAGAACCAATTCGACAAGTCGGGGGTCTTTCTGTGTGACCTTCGCCAACTCTTCTGTTTGTTTCGAGGGCGTGACTTGCTCTAGGTTAACCAATCTTCCTTCAGCCTTTGACACAATCTTCTGGGAGATGGCAACGATATCCCCGTCTTGGAGGATCATGCCATTACGGGTGAGGGAAGCCACTATCAACTCACCAATATCGTCCCCAAGTTCCACAAGCGGGAATCCATCAATCGCCACAACAGTGTATGACCTAGTCAACTCGATCAACTTCTGAATTTGTCCGCGTCATCAGAACCTCACGGCCGATAGACGAAGTGTCCGATCCCGCCGTCTCGGCATGATACGTTTCGAAGCAGTCTAAACCAATTAAACGTCTTGACCTGCACTTAGAAACTAGGTTCTTGCCAGATCCTTTCCCCAATATTCTGCTGCCAAACCAAGCTCTTCTTCAATTCTCAGAAGTTGATTGTACTTCGCAGTTCTTTCTCCTCTAGCTGGAGCGCCAGTCTTAATCATTTGAGCTCCGAGCCCAACAGAAATATCTGCAATCGCTGGATCCTCAGTCTCACCGGATCTATGACTTACCACCACCCGGTAGCCATGTTCAAAGGCCAAGTTAGCAGCCGCCACGGCTTCAGACAATGTTCCTATCTGATTCACTTTGAGTAGTAGAGCGTTCGCCGCACCCATCGAGATGCCCCTGGCAAGTCGCTTCACGTTTGTAACGAATAGATCATCGCCGACTATCTGCACACCCGAAAGCTTACTCGTGGCCTCGGCGAATCCTTCAAAGTCATCCTCATGCAGCGGATCTTCAATTGAAAGAACACCATACTTGGCGCACATGTCTTTGTAGTAGTCAATTATCTCTTCACGCGCCAAGGCTTTGCCATCGATCTTATACTTCTTGGAGCCCATATCGTAGAAACTGCTTGATGCAGAATCTATCCCTAAGAAGATGTCTCTTCCAGCTTTGTAGCCTGCTGTCTCAACAGCCTTTCCAAGCGCTTCAAGCGCCTCGCTTGTAGTCTTCATCGGAGGAGCGTACCCACCTTCGTCTCCAACGTTTACCGCGGATGCACCGTACTTTTTCTTGAGTATCTCCTTTAGTTGCTGGTATGTTTCAACTCCCATTCTAAGGGCTTCCTTGAACGATTTTGCACGAACGGGGATGATCATAAACTCTTGAATATTCAACTCGTTGCCCGCATGTTTACCTCCATTTATCACGTTCATCATCGGCACTGGAAGCTTCTTTGCTTTGATACCCCCCAAATATCTGTACAGAGGCATGCCCAATGCATGTGAAGCAGCCTTCGCGGCCGCGATAGAAACTGCTAAAATAGCGTTGGCACCTAGTTTCCCTTTGTTTTCGGTTCCATCAACACAGAGCATCGTCTTGTCGATTAGCTCCTGGTTTGTACAATCAAGGCCAACAACAGCTTTGGCTATCTCACCATTGACGTTCTCAACAGCCTTTGACACGCCCTTGCCTCCGTACCTAGACGAGTCCCCATCTCTAAGTTCGAGCGCCTCATGAATCCCAGTGGAGGCTCCTGAAGGCACAGCACCCCTGCCTAGGCACCCGCCTCTCGTGCAAACGTCTGCCTCTACAGTTGGGTTCCCTCTCGAATCAAGAATCTCTCTGGCGACTATCTTCTCAATTTCATAGATCATGTGTCTTTCTACGCTCCACAGACTTCCCATCTGAGGGTGGTTCAGCCTGTACCTTGGAACTTTCTTAACTTATAACATTTCAAAATGGGAATTGAGTTGTGTCACTCGCCAAGGCACCCAGCCGACTAAGATCTATGTACGTTCTAAGTTCTGGTTTCCGTCTGAATCTTTGTGAAAGCACCTTCGCGCTTACCATACCAGACTACGATGGCTATCGATATTACGAGTATAGATCCCAGAGCGCCAGCAAGGAGTGGTTGCTCAGCGAGTTTTATGATCAATGGCGCGAAGATGAGCGAGATGAGGTTAATGACCTTGATCATTGGGTTCAGTGCAGGTCCCGAAGTATCCTTGAGTGGATCGCCTACTGTGTCGCAAGTTACAGATGCCTTATGTTGTTCAGAGCCTTTCCCGCCATAGAATCCATCTTCAATCTTCTTCTTGGCGTTGTCCCAGGCAGCTCCGGACGATGCCATGAACACGGCTAGGAGCTGGCCTGTTACGATTATTCCTGCTAGGAAGGCTCCCAGAGCTGCTTGCTTTAGCAAGAATCCAATCGCTAGAGGCGTAAATATCGCCATGATTGCGAGACCTATAAGTTCCCTCTGGGCTGCTGAGGTGCATATGGTTACGACTTTGGCGTAGTTGGGTGTGACTGTTCCTTCCAGAACGCCGGGAACTTTGAACTGGGATCGTACTTCTTCAATGATGGTCCCCGCCGCTCTGCTTACTGCACGTATAGCACTTGAGCTGAACAGGAATGGCAAGGCACCTCCGATTAGCAATCCAACAAAGACTATCGGATCAGAGATGTTTAACCCAACTTTTTGCAGTCCCGTTGTCTCAGTAAACGCGCCGAACAGTGAGACGGCTGCGATTACAGCTGATGCAATTGCTATTGTCTTTGTTGCCGCTTTCGTTGTATTCCCTGAAGCGTCAAGGTCAGCCATAATCTTTCTAGCCTCGGGTTCCACACCGGCCATCTCTCCTATTCCGTTGGCGTTGTCGACGATGGGACCGAAAGCATCCATAGAGACATTGTTGCCGGTAAGTGTAAGCATCCCTATTCCAGAAAGAGCTACGCCATACATTATGAATACGACAGAGGAACTTGAGAAGACAAAAACTGAAACAAGTATCGCTATGCATATGATCAATAAGTTCCAGACCGTTGACTCAAAACCGAGTGATAACCCTCCAAGTATCTCTGTTGCGGCGCCTGTTCGTGAGGATCGTGCAAGTTCGTCGATAGGTTTCTTATTGGGATTTGTAAAGTGGTCTGTGATCTTATTGAATCCAATGGCTAGGAAGATTCCGACAGCCGTGGCTGCGAAGACTCTGAGATCATGAACATAGAAATGTGCAAGAATGAAGAAGCTTACAACCGATATAGCTGCCGAGAGATCGTATGAGAGGTCCATGGCCTTGAACGCATCACCCTTCACCATCTTTTGAGGCCAAAGAGATACTGAGTAAGTTCCAATGATAGTACTCACCACACCAACAGCCCTAACCATAAGCGGATAGATAATCCATTTCGCATCGAAAGGCAACAGTGCAAGACCTAGTATCATCGCAGATACGATCGTAACCTCATATGATTCAAAAATGTCTGCGGCCATACCTGCACAGTCGCCCACATTGTCTCCGACTAGGTCAGCGACAACGGCGGCGTTGCGTGGGTCATCTTCCGGGATGCCTTTCTCAACTTTTCCAACGAGGTCAGCTCCCACATCCGCCGCCTTGGTGTATATCCCTCCACCGACTCGCATGAACAAGGCGATTAGGGTGCCGCCCAAACCAAACCCCAAAAGAACCTCAGGCGCGTCTTTGAAGTAAATCATGAAGATCAAGGTGCCACCAAAAAGGCCCAGCCCATCAGTCAACATTCCAGTTATGGTTCCAGATCTGTAGGCGATCTTCAGGGCGTCTTGAAAGCTTCTACGCGAAGCCTCGACCACTCTAATATTCCCCTTAACAGCCATATTCATTCCGAGGTATCCGACGAGTCCTGAGAAGGTTACGCCCATAAGGAATGCCGCTGCTCTTCCGATGGAGATGGCGGGAGTGCCACCCACCAAGGCTGCGGAGGCATAGAGTGCAATGGCTAGAATCGCAATGACTGAGACTATTGATCTGAATTGTTTCTTCAGGTAGGCGTTTGCTCCTTCTGATATTCCCTTCCACACTTGGAGCATCTTGCCAGTTCCAGTGGGTTCTCTTAGTGTATGACGCGCCAACAGCGTCGCATATATGAGAGCCCCCACAGCTGTGCCTATTATAGCCCATAAAACAGTCGTTTCGAATGCCCAGGCCATGTTAGATTCACTTACGAAGTTGCGACTCTGAGCAACCATTGAATATAAAAAACTTGCTTGAACACGACGGTTCCCAGATGAGTTAGAGTAGTGGAGAGTTTCAGATAAATTGGTGTCAATCAAACAAACTTTATATCAAGCAGTCAATGACGCTAAGAAATGAAGTTAGGTACGTAGGGGAAGAGCTAGCAGCCGTTTTTCAGTCCGCCGCTACTGTTTTCTCCCGTAGCTAGCTGTTCCAATCCGAGCGAGGTGAGACGTTTGAGTTTTGAAAGAAGACGTTTCGGCGATAGACCATTCCAGAAACCTGTCGAAGAAGGCAAGGAATATGAAGTTGACATCAAAGAAACCAGTAGACGTGGAGAAGGGATCGCGCGTGTACAGGGTTTCGTCATCTTCGTGCCGAATACGAAGCCAGGTGACCACGTTAAGATAAAGGTCACTCGCGTAGGGAATAGATTCGCTACAGGAGAAGTTGTGCAGTAGCGCTATCGCAAGCCTGCAAACTTTTCTTCTTTTTTCCTAAGAACGGTTGAATAGATCTTCCAACCATGATCCAGACTACATTCCATTGTTAAAAACAGCAGACTAACTTTTTCTCGTAACTTGTTTCCAACTGTTAGGGCAATGGGTCTCCTTTGCAATGCACAGTTCCCTTAAGCCTTCTCAGAAAATTCGTGCAGGCGAAGCAGTCTACGAAACACACGGTTTTCGTCATCACCGGGCAGTCTACTGTTTCCTTCTTCATCCGCGCCATCTGTTTGCCTCCCACGACCCCCTTGAGGGCTTGGAGACTCTCTTTAGAAGCCTTCAAGACTTTCTCGACCTGTTTTACTTCTATCGTGTACTTTGCATCGTCAGCCAATCCTTACACACCTCAACCGCAGATTCTAGAAGTAGAATCTTCAAACTCTAAATATGTCTTGTTGCACCGAATACTGTAATAGACGCTAGGAACCCTAGGCTGGAAACAGTTATGTTTTTAAAGTCAGCGTCACCAGAATCTGCGGAATCCGAGGCGGACCTCACACGAACAAACAAAGATTCGCTATCATAATCCCCACGATCGTTATTCTGGCCATAGATGCAGTCTTGGAAGCTTTGACCCTTCCAGTCTTTTACAAGGAAATTCCAATTCCATTGCCAGGCGGAACGAAACCCATTGGTGGAGTCCTATTCGCCGTTACGTTCTTCCACCTAATCTTGATCACCTCCAGTGTGATCGCCATACTCTTCATTGCAAGGCGCTTGGGCATGAACGCTGGACAGCTGCTTCCAAAATCCAGAGGCGGCTGGATAGACCTTTCACTTCTGATGGTCCTCCTGGTGTCAGGTTTCGCATCTTGGTTCAATCCGTCAGTTCTCATCCTTTTCATTATTTCGGGCGTGTACTTGGTGGCCACGGAGCTCGAGTGAAAGTCCACATCGAGCTGTTACGACCGTTCTGATCCAGCTACGGTTTCCGCATAGTGTTGACTCCGTCTAGGCTCAAGAGAAGCTATTCTATGTCAGAAGTGTCACCCTTCGCTTGCGAGCGCTTTGCCGACGGGTTTGGCGGTTTTCTTGCTTTTTTGTTTTTTTTCGAGAAAAGCTTCGGAGGCCTGCCTCCTGAGAAGTATGGGTACGCCGTTTTCGAAAGTATTTTATAGTAATAAGTAAATACGTAGATAAATGGTAATGTAAATGGTAATGCGAATACTTACCCACTTTGCCGTAGCAAAGAAATGGGGAAAGAAAGAGGGAATCGTATACCGGTCTCCTAGGATATATCTTCCAACAAAATTGACGGATGACTCTAGCTTCCCTTTTTTGGAGGGTGACCAAGTAAGTGTGAGGGTAGAGGGTGAGAGACTTATCGTCGAGCGGTTGAAGGTCCCGCGCGGTGGGCGTGGTAAGGGTCGAAAACCTGTTGGTGGTTCACACGGCGTTAGGAGGCGTCGGCGCGGGAGGCTGAGAAGACAAGGTTTAAAGCATGTGGATCGTCGTACGAGGCGATAGAGGACTCGTTATGCTAACGGTGAACGTTTTTGTCACGAACCTATCGGGAGAACGGTTGTGGGATGTGGCTAAGCCTATGCCTCCACAGGTCCACATCGCCGTGAATATCAATGTGCTTGGGTTCGAAGGTAAGTCTGATGTGATGGTTGAGGCTCCTTTCGTCTTTACGGTGAATTTTGTTCCATCGATCGCTCAAATCAGCATTAGAGGGCGGGCACATATCAATGGCGAGAGTGACGAAATAAAGAGGATACTGGACGAGAGTAAGCAACAGAAGCCGCCACCCTTAGCAATCGTTCAAGCCGTTTCCAATGCATCAATGGCTGAAGCGATCCTCCTCTCAAAAACGTTAAACATACCTCCTCCTCTTCCACCGTTGCCAGCCCAGCCGCAACCAGCGAAACCACCTGATTCAAAATACACCACATAGTTGTCGTTGATCAGCCCAAGCGTGTCCATTGTCCACCTGCATCTACACCCTATGGGATAATTCATAGGCATCGTTTCTGTCCTTTGCCGGTAATGGGGATGCTTTGACGGGGTAAACGCCCAATTACCACCACGTGGGACAAAACCTAAGAGATCATACCATACCACACTGTGGGGTAAGGTAGACGGAGTTGGCTTCGCGGTTCAGCGAGACTAAGAAAGACAAAGAGTACTGGGCGGACTACATGAAGAAGAGAGGATACGTCACTCCAAAGATTGACGCCCAGAGAACCAGCATAGGAGACCTCCGGGTATTCTGCACAATCCTCTTTCCGTTCAATCCTAGGAAGGCAGAGCTGGCAGAGGCGATCCTCAGGCAGATGAGTCGCATGAAGGCCGATCGTGTCGAGTTGTATAGAGACCTGGCGCCCAAGATCATAAAAGAGCGGCATTGCTCGGCACGCACATTGAGTCAAACGTGGCAGGCCATGATGCGAGGCGGGTTGCTGAGCCGGGTACGGAGAAACGCGCCAGCCCAACTCAGCGACATCTTCTCGAACAGGCTTGAGATGCTAGGCACCTACTGGCGTGAGACGATGAAAGACATTATCAGAGGAGAACTGGCCTAGTTCCTTCTCTCTATCCAAAACATTGGATGGTGGATGATACTAGCGTCAAGGTGTGCAACACTACTACTATTGTGTTGAAATACAGGTTTACTTAGGCTTTTACTTAAGTAACGACTGACTTCCTTAGCGCCATGTAAGATGCGAGTTAAATTAACGAAGTACGGTTCCTTCGCGGTCAATTCTTCCCCTTCGAATTCTCGTAGTCGATATTGGAACTGTATCCTGTGCAAGAACCATGTCTATTGAAATTATCTCCAATGGCTTCAAGCCCTTGCTTCTTCTCAACTCGTTTATCTTGCTAGTGACAGCTTCACTTCTCTTGCTTACAACCAAGGCTTCTATCTCGCCATTGTTGATGGACGGTCCATAACGATCGCTCAGAGGCAGAATCTCAGCTCTTGACAAGAATCCCCTCTTTTCAAGATACTCTCTCAGCTCAAGTTCTCGTGTCGCGTAATTCTCAACTCTATGAGGCTTGTGCAGCTTCTTTACGAAGTTGTCGTCGCTGAGGCCAACAACTACCTTGTCGCCTATTTCGAAAGCTGTCTCCAAGAGTTCTCTATGTCCCTTATGGAGCAGGTCGAACGTGCCACCAACCGCAGCAACTTTTACGTGGAGTTCACGTCGACTAACCATCCATCAGCACCGATTTGGTGCTAACAGAATTACCAATACACTTAAGGTTTCGCATCACCACTCTCGAAAGATCTATTGCATGCTCGAATTGAAAATCGCCCTCCGAGAATAGCAAAGTTTCAGTGGTGAGAAACAAACGAAACTAACTTGAATGAAAGTCTGAATAGTCAGGCAACGCGAAAGGCACACAAGAATGGGAAGATAAAGTTCATTGGTCAGGCATACGAGGTGGATTCATGTCGCCTTGGAAAGACCATTGAACCAATATGAAATGATGATCTATTCGAATGGTACTTCCCATGTAATCTTCAGGTTGAAGTCACTGGTCTTTGCGACGCCTGGACTGACCGAAGCGATGGCATAAGCATTGCCACCCGAAGAAGCCGTGCATAACATTGCCTCCGTGATCGTGCCGTTGCCTTCTGCTGTACCCCAAGTTGCCTCGCAAATGGCTCTGTTTGCATTGACAACGGAGCCGGTATAAAGGATCATCATATCAGTTCCTTTCTCACCCTCTTTCCGGCAAAAAGATCACTGAAGTTGGAGCGCCATCAATTCTTCAGAGGTTGCTAATTGCGTCGGAAAATGCTCATGTTCCATGTTCGTTACACCCATACTGTTCTTTCTGAAGTATTCAGAACTGCTCTTTCACTCTAGTAACATCCTTGGCCGCCGCCTGTTGGGATTCGGAGATATCTGATTTTATATGATCCAGAACTGAGTTAACACAACTTTTGCTTTTCACAGGTATTTCTGTCTCAGCACGCTTTCGCCGCCGACATGTTCGACAAATTCCCCTAGGATTTGGATTGTTACAGGATCCATCCACATTGTGGGTGCGTCGATGTGGATAGCTCTCTTGAGTCTGTCCATGACTATGTGGAGGCATTCATGTGTGATCACGTAGAGTAAATAGTTGCGTTTGTGGTGAAGCTTAGATAGATATTCTGCTTGTGCGTCATTGATGAACACAACAACATCGTACTGGATCGCAGTGTCGGCGAGTGCCCTATCGAAGTCGACGAATCCAGCTTTTTCTGCTATCTCTCTGCGCTTCACCTGATTAGCGACTGGTGTCCATCGATCTCCGACACGTTCCTCCCAGGCAAAGCCCCAGCCATCAGCGTTGATCCAATCTGGTCCTATGCCGGTTCTGCGGGCGACGTCGTAGAGGTCTATCCACCTCGCGGGATCCACGATATGGGTGGTCATTGCTGTAGCATTGTCTAACCCGGCTACGCCGTACCTCTGGGCCGCAAAGCGTAGTATGTCCGTGGCGAAAGCCGCTTCTTTCATAGTCAATAACCTATCACCTACAAGATCGCATTTCTTGAGAAAGACTTGATGTTACAATAACAAAATCCGGATTCTTATAATTGAAAGGCAAAGGTGGCTTTGGAGGAAGTGTGTACATGCAAAAAACGCCTTGAACAAACCGTGAGAAAGGAGATTAGTCTTTTCCATGCCCTGAGATGGCGAGGAAACTGTTTGACATGCCCTTTTGTTCCCCATGCATACGTTTCAGACTCGAAAATCTCCACTAGTCGGGCATTCTATATCCCATTAGATCAGTCTCCCAGAAGCGATTAGAAAAAAAAGGGTTAGAGATCTTCAGACTTGAGATAGGAGATGCTAAGGATGGTTTATGCCATGTCTCAATGTATTCCCGAATGACTGATTATTCAATCGTCAAGGTGTGGTGACACTTCGAGCACATCCAACCGTTTTCACCACGGACCTCGAAGTACTCTAGAGCTCCGTTCAAGCATTTCGGACAAGAGAATACCAGATACTCGTCTTCGGACAGCCCCCTAGAATACGTAAGTACCGTCCTTAGGATGTCGTCTACGAGCATGCGCTTAGGTTGTGCGGCATTGTGTTCCTGTATCGGTCTAGTAAATGCGTCAATTTCAGTCTTGATCTCTGCTACCGTTGGTCTCCAACCCGTTGATACCCTTGATATTATCTGTTGCCGTAGCTCTTGAGGAGCAGAGGCCATGGCTTCAGCTACACTGACCGATATTGTGTCATGTGACACAAATTCTTGAATCTCTTCAGGGAAACTGAGTAGTCTGAGTCTCTGTGCGACGTAATCTCTTGTTAATCCGAGGTTTGCTGCAATTTCACTCTGTATTAACTTGAAGTCTTTTTGTAACCTTGCAAAAGCTTTCGCTTCTTCGATAGGGCTAATAGTTTTTCGCTGCAAATTCTCAACAAGTGTCAATTCTAGCATCTGCTGATCGTTTACTTCTTTGACTATAGCCGGTATTTTTTCATAGCCCAGTTGCTTAAACGCTTTCAATCTCCTGTGCCCGGCGATAATCTCGTACCAGTCAATCTTTTTCCTCACAGTGACTGGGTTCAACAACCCAGTATGCTTGATTGCATTCGCGAGCGACTGAACATCATCCTCGTCAGATTTTAGCCTAGGTTGCCATGGATTCGGCCTTATCTGTTCGAGACAAATCTCTTCAATCATACGTTTCTCACCTCCTTTTCCAGTTGAATTTGTTTTTCAGATGCTGCGGTCAGTATGTTTATAAACTGTATGCGCGTGTAAAGTAAAGCATAGCAAAATACAACCAAGGAGGTTTCGCAATGTGGAACTTGATAATGAAAGGAAATACGTAAGAGCGCAATCCCTGATCTTGGCCACACTAGAAACAGGATCACGTATGCGATTTAATGAACTTGAAAAGGGCGTGGGTGTATCATCTCGAACGCTGGCCAAGCATTTGAGGGTCTTGGTTCCGGAAATAGTTGAGAAAGTAGGCGAGAAATATGCTCTTACAAACGTAGGAAGACGTCGCTTGGAGAGCATAAGACATCAGATTGAAGATTGGAGCAAATACAGTCCAAGAGATGTTCCCCCAGAGAAAATAGAAGTGTATATGGTCGGACGAGCGTATTCTTGTCGGAGTGTGCTAACGGTAGTTTCAAGTAGAGCGCTTCATCCGGAACAACGGATGAGGCTGGATAGAGCTATGACCGACTTGATCAAAAGCATCAAACAGAGTATTCCGGCAGGTTCTAATTGGAAAGTTTCTACAGTTTGGCAGAGCAAGCGGTAGCATTGGGCGCAATAACAGGACAGAAGCTTAATTCTCAGACTTGACGGACAAATGCCCCGGACTATGATACCGCTGCCTAAGTCTACTTGTGGGCAGATGACATTATGCTCTGCATTTAGGGCTCAATTCTACGCAGGCGAAATTGTGGCTTCGAAATGAAGAACTGGTATCAAAGGTTCTGTTCTTTCATCCACGAGATGGTTAACTTTAGTCCTTCGCGGAGATCGATCTTCGGAGTCCAACCAAGCATTCTCTTGGCAAGAGAGATGTCTAGGGCATGACTGAAAGGCCCCTCGGGTTTCGACTTGTCGTAGAATACTCTTGGCCGGTATCCTACTATCTCGAGGATCATGGCTACTACAATCCTTTATCTTGTATCGCTTTTCCCATCCAAGGTTCACGGGAATTGATTCTTGTGATAAAGCATCAGTTTCAGTCCATATCGCTTGCACAATTCGTGAAACCTTTTCTCATTGAAACTATACCTTATGGATCCACCTGCCTTAACCTCAACAAAGAAGATTCCCTCGTCTTTCTGAATGCCAATGATATCAATGAAGGCAGGTTCTTGGGTTCGACAAATGGTTGCTCCATTGTTGAGAAGCTTTTCGAGCGCTTCACTGCATGCCTTTTCATGACGGACTTGTTCGCGGGAAAGAAGAGGTCTCACTTTTTTTGCTTCCTGTAATACTTCTTGACGGCCTCACGGATTGCGTGAATCTTGTCTTCTTCGTATTCTGGGTGATCTTTCCGTTTCTTTTTTGCCCGTTTCCTTAAACCTACGTAGTATTGCCTATGCTTTTCTAGGGCCGCCAATCCACCTTCTCCAATCTGATTGTCGTGATATTCGTTCTCATCAAACCACGCTTCTTCCACATAATAAACGTCAAGTTTCTTTCCATAGAGGTCTTGGGTTGGAATCAATATTCTGTCGGTTCCATGTATCGTAGTCTCGGCAATATGGTCTAGGCCCTTGTACGTTAGCCGTGACCAGGCATGGTAACCGAGTAATTGATCATCTTGGGTTCGGTAGACAGGACCTAAGCTAACTTTTGCTGGGATGTCAAGGGCTCTGGCGATTGACGTGAAAAGGTTTGCCGTGTCAATGCAAATTCCCCATCTGCAAGTATCTGTCTCTGCTGGGAACAGCCATGTGTAGTCTCGAAAAGCTTTCCAGATCCATGAACGGGGAGTTCGTTTGAAACGTTTCAATTCAGCCTCAGATGCTGGTGCTCCATGCAGATTCAACGGATATCTGAACTTCAACCCAACGTAACGAGCAATAGCCTCAACTCTAATATCTATGTTGTGTCCAACCTCTTGGTCAATCTTATCTGCTATTTCTCTAATCTGGGGGTTCTCTTTTTGGACAAAATTAGTGACTTTCCAAACGTCGCCAAAACGAAAGTCAACACTTACTATAGCCATTTATTCACCTTCTTCGGGTTCTTATCGATCAACTGCGAAATTCGAGTCAGTGCACGACCAAAATAGTATCCAATGACCGTTTGCACAAAACCAGCAACAATCAATAGAACT
>Ga0315280_10002077_pt1 | contig 32985 bp, 29 predicted proteins | sample YL17G06_40_MG_FD_203697 | JGI IMG/M metagenome (GOLD analysis project Ga0315280, IMG submission 203697) | Sediment microbial communities from Yellowstone Lake, YNP, Wyoming, USA - YL17G06_40 | ecosystem: Environmental > Aquatic > Freshwater > Lake > Sediment | place: USA: Wyoming | collected...
TCAGGCCTTGGCCTCCTCTTCCCCGGCCGCCTCCCTTCTGATTCCAAGCCTCCCCGTACACTCCCCACAAGGTCCCCAGCCCACTTCTATAAACCAGGGTTTTTCAGCGGAATCCACATTTCACATTCTCGCGGCGAATTGCGGGAGAACGCAGGTTGCCCGGTGGTTTCTCCGCGGCAGCGCAACGCGACCAGACATGCGTGGGAGTATTGTCTCCCCTTCTCAGGGGAGCGGTGTCGGCGGTCTCCTGTCGCTGGATGTCCTGTAACCAGGGGCTCCGCCCCGGGCCCCGAGGTTTTCCGCTTTCCGCCCATAGCAGGATAGACGGGCAGGAAGATGGCACGGGGCCGCGCTGCCACCCCTGCCGATCCAGGCGGCTTCCCCTTCTACCATGCTATTGGCGAGGAGAAGATTGCCGCGCTTCGCTCGCAATGACATGCGCAAGAAATGCCGGGGGTTGGGGGCAGGCCCCCAAGAGCCGGATGGACCATCCTTCCGACAGACCGTCGTTCTTTCGTCCCTGGCGGGACTGGGGTTGTCTCTTGTCCCTGTCCCCAGAGATGAATCCCTGGGCTATGATCTCTCGCCCTCCGGGCTGGGCGGGCCTGCCGGAGAGTATTTCTGCCAAATGTTGCTTCTCTATGCAACAAAACAGCATCGCGAAGCGTCTATATACAAAAGCGGGCCGCTGGCGGCGGGGGCTGCGATTGGAACCATCACAGTCGCAGCCTCCTGGTTCCCTGGCAAGAGACCTCGACGACCGCCAGGAAGATCGGGCCGCAAAGAACGCAAGAGACGCAAGCACGGATAGGGCATGCGGGCCAGCTTCGCTGCTCCCTTTTTTCGCCCTTTTGCGTTCTTTTCGGCTGAAGGGCTTTTCGGCTCCACTGACTGCTGTTCGTTTTGTGATGTTTGCCACAACACCAGAGGCGGCAGCCTTTGAATTGATGATTGATGATTCACGATTGATGATTTGGGTTGGACGCCTGCGGCGGCATATTCTCATCAGCGTCTATCGGCAGCTTGCCGCGCTTCGCTCGCAATGACATGATCTGCGGTTGAAAGGCGGTCGATAGTGGGAGCGCAAAACGTGCAAAACGAACCCAATTTGCAGCGGTGCCGGGTGGGACCAGGCCCCAGGGGCGCGGCACGAAGGGCAAATGCGCAAAACGAAGCCAATTTCCCCCGCGCCGGGTCGCCGGGGACGCCCGATTGTGCAAAACGAACCCAACTTGGAGGCCGGATTGTGCAAAACGAAGCCAATTTCGCCGGCCGGGACGAGGGGCAAACATGCAAAACGAAGCCAAATCCGCCAGTCAGCCGGGGGCCCAGAGGGCGAAATGCGCAAAACGAACCCAATCCGTAGAGCAGTCTCAAGTTTGAAGTGCTAAATTTCAAGTGCGGACGGGAACGGCAAACGTGCGAAACGAAGCCAATTCGGGGAGGAGTTTCAAGTTCGAAGTTTCAAGGGTTAAGAAGGGCAAGGCGTATCTGCCACTGTGTGCCCGGGCGAACCCGACATCGGCCTTCAGCAGCTATTGCTCTCTCCGTGTCCGGTCAGTAAACTGATCGTGTGAGCCCGTCCGTCTCAGGAAACAAGGATACGGTATGAGGATACGGTTGCATCCAAAATGACAGAATCTCAGAAGAAACCGAGTCGCGATATCATGCCTGTCGAGCAGTGGCTGCCGCACGACCACGTGCCGTGGGTGATCGCCGGACCGTGCAGCGCCGAGTCGGCCGAGCAGATGCTCGCGACGGCCCGGGGACTGGTTGGCTCGCCCCACGTGAAGGTGTTCCGCGCGGGGATCTGGAAGCCGCGAACCCGCCCGAACTCGTTCGAGGGGATCGGCGAGATCGGCCTGCAATGGCTCGCCCAGGTCAAGGCCGAGACAGGCCTGCCGACCGCCACCGAAGTCGCCAAGACGGAGCATGTCGAGTTGTGTCTCAAGCATGGTGTAGACATCCTCTGGGTTGGCGCCAGGACAACGGTCAGTCCGTTCGCGGTGCAGGAGATCGCCGAGGCGGTCAAAGGCGTCGATATCCCGGTGCTCGTGAAGAACCCGATCAACGCCGAGCTGGGTCTGTGGGTCGGCGCCATCGAGCGGCTTCATGCGGTGGGCGTCCGGAAGTTGGCGGCGATCCACCGCGGCTTTTCCACGTACGTCGAGATGGAGTTTCGCAACGACCCGAAGTGGCAGATCCCCATCGAACTGAAGCGTCTGTGGCCCGACCTGCCCCTGATCTGTGACCCCAGTCACATCTCGGGCAGCCGCCAGTTCATCGAGCCGATCTCACAGATGGCCCTCGACATCGGCATCCAGGGCCTGATGATCGAGTCCCACATCGACCCGGACCACGCCCTGAGCGACGCCAAGCAGCAGCTCACCCCCGAGGATCTGTGCCGCATGCTCGAAAGACTGCGGGCTAGAGACACCCCGATCACCGACCGGGACGTAAAGCAGAGAATCTCGCGCCTGCGGGCGGAGATCAGCCATATTGACGCCAAGATCCTCCAGGACCTCGCCGAGCGCATGAAGTGGGTCGAGGAGATCGGCCGGCTCAAGCAGCAGCACCATATTCCCGTCCTCCAGCTCGACCGCTGGGAGAATCTGCTCGGAAATCACCTCGCCAAAGGTAAGCAATTGGGCTTGGACGGCGAGTTCATCAAGGCCCTCTTCGAGTTGATTCACGCCCAAGCCGTCAAACGGCAGTTGTAGGCCATCGTGGCGACTCTCCCAACCGAGGGTGCCGGCCCGAGTTTCAAGTTGGAAGTCGGAAGTTTCAAGCGGCAACCCCGCACTTCCAACTTCCCACTTCAAACTTGACACTTCAAATTCGCTACTTTCGACATTCCTGTTACCTGTCCCGGAGTTCCTGCCTTTAACAGGTAGAGAACGCTCTCAGCAAGCCGGCGTCCAGCGTGGGTGCCGACAGTCAGCCGGGGCACCGAGAAAAAGGAGTGAACCATGGAACTGCTGAGAAGACTTCGGGAATGGTGGCACGGTTTCTGGGGGTGTGATCTCTCTTGGCCGATGGATATCGATTCCCATCGCTGGGAGAACAAGGTGGAAATCCTGCGCCGGCTGAGCGCATAAAAACTGCAGATTGCGGGTCCGGTGATAACAAACTCAAGCTGCAATTCCGACCCGCAATCTGCAATGCGTCACGCTGGACGGTGATCTCCGTACCGATCCATCAGTCAATTGGCGGTTTCGTACGTCATCGTGGCGTTCCAGTCCTCGGCAAACCGCCCCACCGCCGTGTGTAGCCGGCTCTTGACCGTGCCCACGGGAATCCCCAGAATCCGGGCAATTTCCGCGTAGGAGAATTTGTGGAAATAGGCCAGGATCAGGATTTCGCGCAGTCTAGCCGGCATTCGCACGATCACCCGCTTGACCGCCACCGCCGTCTCGTTCTTGATCAGGTCGTCGTACGGCATGTGTGTGTCATAATCCAGCGTGTTGAGCACATCATCGATGGAGTGTTCATCGCTGTCGAACAGGCTCCCCAGGTTGGCGGAATCGATCCGCTGCATCCGACGCAGGGCATCTTTGGCCTTGTTCGCGGCAATCGTGAACAGCCAGGGACGCAACGGCCGGGACAGGTCGAACGTGTCGCGACTGACGTACAGTTGCAGGAAGGTTTCCTGGAACACGTCATCGACCAGATCCGGCTGGTTCAGAAACCGACGCAGAAACGCATAGACGCTGTCCTTGTACTGGCTGACGAGTTCCTGAAAAGCTCCCTCTTCGCCCGCCGCATAACGCTTCATGAGTTCTGTATCGCTCATTGTGATCCCCTTCGAAACAACCATGAACTACTTAGCGTTATGGTATCCGACGCGCCCTTTCGATAAATCGGGCGTTCTCTGCTTCTTCTATCCGGCTCCGCGCCCGTTTTCGCATCGGGAAATCCCCTATACGTAACCCCGCACGAGGCCGGAATTACACCTGCCGTCCCCCCAACGAGAAACTTGTGGACCTCAGGCTATTGTGCCGGGAGAAGTGGTGGTATACTGGGCGTCCAGCGTGGCCAGGCGGTGGGCCGGATTCGTCGACGCGATGGGTCGCGTTGGGCAACCCCGGGCCCAAAGGCGGGTCACCTGCATCTTGCGTGCAAAGCCGGGCAAACGCAAAAGGACGGACAGATGGTGCGGAAGATTCAAGGCAGCACGGATTCGCGTAGCAAACGAACGGTTCTCATCGTGGACGATCACCCGATTGTGCGGCAGGGTCTCGCGCTACTGATCAACCAGGAGAAAGACCTCGAAGTCTGCGGACAGGCCGAAGACGCTCATGAGGCCATGCAAGCCATTCGCCGGCTCAACCCGGATTTGGTCATCGTGGACATCGGTCTCAAAGACACCAGCGGCATGGAGTTGATCAAGGACCTCAAGGTGCAGTACCCGAATCTGCCCGTGCTGACCTTGTCCATGTACGATGAGGCGGTCTATGGCGAGCGGGCGCTGCGGGCCGGCGCCAAAGGCTACGTCATGAAGCAGGAGGCCACCGAGAAGGTGGTCACGGCCATCCGGCAAGTGCTGGCCGGCCAGGTTTACGTCAGCAGCGGGATGGCCGCCAAAATGGTCAGCAAGCTGGTCGGCGGAGGGACGCGCACGGCCGGCTCGCCCGCCGAGTCTCTGAGTGACCGTGAGCTGGAGGTCTTTCGCATGATCGGAGAGGGCTACAGCACGCGCGAGATGGCGGAGAAGCTGCACCTGAGCATCAAGACCGTCGAGACCTATCGCGCCCATATCAAGGACAAGCTCGGCCTGCAGGACGCCAACGAGCTCCTGCGTTCCGCTATCCGGTGGGTCAACGCCGGGTTGCAGTCCTAGCACCGAAGGTCCGGAGATCGGGGGTCTCCTGCTTTCGTGTATGTTGGAGGCACAGCGATGAAGGTTTCTCTGGCAGTGTCATCCGTGGCAGTTGTTCTTGTCGCCTGCGGCTGTGGCGGACCAGCGCGGCAAGGCCCTCCCGTGGTCCGTTCCGCCACGGAGGGAGGCACGGCGCGCATGGAATCCGCTCCCGAGGTCCTCACGATCAGCGGCAACTTCGAGAGAGTCGTGGTCGTTCGGCTCCAGCGCGGCACGGATCTGCTGGAGGGCCTGAAGAAGGCCGTCGCGCGGGAGAAGATTCGCAACGCCGCCATCCTCAGCGGCGTCGGCTCTCTGACATCCTACCACGTCCATGCGGTGAGCAATACGACCCTGCCGGCGCAGAACATTTTCTACAAGGGTGAAGGACCCCAGGACTTGTTGAATGTCAACGGCTTTGTCCTGGACGGCAGAGTGCACGCCCACATCGTGTTCTCCGACAACCAAAAAGGGCTGGGAGGCCATCTGGAACCGGGCACGACGGTTTTCACCTTCGCGATCATCACGTTGGGTGTGCTGCCGGAGGGGACCGATCTCACGCGCTTCGACGAGCCAGGCTGGTGAGCCTGCCCGTGTCAATCCACGATCTGCTTCCAGGTGCCGGGGGAGACCTTCATCCTTTCGACGAAGGTGTAGCCTTGGGGGGGATTGGCGTACAAACTGGTGTCGTACAGGGCGGTGCTCGTGCCCTGACAAGTGACGGTGCCTTCGCAGATCACCACACCGACCGTGCGGGTCGTCTCCCACAGCGTGAGGGACCCTTTGATGTGGATGAGTCCACGAATCTCATTGGGGTACTCATCGCTCTTGTCCGAATCGCTGGTGCCCTTGTAGGGCGCCCCCGTCGGGTTGAAGTTCGTGTCGCACGCGACTTCCGAAAGCGACTCCGTCACGCTCTTGAGCTTGAAGTCCACATTGCCTTGCACCAGGAGGACAGGGAAATCGCTACGGTAGTTCTGCATGAACATGGCATTGTCGATGGTGACCGAGTGAGTGCCGGCCAAGATGATGAGGGTCCCGTAGATCCGGCAGTTGCGAAGGGTGAGATTGCCGCCATTGGTATCGATGACATAGAGTCCGTTCGGATCGGTCGGTCCGAGGGGGTTGCATCCCGGCGCGAGCACCACCTTCTCGATGGTCGAGGCATAGGGCACGGCGGTCGCCTTGCTGACGTAGCTGGCGAAGACGCCGGTGTCCGGCATCGGTTTAATCGAGCCGGGCACGGTCCGCGTGCCGGGGATGTCGCCCTGCGGATTGAGAGTCTGCGCCTCGATATTGCCATCGACTTTGCCGCTGTTCCTCAAGGCGTCATTGGTCGAAAGGGGTGCGCCGACGACCGTGATCTGCTTGGCGTTGGCAATGACAATCTGACCGGATGCCGCCAGACACGAGCTGAGTGCTGCCAAGGGCTTCACCACAGGCACCAGGATGACCTGCGCCTTGTGACAAGCGTTCCCCTTCGTGCCGATGCCGGTCAGGACCAGGGGCTCGTAGGCGGAATCGCTCAGGGAGCCGTCCTGGGGATCGGTGCCCTGGAGCGTGAATCGTGCGGTCCCCAACTGTTTATTATCCAACCACGTGCCGTTGGGCTGCGCCGTGCGCCAATTCGGATTTTGCTTGACTTGCAGCATGCCCAACTCGAGGGCGGAGAGGGCGGCGGCCCGGGCCTCCGCGCTGTCGCGCGCCAGTCGGATCGAGCGCATCTGAAGCCGCACCGCCGCCAAGGAGCCGAGACCCAGAATGGTAATCAGCAGCGAGGAGGTCAGCACCTGCAGGTAGATGCTCCCGCCGCAGCGAAATCTGCCACTCATCTCGAAACGGCCCGACGGCATCGGCTCTCTTCCTTTCCTCAGTTGGCGGCCTTGACGGCGACGATCGTCGCTTGCGGCACGTTGCGGAAAGCCGCCACCACCGTGATCCGTTTGGCGCCGGTCTCCGTGCCGCTGACTTGTTGGGGATTCAGAGGATCGACCCATTGGACGGTGACGGTTAGCCTCCAGTTGGCCGAGTTCGGCAGCGCCGTGCCGTCCTTGGCCACGGGGGGGGAATCGGTCCACCCGCTGTAATCATCCACGTCGTCATGAGCCGCCCTGGTCGTCCCAGACTCATCCAATTCGCGACCGAAGACGTGGGGTTCCACCGGGTCCTGGTAGGCTTGCTCCAGAATCTCCGCCATCAGCGACTCTGCGAGCATCCGGCCCCGGCTCACGAGTAAGGCTTTCTGCTGCGTAACGCGCGACGCACCCACGGTATTCAAGGCCGCGACGAACATGACCGCGACCAGGACCGTCGAGATCGCCGCCTCCAGCAGCGTGAAGGCCCGGCAGAACCTCGGATCGCGGCTGGCGGACTGCCGATTTGGGACGGGCGCCGTGGGCCCCATCCGTAGGCCACCCTCCGAACTCCGCCATGGATGAAACGCGGAGCGTATCCTGTTGCACGGACGACTCACTGCGTCACCTCCGGGCTGTTGACGGTCCTTACGCTGGTTTGCACCGTCGCCTGGGTGTCGGCGCCAACCCTGAGCCTGATCCCCACCGCGTTGAGATAATACGTGTTTTGGATTTGAGGTGTCCCGGCGGCCGTCACGGTCCCATAGACCATGAAGATCAGCGATTGTCCCGACAAGACCGGCCAGGAGACGGCTTTGTTCGGGGATTCGTACAAGACGAGATTGGGCGCGGTCACGCCCTGGTCCTGCCCCAGGAACTTGCAGGCGCCGTCGTCGCCGGATAGCCAGCGGAGAACCAGGCAAAGCCCTTCCTGGGGCGACAGGCCGGAGACCTGCGTATACGTCACCTCCTTCAGGACGTACCAAAGCCACGACAACGAGGAGGCCGAAAGCGTTCTCTCTTCCAGCACGAGCCCGCTCGGCAGATGACCAACGGTCGGCTTCTGCAGTTGCACGGTGATCTGGCCGTCAGCCCCCAGGAATGTCTTACCGTAGAATTTCACGCGCGTGACCTTCCAACTGACGGTGTTGGCCGGTAGAGCCGGACGAAAATACTCGCTATACCACTCCGACCTTTTGATCGGGTAGTCGTCGTAGTTCTGAGAACTGTTGTAGCTGCTCAGGAGGGTCTCGGCGCTCTCGTTGCCCTGAGGGATTTGGGTGCTGATGGTCTGGAGGTCGTAGGAGAGGCTGAAATCCCGGACGTTGGAAAGCACGGTCACGGCCGTGCCGCCGTTGTACTTTCGGGTCAAAGGATCGCCCGCCGTGCCGGACCATTCATAGCGGATCACTTCGGGGGTTCCGTTGCCGTTGCGATCGGCCACGGTGAACTCGATCATGCGGGCCGAGCGCTGCGTGACGGTCACAGCGTATTGCAGTTCCGTGAGAACTGGCTCGACGGCGTCGGCCCCCGCCACGCTCTCGGCGCTGGCACTGTGCGCATCCGGCATGGCACGTCCGGCGAGAAGCATCGCGGAGCCGATGCCCAGCAGGAGAATCGACGTGATCCCCATGGCGGTCACCATCTCCAGCAGACTGAAGCCGCGATGGCACAGAAGATTGCGGAGGGGGGATTTGGGATTGGAGATTGGACTCTCAGCGTTCCTTCGGCATTCGCCATCCGAAATCCGGAATTGAGGCTGCGCAGAGGGTACCCTGCCGAGCTCATGACTCATTGTATGCTGACCCTCCCTGTGCCCATCTCGACGACGACCGTCTTCTGCTGCCCGCCCACCGAGACCACCACGGTCCCTCCGTAGTTCGGCAGTCCCCAGCCGTTGAAGACGACCTGCGTGCCGTTATTGAAGTTGACCGAGGCGAGGTCCGCGCCATAGGGTTCCGAAGAGAGGACGACCGTGTAGTCGCCCGACACGCCATCGGGGGCCGGAACGCTGAGCAATTGGTAGCTCTTCGTCGCGGTCGAGAAGGAGACCGTCCGCGCCGCGGAGGCCGCTTTGGCACACGATTGCGCCAGGCGCAGATCGGCGGCGACGCGCCGGGCCGCCAGATCGGCCCGATAACGGCCGGAGGCCCGGCCGTAACGCGGGGCCGCCATCGCCGCGCAGACCGCCATGATGGCCAGCACCAGCAAGACCTCCAGCAGAGTGAAGCCGCTGTCGATGGTGATGGCCGCTCGCTCCGCGGAAAGGGATTCGGGCCACCGGCGACGTCTTCGCGAGTGGCCCGAGTCAAGTCTGTTCGCGGCAGGCATGGCATTCACCTCTGGAAGAGGAAGACGTGACTGGCAGGAGAACCAGCGCAATCACGACTTAGTAGAGGTTGTACTGCTTGCCTGCTTCGTCCTTTTCCCCATCCGCCGCGTTGGCCTTGATCGTTCCTTCCGTAGCATTGTAGATCCAGCCGACGTTGGTGCCGTCTGCCGTCGAGATGCTGGATTTGCCCTTCTTCGCACCGACCGGCAGCGGAGGAATCACCCGCACATACGGACCATAAATGTACGTGGTGGTCTTTGCGGCGTTCACGTTGCCAGCGGCGTCCGTGTACTTCGTCAACTGCCCATTGTTAGGGTCGCTGGGATAGATCCCCGCGTGCTCGGTGGCATACAGGTCGATCGCATTGCGGAGCGTCGCGAGATCGCCCGTCAACGCGGAGTCGCTCGCGCCTTTCGCACCCCGGCTCATCCGCGGGATACCAATGGCCGCCAGAATCGCAATGATGGCCACCACGATCACCACTTCCAACAAACTGAACCCCAACCTGCGTGCACCTCTGTCTCTTCTCATGTGTATTCTCCTATTGTCTGTGTGTGGGCTCCTGCGGATGGGAGACCCCAATGCTACACTCGGCATTGGGAGTCCCTTACCCTCTTCCGAGACGGTACCACGACCTGAATATCGTCGGAAAACCAACAGCACTTAAGTATTTGTACGTAGGTAATTCCTCCTGGTCGAATTTCGCCCTGCTTTCGTGGGTGGGCTCCCTCATTTGCTCACCAATTCGAGAATCGCCTGTTTCCCCTCCCGCTCGAAGACGGCGGTGCGCTCATTCACGGACAGCAGCTTGAAGCCGTCGACGCTCTGACCGGGAACCAGGAAGCTGTCGTCAATCTGGGCACAGGCTTCTTGCCCCTGCATGACCACGGCTTTGAGCTGATGCTTCCGGAGGAACACGTCGGTCGTATCCGGGGGTTTTTCCGCCGTCGTGGCGCCCGTGCCGGACCAGGACGGCGGCATCGAGAAAGGATTTCTCAATTCGTCCGGACTCGCCGTTGGGCCTGATAACAGGCGGTTCAGGCGTTCGGCGACCGTAGCGGGCGCCGCAGCGCTGTCGGCCGCCGGCACGCTGTCCGAGGGCCCGACCGCGCTCGGCGTCTCCGAGACGGATTGGGCCGAAGCGGCCGACGGACCACCCTGCGGACGCAGGATCGTGCGATCCGCCACAAGACCGACGAGACCGAGGAGAAAAACCGCCGATAACATTTTTTGACGCTTGGTAAGGTTCATGAAACAGCACCCAAGATTATGACACCAAATCGCGTGGCACCCCCGCTACAGCGGCTGGGCTACGTCAAACGGTCTTCTTCCCCGGACCGCTCGGAGCCGCATACCAGAACAATTCGAGCCGGAACTTCGCTGCCTCCGGCTGCTGGGCCGGATTGCCGATCAGCTCGATGCGCATGACGCTCATATCCGGATATTTCGAGCACAGGCCCGCGAGGAGTCTGGCGCACTGCCGGTGTCCCCCCCGTCCGACGATGGTGATCGGCACCAGATCGTATTGCAGGCCGTTGGACACGCGGCCCGTCTGCACGTCGTCCACGTGCAGGGCACAACTGGAGAAGAACTCCGTCACGCCGGCGATTCGCTTGTTGACATGAGCGGCCGACTCCAACTGGACGGCGCTGGTTGCTAGCCGCTGCTGGGCCGCGGCCAGACGATCCTTGGCCGTGGCGACGGCCGACTCCAGTTCCGCGGCCTTCTTCTCCTGGGTCTCCATCTCCCGGCACCGGTCTGCCGCGGCCGATCGTTTCTGCAGAAAGGGACCTACCAGCAGCAGGTATCCCGCCAGCGAAGTGAGCAGGCAGGCGCCGATTCCGGCCGCATCGATCCAGAGTAACAGAGACTGCTTGGACGCACTTGGCGCTGTCATGGTGATCCTCTAAAAGTGACACTCAACCAGGAACGAAACCGCTTCGCCGGTCAGGAACGTCTGCCGGGAGCTGTTGGCCAGTCGCACCAGGTCGAAGGCGCCCGACCCTTCCAGCCGCAGGACAAACCGCGAAACGGATTCCTGCGATTTGCCATACCCGTTGAGTACCAGGTCGTGCCGGCATCCAGCCAGAAACGCTCCCAGCGGCAGAGCGGTCAGAGAGCCGCTCTCCTGGACCGTGATCGTCTGCCCGTCGGCTGTCAGCGTCGTGAGCTGATAACGGCTGAGCACGATCTCTTCGCCGAGCTGCGAGGACAATCCGGCAAGCAGCTTGCTCCAGTCCGGCTGGCCGTGAATCGCCTGGGCGGTCGCCAGGGCCGTGTTGGTCTCGGCCAATTGCCGGCGCAGTCCCAACATGGTCCGATTATTCTGCTCGATTTGGTGGGTGGCGGCGTCCCGGCGCTCGGTGATGCTGCGATCCTCACCAGCGTGGGCCACGCAGAACGTCAGGGAGCCGGCGGCTACCAGCGAGGCGTACACCCCGCATACGGCCACCCACACATACAGCCGAGCCTTGCGCCGTTTTCCCACCAGCCGCCCGGCGGGGATCAGATTCACATCACTCATGGTCAGGCCCCTTCGAACTGTGCCAAGCCGACCGCCGCGGTCAGGGCCGGATTGCCGGCCTTCGCCGCCAGCTCTGGCGGGCAATCCACCAGATCACACGGCGCGGCCCGCTTGACCTCCAGGCCCAGCCGGGCCTCGAAGTAGGGCGCCAGTTGAGGGACTCCCGCGCCGCCGCCGATCAGCAGCAGCCGCTGGACCCCTTCGCCCGGGAACTGGTGATTCGCGTAGGACAATGGCACTCGCAGTTCATCCAACAACTTGTCGAAGTGATCCCTCATGTGCTTTCGAATCACATCGAGACTCTCCCGGTCATACTCCCCGGCCGGTTCTTCGGTGCCCGGACCGATCGTGCTGATGACCTGGTAAGCCGACTCCGGCCGCAGCGCGAAGACCTCCGTAAACTTGGCGGTCAGCTCTCCGACGGGCGCCCCCTGGACCGACCGCTCGTAGACGAGGGACCGGCCACACACGAACAGAACCGAGGTGGAGCGCCATCCCAGATCGACGATGGCGGTGATCTGCGGCGGCGGCAGCAGGAGCGGACTGCAAGCCCGTGCCACGGCCGCACTACGCACGTCCAACGCGGCGACACGGAATCCCGCCCCTTCGAAGACATCCAACACCGCGTTGGCGGCCTCGTGGGGACAACCCATCACCAGCGTTTGCGTCATCGGCCGGGGATTGTTGGCGGCTTTCAACTCCCAGCAGGCCATCTCGAACGAATCCGGGGCCACATTGTGCAAGCGCGACATCTCCATCCGAATGATCTGCTCCGCGGAGGCACCCGCCACTTTGGAGGGTACCTCCAGCGTGGCCCGCATCAGCAGGTGCTCCGGCGCCGCAATCGCAATCCGGTGGCCCGCGAAGCCCTGCCGGTTCAACGTATTCTTGAGCGCCAGAACCCCCTCGGCATTGATCTCCTGTTCCGACTGCGGTCGGGGCAGCAGAAACAAGGCATAGACCCGGTATCGCCCGCCGCACGCCTGAAGCTGAGCCGCCTTGATCGTATGCCTGCCGATGTCAACGCCTATGACAGTTCGGGACCCGTGTGCCATGATCATCCTCCTCCCTGCTGCGTCATCGAAGCAAGGTCAAAGAGCGGCAGGAACATGCAGATCGAGATCAGTCCCACCAGCAATCCCATCACCACGAGGATCAGCGGCTCGATGATGCTCGTCATGGAGCGAACGATCACCTCATTTTCCTCGTCGAGAAAGCCCGAGATGTTGAGCAGCAGCCGGTCGATCTCGCCACTATTTTCCCCGCTGCGAATCGCCTCATACACCGAGGGGTTGATGAGACTCGGATTGTCGAACGCCGAGCTCATCGCCTCGCCTCTGGCGACGGCGTCCTCCGCCTTGGCCACCAATTCCTGGTACCGGCCGTTCCCGGTCGATTGCTGCACGTGTCGGAGAGCTTCCAGCACCGGGATCTTCGCCTGCATCAGCACGCCCAGCAGCGAGACGATCCGGGCCGTCGCCAGGCTCTGGACCACCGGCCCGATGTAGGGCATGTGCAAGAGCACCGCGTCCCGAACAGATCGGCCGCGGGGCGTGCGCAGACCGGCGACGACGGCGACGACGGCTCCGGCCACCAGCAACAGGAAAAGCCACCAGTATCCACGCAGCGCATCGCTGGCGTGCAGAAGCAGGGCCGTGCTCGACGGCAGCGGGACATCCATGGTTTTGAACAGTCCGGCGAAACGCGGAATGACGAAGAGCAGCAGCATGACGAAGATCGATAGGCCTACCGAGATCAACACGCAGGGATAGATCAACGCCCCCACGACGGAGTTGCGGATCTTCAATTGCTTCTGCTTGAGGCCGGCCAGGCGGTCGAACATCTCCACGAGATGGCCGCTCGATTCCCCGGCGGTGATCAAGTTCCGGTAGATGGGGTCGAAATAGGCAACGTGAGGCTCCATGGCCGCCGCTAAAGAAGTGCCTTCCTCCACGCGCGTCCGCAGGTTCGTGACGACGTCGCGCCAAGGCCCCGGCCGAGCCTGCCGCTCGAGGGCGTGCAGGGCATCCGCCAATCGCGTGCCGGACGACACTAGGACGAAGAGCTGACGCGAGAACCAGGCCACGTCCTTCATCCGCTGGCCGCCGGAGGATCGACGCCTTCGGGCCCGTGCCTTCTTTCCCTCGGTCGGGATGGAGGCTTTCACCTCCGCCACAAAGAGCCCTTTGCGCCGCAGCATCTCCGTGGCGCCGGCCGTATCGCCGGCATCGACGATGCCTGTGACCGCCTTGCCCAGACCATCATAAGCTTTGTACGCCAGCTTCATGCGACCCCCACCGGCTCAGGCACGGCGCTCTTGGGCTCCGTCGCCGGGCTCCCACACGCAGGATTCGGCGTCGGCGGACTCGGTTCCGCACCCGTGTCCTCGCTGTGCGTCACGGCCAGCACCTCTTCCAGGCAGGTTTTGCCGTCCAGCGCCAGCAGCACCCCTTCTTCCCGCAGGTTCAGAACGCCCTGCCGATGCAGAACATCGCGCAGCTCATGGGTCGGCACCGCACGGTGGATCATGCGCCGCAGCTCGGAGGTGACTTCCATGACGGCGTAGACGCCCGCCCGGCCCTTGCAACCGGAGTTGTGACACTCCTTGCAACCGGCGCCTTTTCGGAACGTGCGGCCCGGCTTGTCGGCCAGACCTGCATCCGCCAGGACGCTCGACGCGGGAATGTACTTCGCCGCACAGCTTGGACATACGGTCCGGGCGAGTCGCTGGGCAATGACGCCGTTGATCGCACTGGCGAGAAGGTACGGCTCAATCCCCATGTCCAGCAGCCGCGCTACGGCCCCGGGGGCATCATTCGTGTGCAGTGTCGCCAGCACGAGGTGCCCCGTCAGGGCCGCCTGGACGGCCACGCGTGCCGTCTCCTCATCGCGGATCTCGCCCACCATGATGATATCGGGGTCCTGCCGAAGAATGCTGCGCAAGGCCCGCGCAAAAGTCATGCCGATCGCCTCATGCACCTGAATCTGGTTGACCATATCGAGCTGGTACTCGACGGGGTCTTCCACGGTGACGAGGTTCTTCTCGGGACTGCGGATGAGGTCCAAGGCGGAGTACAACGTGGTCGTCTTGCCGCTTCCGGTGGGTCCTGTCACCAGCACCAGTCCGTACGGCTGATGGAGCATCCGCTGGAAAGCCTCCAAGGTCTCGTGACGAAAACCCAGGTCCTCCAGGCGAATCCGGAGGTTCGCCTTATCCAGAATGCGCAAGACGATCTTCTCACCCAACAGCGTGGGCATACTCGATACCCGCAGGTCGATGTCTCGCCCTTCCGCCACGATCCGCACGCGCCCCTCCTGGGGAAGGCGTTTCTCCGCAATGTCCATCCGGCCGATGACCTTGACGCGCGAGACGATCGCGGCATGGAGGCCCTGCGGCGGCTTCATCAGATCCCGGAGGGTGCCGTCGATGCGATAGCGGATCCGCGTGCCCTGCTTGTCCGGCTCGATGTGAATGTCGCTGGCCTTGTCCTTGATCGCTGTCAGCAGCGCGACATTGACCAGGTTGATGATGGGGCTGCCCTCGACGACCTTGTCCAGGTTCGTGGCCGGTCCCTCATCGACGGACTCCTTCTCGACCACCTCCACTTCGCTTTGCGACAGGGAGGCAAGAAAGGAGTCCACGTCCGTGTTTCCGGACGCGAATTTCTTGATGAATTCCTGGATGTTTTCGCGCGGCGCCAGTACCGGCCGAATCCGGCAGCCGGTCAATTGGTGCAGTCGGTCGATCTTCGGCAGCGACTGCGGCTCGGCCATCGCCACCGTCAGCGTGTCATGCACCTTGAACATGGGGATGGCATTGAGCCGCTGCGCCTCCTCTTCGCCGATCGACGACAGCAGCGAGAAGTCGACCAACCCGTGACGCAACTGACAGGAAGGCACGCCCAACTGCTGCCCCAGGAACTGCAACATCCGGGAGCTGTCGATCACCCCCTGCTCGATGAGCAGCTCCCCCAGCATCCGTCCGCTCGTCTGCTGCTCGGCCAGCAGATGATCGAGTTGCTCTTGGGAAATGATGCCTTGGGCCACGAGAGCCGTGCCTAAACGGGATTCCGTACGAGGCTCGGTCACAGAAAGCTCCTCACCGCGGAGTTGGTATCCTCGAAGTGTTCGAACTGGGGGGACAGGCCGGTCAGCTCGATCACCTGGCGAACCGTCTCGTTGGCCGCACAGAGTTTCAGCCCCTTGCCGCTCAGGGCCAATTCCTCGGCGATATCGGATAGGGTCTCCAGCCCCTTACTGTCGACGTAAGGCAAAGCCGACGCGTCGATGACCACCCGCCCCAGATTCTCCCGCACGAAACCCTGGATGGCCGTCTTGAACGTGTCCGCGTCGGGGCCTGCCAGCGGGCCGGCAGGTCGCACGACCAGCACCGCCCCCCGGTATTGTGTCTTGATCTCCATCCTACGCCGACTCCTCCACCAGCGGTAAAATGAGCGTAAACGTACTGCCTTTGCCCAATTCGGATTCTGCGACGACATCGCCGCCGTGGAGCCGTGCCACCTCGCGGGCAATGGGCAGGCCGAGACCCGATCCCTTGACGTTGGTCGCCAGAGGATTCTTGGACCGATAAAACTTCTCGAAGACCTTCTCGATCTCCTCCGGACTGATCCCGATCCCCGTGTCGCTCACCGACACGCTCAACCGGCTCTTCTCCACCTGGGCCGACACGACGATGCGGCCGCCGTCCAGCGTGTACTTCAACGCGTTGCCCACCAGATTGTGCAGAGCCAGGGCAATCTTGTCCCGGTCCGCCTGGAGAATCGGCAGCTTCGGCGGCAGATCGAATTCGTACGCGATGCGCTTTTCCTTCGCCTGGGCCTCGTGATCGGCCTTGAGCTTGGCCAGCATCTCATCCAGGTGGACGTCGTCCCGCTTGAGCTCGAACGAGCCGGCCTCGATCTGCGAGGCCGACAGAATCTCCGCGACCGTGCGGTCCAACCGCTGCGTCTCGTCGTTGACGACGTTGAGGCAGCGGCTCGCCGCCACCGGGTTCTTCTCGCAGTGCTCCAGGGCCTCTTCCACAAACAGCCGGATATTGGTCAGCGGCGTACGCAATTCGTGGGCGGCTTTGGCCAGGAAGCTGTTCATGGCCGCGGTGGCCACTCTCTGTTGCGTGATGTCCTCGATCGTGACCAGGGCAAAGTGGGACTGGCCGTCCCGGATCGGCACCACGGCGAATCGCAGCACCCCGGCGGTCACCGTGCAGCCTTGCTCCACTTCGATAACGGCCCGTTTGGCCGCCGGATTTTCCGCCGCCTCGCGCACCGCCGCCACGACCCGCTCGTCCTTGATGGCCGTGGCAACCGGGACATGGAGCAATTGCGCCCGCGCCGCCTGCAAGAACACCGCGGCGGCTCCGTTGACATGCTCGATCTGCAGCGCCCGATTCACGAAAGCCAGGCCCGAAGGCACGGCGTCGAACGCCGCTCCGAACGCCCCGGCGGACTCCGACTTCTCGTGGGCCACTTCCTTGACCTGCTGAATCGCGCTGCGCACCTGGGTGGCTTGTCGGTCCCCGAGCAGTTTGTTCCAGGCCACCGCCTCGGCGCCCAGTTTCGGGTCTAGTTCCAGGGTGGAAATGTCCGCACCTTCGTCCCGAACCGCCATCAGAATCTCGTGAATCGCTCCAATGGCTTTGAGCCGGAAACGGGAATGACGATGGACCAGCAGCATGCTGGCTAACGCCAGACAGGCAATCGCCATCTGGGAAGTCTGCGGTACCAAGGACGCGTCCAAACGGTCGTCGACTCCGGCGGCAATCCGCAAGGTGGCACTGCCCCGGCCGGGAATCGTCAAAGGATAGGCGAATCGCGCGCTCTGGCGGGCAAACTCTTCCGCGTACGCGGGCGCCTCCCCTTCCCAGGAGGCCGGCAAGTCGATCAGGGTAATGGCGGCGGGATCGGCATCCGCCAGGATCGCGCCGTTGGGCAGGAGGATCCGGCAGACCCGCAGATTATACTCCAGCGCCGTCTCGGCCACGGTCCGCCGCAGCGTTGACAACCCGTTGGTTTCCATCAGCGATTCGGCCGCCCTGGCCAGCATCGTGCCGACCGCCTTGGCTTGCTGCACGCTCGCCTTTTGCGTGACGTCTTTCTGGAACACCATGTTGCGCCAGATCGACGCCACCAGGTTGACCAGGAACAGCGCGACGACGGCGAAAATGATCAGCGCGAACAGAGAATCGCCACGCAGCAGTTCTCTCCGCATGGCAAATAATCTGCTTCGCGTCCCCAAGGCATCGCTGTGCGCTTCAGGACCTGCCGTCACAGGCCTATCCGTTTGCATGGCTGACTCCCGACCCATGATTCTGGGCGATGAAGAACGGATCGTTACGGAGCATCCGTTCTCGATTTCAGTCCTCCCTTCTTCGGTCATTTCCCGCCGGACCTTAATGGCCAAAGAGGAGGCGGTCGGCGGTTCCTTGTTTTCCATTCCCGGTCGACCGCCGGCCGCCAACGGGCAACCGACAGAAGGGCGACCGATAAGAAGACTCCACACGGGACTGGCGCACAGGGTCGAAACGTTGCTTTGGGACAGCCGCTGTGTATGCGGAGGGGCTGTGGAAGATGGTAGGGGAAGGGAACTTCGGAGGAGAGCGGCGGATAACTTTGCTTGTTGTGCGAGTGAGCAGGGGCAGTCACTCGTGGGCTGGGTGCGTAGTCCGCTCTGGTCGGCGGGACTGCGTGAGCACGAGCCGTTGGTTCAGCGCCGGTACGCTTGCGGGGAGACGTTCAGCTCCGTTTCGCCGACGCGCGCCGTGTTTCCTCTGACCGGGTTTCACCATGATCTTCTGCGGCTGAGCCTCTTTGGATTTCGGCAGCAGGTCGCCAAAGACACGGTTCATCGCCCGCTCGAACTCGCCAAACTGCGACCAGGGACCCCACTGCCAGGCAGGTCGCCCTTGCCTCTGTATGGCCATAGCCAATCACCTCCCTTCTTGGAGAGTTGGAAGTCTCAAGTTGGTTGAGAAGTAGCACGAGCATCCTGCCCGTGGGTATCAGGGGCGTCCCGCCCGTGCAGGCAGGGCCAAGATGGCCCTGCGACTCATGGCGCAGCAAGCCGCTCCCCGGCCAGCCTCGGATAGTCCTGCCCTTCCTGAATCCACCAGAGGTCGTCCGTGCCATTGGCCGCCTCGCCCACCCAATCCCAGCCGGCCGCGAGGAACGTGTCGGCAGTCTGCATCTCGGCCGTGGTCGCTCCAGCTCCGCCCGCGCTTGTCTTGCAGCCGCTGGTTTGCATGTCCCAGAAAGATGCGGTGACTCGGCCGGAGTTGACGCCCAGCAACCCACCGGTGTCGTTCTCCCCTGCAACCATACCTGTGGCGTAGCAGTTCACAATGGTTCCCTCGTAGTTATCCCCTGCCAAGCCGCCCACGCGCTCGTTGCCGGACACAGTGACGCTCGCGTAGCAGTTCCGGATTTGCCCCGACAGGTTGATCCCGACCAGCCCGCCGACAAGGGCATCCCCGGAGACGCTACCCCCTCGGGCAAAGCAGTTCGTGAGGGTGCCATCGGTGAGATAACTCACCAGTGCCGCCACGCCCCGCGCTCTTGGCATGCGAATGCTGGCGTTGACCACGCCGAGGTTCTTGATCTCCGCATGGAGACCCTCGACGGCGTTGAAGAGCCCTGCATACCGCGTCGTTGTGGAGGTGTAGGTGAGATTCGAAATGATGTGACCGGCCCCGTCGAAGACACCGGTGAAGGATCGTTGGCCTGGCGAAATGTAGTATCCGATGGTCCGGAACTGATCCCCCGGATACGGGCTCAAGTCGATATCCGCCATGAGCTTGAAGTGCTGGTCCCAGTCGTTCGGCTTGGCGCCGATGGCGTTCATCTGCTCGGCGGTATAGATCAGGTAGGGACAGTTCGGCTCGCCGGTGCCGCCGCCGTATTGACGCTCGGCGGCCGCGTCGAGATCGTAGGTGAAGAAATCGGCGCTCAGGGGCGGCGGGGTCGTCTCACCCCGGAGGTGGATCGTGGCGCCCACGAGGACCGCCGTGATCAGGACGCTGCTGGCATCGCCGGAGGTGCCCGCAAACCGGATCGACCCGTCCTCCGCCACCGTGCCGGCCAGACCGGTCATACGGAACGCTTCGTTGAGGTCCAGATCGGGCCCAAAAGGCCCGTCCTCCGTCGCCCTGGCCTCGATTCGGTCGAAAGAGGCCGTACCGGAGTTGGGATCGATCGTCAGCACAAACCAGCCCGTAAGGTGGTAAACCTTCTGCATCCCCGTGAATCCGCCGCCCCGCGTTACGAGGCTCTCCCCGGCGTCTAACACGTAGGTGCTTGTCCCCGCAGGCAGAATCGGGTCCACGGCCGCGCTGTACGCTGCCGGCGCGAATACGACAAGGAGCCATGTCGCCAATACCAAGGAAGAACTTCTCATACCCATCATCCCCGCGTTCCAATGCAAGCCATGGATTGCGCACCGCTACAAGTTACCGCTTTGTCCCTATTATACGCCGCGTGTCACTTTGTTTCAAGCCCAATCGCCCGGATGCGGTCGTCGTAGATGTCGATCAGACATTCGCGAAACGCTCGGTCCAACTCGGCTGTGGAGGTGCGCGCAGCCGGCGGGGCTGCCAGCGCAGACAGGCGGTCCACCTCGCGGGAGAGAAAGTTCGAAATCACGGGGATGTGCGGCCCGCGGTCCAGTTCCTCGCCGGCCCGCTTGCGACGAATGAGGTCTTGAACAGCGGCTTTGACGGCGTCATCGTCCAGCACGCGCTCCACCAGCGTCTGGAACTGGATGGGGACGACTCCACAGCCCCGCTCGATCCACAGGCAGGCAAGGACCGGCCGGAGCACGTAGAAGTACTTCTTCAGCCAAACCATGTCTCCCTGCAGAAAGTCGCGGTAGTTCCCGCGCGCCATGTGGAGGTAGTGGTAATGACAGGCGGCCGGCTGATAGTACTGCGGCATGAGCTCACGGAGGCGACGGACGACACTGCTCCGCTCCTGGTAAACGATGGGCGATTGCAGCCACTCCAACAGCGGCGGATTGGACTTTTGCAGCAGCCGCAGCGCCTTGCGGAGGTCCCACCCGGCGATATCCAGCAGCCCCTCGATCGGCGGCTCAATGACATCGCCGCCGGGCACGACACGTAGATACCACTCGGTAGGATGGACATAGAGGAAGCGGACATCGTAATCGCTGTCGGACGATTCGAACCCCCACGCCCGACTGCCCGATTCACAGGCGTAAACGATGCAGACACCCTGCTCCCGCTCAATCCGCTCCAGCTCAGTTTCAATCTGTGCACGCATGTCCATATCTAACGAACCGCCCTGGCGGCTCTCACCATTCGCGCGGCAGGTTGGACAGGAACCGGCACAGGTGTCTTCTTGCCTCTCCCAGCGCGAGAGATCTGCGGTCGCCACCGTGTACGAGTGTGTTCCGGAACTCTCGAACGCCGTGGGCGAGCGTAAGATGATCGTCCGGAATCCGGCATCGCGCCGCGATCCTGTCCATGAGTTGGGTCACTGTGGGTTGGCTTCTTCTGCCCGCCACGCGTTCCCAGAACTCGCGTAGCGTGACCTCGAAGACCGCGAACATCCGTACCAAATAGGTCCGTTCCAGATCATGATGGCAGTCACGGATATCGCGTAGGCGGAACCGCCCAACGGCCGGAATACGCGACGGATCAGACTGACACACTTGCAGAAAATGTGCCGTCGCCGCTCTGCCAGCCTCGCACATACTCTCGCAGGACCTGATCTGCAAGATGATCTCATCCGTATTCATGCGGCAGCAGTCAGCGCCTCAACCAGTCTGACGAACGCCTGCTCGCTCCAGGGTTCCGGCCAACGAACGCGAGAGTCGGTCTCGATCCTCCATTGCCCATTGACCAGAATCAGCAGCACCCGGTTGAGGGACGGGAACGATTCGATGTCCACGCGTCCCTGCGCGCCAATGATGTTGCAGCCGATCGGCTCCACAACAATCTTGCCGCTCGGAGCCCGAATAAACAAGGTGGTCGCGGCGTAACTGCCGATATGATCCTCCTCGATCGTCTTCTCGTGCTCATCCACGAACCATCGCTGCTGCTCGGCCCAAATCTTGATGGAGGCGGTGAGTTCTCTGACCTTCGCCAGCCAATCATCCCGCTTGCGCTCCCAATCTGTCCGGGCGGCAACTCGATTCGTAGATCTCTTCGCCATCGTACACCTCTACTGACTGTAGTATACATCAACTGAACGCTTTGCGGAGCACGGCCAGGCTCTTGGGGATAGCGGCCTTGTAGTCTTCATTGCCCTCGAATTCGAGCGAGACGTAGCCGCGGAAATTGTGCTTTCGCATGATGCGTGCGATGCGGTCGTAATCGAGGTCAAGGGTGTACCAGAGGCCGCCGCCATAGTAGGTCTTGGCCTGCATGAGGACCGTCTGCGGAGCGCACTTTTCCAGCTTGTCGTAGGGGTCTTCGAGGAAGTTGCCGGTGTCGAGCAGGACTTGGAGCCAGGGCGAGTTGATGCTGTTGACGATCCGCAGCAGACCTTCGGGGGTGCGGGCCATGCCCCAGTGATTCTCCAGGCCGAGGATCACACCGCACTCTTCGGCTTTCGGCAGCAGCTTCTGGATGCTGTCGATGACCCATTTGAAGCCGTCTTCCTCTGTGTAGCCGGACAGGGGCGGCTCAATGCCGCGTTTGGCCATCAGGTCGTCGAAGCTGCCGGTCGTGCCCCACCGGCCGGTGTTGATGCGGATGATCGGGATGCCGAGCTTGTAGGCCAGCTCGATCTGGTGGATGGTCAGGTCGATGTTCTTCTGCCGCTTCGCCTCGTCCGGCGCGATGAAAGCCTGGTGCGTCGACATGCAGCAGAGGTCCAGGCCGTTGATCAGGGCCCGGCGTTTGAGGTTCTGCAAATAGCCGTTGTCCTCCTTCTCCATCTGCATCAGCAGGATGTCCACGCCGTCGAAGCCCAGGCGGGCGGCCTCGTCGATGCACGTCTCGATGGGCATCTTAAGGCCCTCTTTGAACCGCCAGAACGAGTACGTCGAGACGGCAATGGGATTGCCGCGATGTCCCGGCGCGGGAGACGCGGATGTCTTCTCGGCAGCGTGGCTCGCCACCTGGGCCCCTGCCAACATTGCCACCGAGCCGGCCATAAATGCTCTGCGATCGACCTGTGCCATAATGCTGCCCCTTTCCTGACCCTGCCGTCTGGAATGTGCCCGTAAGGCATGGGAAGAAGTTTCAAGTTCGAAGCGTCACGCGTGAAGCTGCAAGTCCTCTCACTTCACACTTCCGACTTCACACTTCAGTACCACTATCTTAGGTCAGTCGCTGGGGTCTGACAAGGGTACCGGAGCGGATTTGTGCCGCCACCTGCATAAAACGGGGCAAGGCGTAGTCGAAGAACCGGCGGTAGCTTTCGCAGAAGTAACTCTCGTGACCATTGTTGTCCCGGTCGAACGGGGTACGGTCCTTCATACACCCGCCCCGGCAAACCGCCAGATGCCGGCAGACGAGGCACTTGCTGGGCAGGTTCTGTTTCTGGCGGGCGAAGGCCCTCTTCTGGGCACAGGCCGCAAGCTGCTCGATGGGGGTCTCCAAGATATTCCCCAGCCGCCACTTCGGCTCGACGAAGAAGTCACAGGGAAAGACGTCGCCCGTATGCTCGACGACGATGTACTGGCTGCACTGGCGGTCGAAGGTGCAAATCGTGGGATGACCGCTGATGCAATAGCTGAGGATGGAATCGAAGTCGCGGATACTGAGTTTCTGTGGCCCGAACTCCATCCAACGGTCGAAGATACGGCATTGAAAATCGCCATACTGCTTCGGCGTGACGGAGAACTCAGCGATTTGGCCGGTGCGCGGGTCCACCTCGACGCAGGGGATGAATTGCAGGTAGCGCACGCCGAGATCGATCAGGAAATCGAACACCTCGTCCGGATGGTCGGCGGTGAGATGGTTGACCAGCGTGAGCGTGTTGAACTCGACCTCGTGCTCTTTGCAGCAGTCGATGGCCTGCATGACCCGATCCCAGGTGCCATGGCCGCCGAGGTCGAGCCGGTAGTGGTCATGGAATTCCTTCGGTCCATCGATACTGATGCCCACCAGGAATTTGTTCTCGTGCAGGAAGCGGCACCACTCGGCATTGTTCAAGAGCAGCGCGTTGGTCTGAAGCGCATTGCCGACCTCCTGGCCGGTGATGCCGTACTTCTTCTGCAGCTCGACCGCCCTTTTGTAGAAGTCCAGGCCCATCAAGGTCGGCTCACCCCCCTGCCAGGCAAAACCCGACAATGGAAAGCGCAGGCCCAGGTAGTCCCTGATGAGTCTGTCGAGCACCTCGTCGCTCATGCGCTGCTGACCGTGACCGATTTCCGCCGGCCGGCATTTGTAGAAGCAGTACGTGCAATCGACGTTGCAGTCGGAACCGGAGGGCTTGATTAAGAGCGTAAACGGCTGCATGTCAACTTCTCGTCTGTTGGGAGTACCGCGTTTACGCGGGTCGGACTAGTCCTTTCCGCCTGAAGGCGGTACTCCGAACGACACAACCGCGTCACGATCATCCCTTTGTACATTCGCCTTGCATCAATCTCTCGCCGGCTCGATCCGCACCGTCCAACTATCCTGCAGGACAGGCGTCTCGGCCTTCAGGAGAATCCGGGTGAGCTGCGCAGGCCATACGGAACGGAGATGGCCATCCTCGACAGGGATCGTCTCCAAGACCGGCCTGAGCTTGCCGCCATCAAACAGTACTCGTACGGCCGGGCGGGGTTCGGGCCCATCCACCGTTTCCAGCAGCAATTGGCCTTCCTTCTGGACCTTGGCCTGGCACGGCGTCAACAGGGTCAGTGTGATCTCCTGCGCCGGCTTGTCGAGCGTGTAGTTCTCCGTGACGGCTACGTCCTCGCCGCGATTGAGGCGGATCGTGCGGACCCACGACTTGATGCCCGCCTGCTTCGGATAGGCGCCGGCGATGTCGAGTTGGAGCTGGGCATGGTCGTCGTTCGCCTCGTACCGGACCTCGCGGGCGGCGAACTGCCGGCCGGGGCTCTGCATCACGCCGCCAACCGTCGGCAGATTGTGGTACCCGGACTGCATGGTCCAGATTTCATAGCGCTGCGAGCTGAAGGTCTTGCGGCTGTACGTCTCGACGCCGGCGTCGATCAGGATAGGCCGGCCATCCCGGTAGACGATGAAATTGCCCACATCGTTGTGGTTGTGGCTCTCGGCGTTGTGGCCGCCCTTGGCCGCGACGAAGAATCCTTTCGTCGTGCCTTCGGCACACCGGGCCGTCATCACCTGAATTCCATCGAGCCACGCGTCCCGCACTAGCGGCGGCTTGGCCTGGGCCCCACGAAGCTCGGCGTCATTGAAGATCTCGGGCAGGTACCGGCCGACCGTGTAGCCGCCCTTGCCACGAAATCCGGAGCCCTCGCCCCGGCTCATGGTGTCAAGATAAGCCCCGAAGGAAGCGAGCCGCTCGTCGCCAATCCTCTTGCCGTACCGATAGACCAATTCCCCCGGCGGACGCACCTTCGCCGAGGCGTCAGCGAAGTTCACGAAGTAATCATCTGCGATGTGGACGCGATAGATGTACCGGCCCATCTCCTTGACCAAGGGCCGGTCGTAAACATCGATCGCGCCCTTCGTGGCGCTGTGGAGCAGTTCAAGACAGTCGAGCAAGGATGCGGGTGCCCGGCCCCAGTAGCTGGGACCTTCATCGCAGCCGCCGTCGTCAGCGTAAGCATCGAAGAAGTAGTCCAGGCTCCGCACAATCTTGGCGACAGCCCTGACCCTCCTGGCCTCATCCGGCTCGACCAGTAGCACGCAAGCGAGCCAGTTCGAATTGCACCAGGGATTCCAGTTGTTGACGCGGCCCCCGGTGAAGCCCATCCAGCCGAAATCATCCCGCTCCAAGCACGGCGTCAGAATGCGACGGTCGATCTCGTGATGGATGCGCTTACGGACCAGCGGCGAGACCCGGTCAAGCTGCTCACCCAGCAAGTAGTAGGTCCACGCCAGGCTCTCGCCCGTCTCGGCGGCGAACAGATCGACGATAGGCTCGGCAGAATCGGGCAATCCCGAGCCGGCCTTCTGGGCGCCGACGTGGGCCGGCACGCCCCAGAACGACTCCTCGCAGAGGGCCCAGACGCCGTTGACGATGTCATCGAGGAAGCGGCCCTTGCCCTCGACGCACTCCGCGACAATCAGGTCGGTCAGAGCCTCCCGGCGGGCGAAGTGCTCGTGCTCGTAGCGGCTGCGATTGCCGTTGCGGGCATATTCAAGAAAGAGCGTCGCCGGCAGGCTCGGCCACTGGTAGCCGAGATACTGCTCGCCATTGGCGATCAGGTCCTGGCGCACCGGCTCGGGCAGACCCTCCCACGCCCGGCGGTCACTCCACGTCGGCCACGGATGCCACTGCCCGCGCGGGACCAGGACCTTCGCGATCTTCTCTTGGGGATACAACTCGCGGAGCTTGAACCGGTCCTCCTTCGCCACCGCCGCGTTCAGGAGAGTTGTCACGACGAGCAGTCCGGAAACAAGGATGCTCAGCTCCAAACAATGTCTTGACTTTCGATCCACAAGAACCTCCATTCGGAAACGTTGCACCATTTTCGTAGGGTGGGTTCTCGACCCACGCGTTCCTCCGATCGATGCGCACGTAACGCGTGGGTTAAGAACCCACCCTACGCAGCGCCTCCACGGCAGGCACGCTCAACGAGACTCTCCAGGCGCCGCGGGGATCTGTCGGGCTCTGGCGATGACCTCAACCAATGAGACACCGGATAGATCGTTGCCGATCAGGCAGGGTCGAGCGCCGGCGACCACCGAGAGACGGTTCGGGATAAGCTCGCGGCCACGGCTGGTCCAATCCCGGAAGCCCCACTGCGTCAGGTAAGCGTCGTGCCCCGTCTGCCGGATTGTAAGGGGCTGCGCCGGCGACTTGGTTTCCAGGATGACCTGGCGGTCCTGATCGTCGGCCGACCAGAGGGCCCAGCAATCTTCTCGACCCACCTTGAACCGCAGGACCCACAGGTTCTCATCCTTCGTGGGCAGGCGCTCGACATACTGGCCCTGGGCCACCACGGGCGCGACATCCGCAAGCACCTCGTACGCCGGCTTGGGCGTCAGGTCCGGCCGGACCAGGCCGAAGTTGTCCTCGTTGTACTCCGCCTGCCAGCCGTCATCCTGAAAATCGTACCACCAGATACCTCGGAAGGAGGGCGACGTCCGGGCGAGCAGGTAGAGCCGCGCCAAGTACGAGCCCGCAAGCTCCGGGTCGGTTCCATTTTTACCGACGTGGGTCGGCCAGCCCATCTCGGTGACGTAGAACGGGACATCGCTGCCCTTGTACTTACGGAGCATCTCCTGCACGCCGGTCATCCACGCGGAGCAGGCCTCGGGGCCGCGCTGTGGGAATTTGTCGCTGTAGTTGTAGCTGTGGATCGAAATGGCGTCGCAGGCATCGAGGGCGCCGAGCTTGACGATCCCTTCGAGCCAGCCCTTCTTGACGCCGCCGCTGGTGCAGGCCCCGGCCATCACGGTGACACCCGGCCCGACCGCCTTGATCCGCGGATACACGGCCTTGAGCAGCTTGACGTAATCCTCCGCCGAGCCGCCCTGGCGGTACTTGGCGGGCATGCCGATGCTGATGTCCCACTCATTCCAAATCTCGTACAGACGCACCTGTTTGCCGAAGTGCTTGACGACGAACTCCGCATAGCGGCAGAAACCCTCAATCGCCTCCGGCGAGCGCGGCCGGTCGCCATCATCGTAAAAGCGATTGGCATAGTCGAGGATGAGCAGAACCTTCACACCTTGGTCGGCGGCCTTACGGACATAGGTATCGAACTGCTCGGGCATGACGAGCTGGCCCTTCTCGCGTTCGATCGCGCCCCAGCCTACCTCATCGCGAATCGAGCTGATCCCGGCCCGCTTGATCCGGTCGAGGTTCAAGTCGAGAACGCCCTTGCCCTGACTGAAGTGTGTGCACGCCCCGACAACGAAACCGTTGGTCGCGACACCGTGAGGCGGTTCTGAGGAAGTGTCAAGTTTGAAGTGTGAAGTTTGAAGTGCGGGACCGCCACTTGGCACTTCTTCTGATGGCCTTACGGGGACACCGCAACCAATGACACAAGACACGACAAACAGCAGACACCCCACCAGGTAGATTCTTCGCATGGCCAGCATCTCCTTGCTTTCATTCACGACGCTTCAGCCCGCAAACAAACAGGCCGCGAGACAAGGCCCACATGATACCAGAGGAACAACGAACCGGCCACTCACCAACTACACGGTTGTGCCACAGGCAGGCACATTATTGTCATTCCCGCGCAGAGCCTGCCCCCGACCTGATCGGGAGCGGGAATCCAGGAGACTACCGTAACATCCTGGACCCCTGCCCCCGATCAGGTCGAGCTGTAGGGTGGGGTTGAGAACCCACCCTACCACTTTTACGCCGGGTAGGTGCAACAGTAGTCGCGCACCCGGCGCATGGTGGTGTGACTGACAGGCGCGTTATTGTCATTCCCGCGGAGGCGGGAATCCAGGAGACTACCGTAACATCCTGGCCCCCTGCCCGTTCGACTTCGCTCAGGGCAGGCTCTGCGCAGGGGTGACAGAGTCAGGGGAATCCAAGTGAGAGCATTTGCGACGAAGCGTCCTTTGCTACTTGGCTGCCGGCTGAATGTCAGGGGGACACTCCATGGATTCGTTGAAGCCGTAGAAGCGGATCAGCGGCGGGGTGTCCTGCCATTCCGTGGGCCGACATTCGCGGGCGCCGGTCGTGTAGTAGATCAGACGGATGTTTTTGGCGTGAAGCTCGTCCAAAGTCTTTGGGGAGATTCCCGGCTCCAGGCCCGGCTCGAAGAGGAAATTCTTCGGGCACAGGTGGGACCCGCCACCGACGCTCTGGGAGAAGTAGCCGGTCAGAACGATGGGCTCGCTCGTCAAGCCTTCGATCCGCGTCTGCTCGAACTGGACGGATGTTGGTGCGTCCCACCCCCAGCCCCAGCGCATGTAGAAGCGCGTCCGGATAGACACGCCGATATTAGGATCGGAGAAGGAACACTCGTCGGGCACATCCTGATCCGTCGGCTGCCACGGCTCATAGAGCGATGTGCTTTCCGTCACGGTGGCCTGCCCACCATCGAGAGGCACGGGGCGTTGGTACTGGACCTCCACGCCCAGGCGGAAATCATCGAGCGTCACGACCGGGTCGGGCAAGCCGGTCTGGTACAGAGGCGTCGTCCGCAGTTGGTAGGTCCGAGAATTGCACAGATCGGGGAATTGCCAGTTGTCGACGAGGTCGTATAGATCGAACCCCGACCGCGACGCCGCACAGGTATGCTGAGCATTGGGCAGCAGCGGCAGGTCGCAGGTCTCGCGATGAATCTGCCCATCGGCGGCGTACTCAAGGACTACTGCGCCGTATACACAGCTTTTGAGATTCTCTTCACTGAGCCAGAGACTCTCGGGCGTGAGCGTCCAGAGGGACTTGAGCCGGTGGTTGGTGAAGACGTTGCTGCCGCGGCCCTGGAGCGTTCGGTGTTGCTTGGGTTGTGCGAGCAGGAACGGGGTCGTCGATTGAACGGCACCAGGCCTGGGGATTTCGCGAATCTGCTTGAGGAGCAGCTTGCCGTCAGGGGCGATTTTCTTGTATTCGAAGTCGAGAATGGTGTTGTCCTTTTGCGTCTCTGCGCCGTAGCGCTGGGCCGCCGCCGCCAGTAGCTCGTACAACTGCAGGTACTCCGTGTCCCACGCCAGCACGGTATTCTCGCGCAAAGGTACGAGACTCGACCGGCCAATCACCGACGCCCAGGGTCCCTGGAACCCGACATCGATCCGGACTTCCTCCGGCACGGCGTCCGTCGGCGGGTTCGTGACGGAGACCGCCCCCTTCTGGCTCACGACACTGACCGACCAATCCCGGCCATCGACCTTCTCCATCGTCGCCACACCGTTGGCCAGCTCGATGTCGTCGGGGAATGAGTGGTGCACGAGCAAGGCCATACCGACCTGGGCCTCGCTGACATCATGCTTGAGCCGCTCCAGGAAGGCATTGTCGTTGTAGAAGCTGGCGAAGACCTTGCGGATCGCGCGAAAGACGCCCCGCTCCCCGGCCTCGGCCGGATCGCAGGCGCAGGGACCGTTGCTGTCATGGTCCAGATCGTCGGCGAGACAGCCACTGAAGCTGTCGTACAAGCCCGCGCCGGTAAACTGCTCACTATCCTCGACATTGGTGGAACTGCGAAAACGAAGGTTCTTATTCGGGTCGAACCCGAACTCCCGCAGAGTGTTCACCACGCCGGGACCGGTCTGGCCGAACTTGGTCACCTCCGTGTCTTTGAACAGATCTCGAATCGCCTTGAGATCGGCGAAGAGGCCCTTCATATCGGCGGGTGGATAAGTCGTGTACTTCGCCAGCCGCCGGGCGATTTCGCCTCGCAACGTCCCCCCGGCAAAAGCGGCCGGGAGTGTCTGATCCAGGAAGCTGTTCCACAGATCGAAGGAGAAAGCCAGCGCCGGCTGGGAGCTATCCGGAACAGCCCGACGCAGAATGCCATAGTTGGACGCTTTGCCGCCGAAGGAGCCGATGTCGGCCGGATGCAAGTCATTCGTGTCCGCCCAGAGCTTACCCGGCGACACCATGGGACGAATCAGCAGTGGCGGCGCATTTTTGAGCGAGAGCAGCGACGACCTCTCTGCATCGCTGAGGAATCCGACATCGAGCAACTTGACGGTGCACGAGGGGCCGTGCGGATCTCTCGTTACAGCCAGGTAGACAGTATGGCCGACGAGCGCCCGCGCCTGCGCCGCGTCAGATTCGACCGCCAGATACACGAACGGCACGCCCTGGGAGCGGGACAGAATCGCCACGTGGGAATTCGGCGTCCCCGGCAGCAACGAGACGATTCCCGCGACGGCAGGAACCTCGGCCGGCACGCCATCGGTCAGCAGAATGTCGTCGGGCAGCAACTCGCCGGCAGCGTACGCGCTCTGAATCTCGGTGCCGGTAACGAACTTGAGCTTTCCCAATGCCCAACCGTCGGAGTAGCTGGCATTACCCTCGGCCCACTGGGCCGTCGAGCCGATGGGTATGCCCTGGCTCTCGAACCATGCGCGGTTCTGCTGCGTGGCGGGATACTGCTCGAAGGTCGGGAAATAATAGGCCTTGACGTTCGGGTCCGCGAGAATGGATTTCTTCACCAGATTGAAATACCGCGCGGTCTCCTCGCGTGTGTACGGATCGTTGCGAACGAGCTGGATGCCGTACTCCTGATAAGGCGGATCGTGCCACGGTGGCAGGATGACTGCGCCAAGCACCGCTTGCTGATTGGCCGCGTGAAGAGTGATGGCGTCAAACTGCTCGATGGTCAGGCCGAGGAAAGGTTCCAGACATTCGAGCGCGAAGGCAAAGTGGAACTCATACCGCGTCGAGTCCTGGAAGTAGACAACGTTCGGGTCGAACCCCGGCTTCGTAATGATCGTGAACTTGACGTACGGCGGGGACGTCCAGCTTTGGAACGGCTCATCCGGAAGATTGATCTGATTCTTCCACGCCGGCCCCGGCGGCTCCTCCTGGGCCCAAACGGCGGATGAAGCGAGCACCAGACACAGCGCCGAAGCGACCTTCCAACCCATCGTCACACCCCTCGTTCCTACCTGTGATCCACCGCGTGCGTAAGTAGTGTTGCTTACAGGGTTCAATTATACCGGAGAGAGGACGAAGAATCAACCCCATGTGGACCCGCTTGACAAACCAAGTGCAAAGTCGTTTGGCAGATCGTACATATGTCATTGCGAGTCGATTTCAGGCCGCCAATCGACTACCAGGGGAGGAATTTCTTCATTCGACAAGAGCAAGCGATTCTTGCCGCACTCAGCGCCGGTTGGTACGATCCAGGGTGATGGCACGTCCGGTGCCGTAGCTCACAGGGGCAGGAATATGGGGGTTGAGCATGGCGATCCATCGCGCCGCAGAGAATCCGCTTATCTGTCCGCAGGATGTCGAGCCGACCAGGGACGATTTCGAAGTGATCGGTGTCTTCAACGCCGGTGTGACCCGGTGCCGGGAGGAGGTGATCCTTCTTTTGCGGGTCGCGGAACGGCCCGTCGCCAAACGCGAGGACCTCGTGCTCAGTCCCATCTACGACGTGGGCGCCGGTGAGATCATCGTCAAACCGTTCACGCGAGACGATCCGCGCAACGACTTCTCCGATCCGCGGCTCATCATCCGAGCGGGCGAGACTTTTCTGACCTCCCTCTCGCATCTGCGGCTGGCCCGCAGTCGCGACGGCCTCCGGTTCCAGATTGATGATAAGCCGGCGCTCGGTCCGGCGAGCCCCTACGAGACCTTCGGTCTCGAGGACCCGCGCATCACCAGCATCGACGGCACGTACTACATAGATTACGTCGGCGTTTCCCCTCTGGGCGTGACCACGTGCCTGGCGTCCACGCGGGACTTCACCTCGTTTGAGCGTCACGGCGTCATCTTCCACCCCGACAACAAGGACGTGGTCATTTTCCCCGCGCGGATCGGGGGCAGGTTCTACGCCCTGCACCGGCCGCATTCGTCTCTGTTTGTGCGGAACGACATTTGGATCGCCGAGTCTCCCGACCTGATCTGTTGGGGCCGGCATCGGCATCTGCTGGGTACGCGTGACGGCCGGTGGGATGAGACCCGAATCGGGGCAGGAGCTGTGCCCTTTCGCCTTGACGAGGGCTGGTTGGAGATCTACCACGGCGCGGACCGTGACAACCGCTATTGCCTGGGCGCCGTCCTGCTGGAGGGCGAGCAGCCGTGGAAGATCGTCGCCAGGTCCGAGACTCCCCTCTTCGAACCCGAGGCGGATTACGAGCAGGCCGGCTTTTTCGGCCAAGTAGTCTTCAGTTGCGGCCTGCTCTTCGAAGACAAGATCCTGAAGGTCTACTACGGCGCCGCCGACACCTCCCTCTGCTACGCCGAGATCCCCCTGGCGGACGTATACGAGAACCTACGGCTGTGAATTGGGAATCGTCGGGCGGTTGCGATGGCGAGGCTCATACCGGTTGTGGGGGTCGGCAAGCAGCGACGATACCGAGTGGCGAAACCGTTCGACCAAGCAGGGCGAACGCAAAGTCGTTCGGCACAGATGTGAGGAGCGTCGCAACGTAGGGGCAGACCCCCGTGTCTGCCCTCTTGGCCCCCGTGCCTGCCCTCTTCCAGGGCAACCACGGGGTCGGGCACTCAAACGCAGTTCGTCGCGTTTGGGGTCCCGGTTGCCCCTACCAGAGGCATGGCGGGCGGCCTTATGGAACGACCTTGCGTCTGCCCTGTTCGACGAAGCCAGGGCGATTGCATGTGACTGGTAGGTACACTTGTGGCACGGGCATCCTGCCCGTGAGGCTTTGTGGCATCGGCATCCTGCCGATGATCCATGGGCTGGAAGCCCATGCCAC
>Ga0315280_10002078_pt1 | contig 32978 bp, 26 predicted proteins | sample YL17G06_40_MG_FD_203697 | JGI IMG/M metagenome (GOLD analysis project Ga0315280, IMG submission 203697) | Sediment microbial communities from Yellowstone Lake, YNP, Wyoming, USA - YL17G06_40 | ecosystem: Environmental > Aquatic > Freshwater > Lake > Sediment | place: USA: Wyoming | collected...
CTAACCAGTTCAAATCCCAAAATTTATCAACCTCCAGCAGTACCTACGGTACTGTTGTCTTTTCACTCAGCGAGGCGGTAAAGCGCTCGCTGAGCCTATTCTATTTCAACCCCTCAGACCAGAAAAGAGCTTGCATCCTCGGACTAAACTCCGAGGGGTTCACTCAAACACTAAAGGCATCCAAGCGTCCTTAGGGTCTCATAATCTTCTTCTGTCGACGCAAATCTTCCGATATTGCCGAGCCTAATGTTCTTGAGCCCAGAATCTCTGGCAGCATTGCATGCTTCGATCATCTGCTGAAAATTTGGTGAAGGGACATCAATCAGCTCATGCTCGGGAAAGAATGCCAGAATTGTAAAGGGAATGTTTGGATCAGCTTGATCCAATAATTCTGCGGTCAATCTAATTTGATCGGTTTCAGCCCAGCCAGGGATATACAGAGACAAAACTTCCAAAACAAAATCCCTATCCATTATCTCAGCTGGTAACTTCAGAATCCACTTGTTGGAAGCACCGGTTAACCTCTTGTGTACCCTCTCATCGTAGGCTTTGATATCAAGCCAAAACGAATCGAGCCCAGACTCTTTGAACAGATCCAGAGTCTTGGGTGTGAGTCCATAACCATTTGTCTCGAAGAGCACCCAGAGATCTTTGCCTAGCTTTTTGATCTCTTGTGCAGATCTTGCATAGAACTCTGGCTGACAGGCCAAATCCCCGCCTGTAAAGGAGATTATGTTTCTAGCTGGCCCCCACGTTCCATCATCAAGCAGAGTCATCTGCTCAAGCTCCAATCTTCCCGGGCAATACTTGGATCTCTTACCCAACAAAACGCATGAGCCACACGCGTGGCAAAGCTCGTGTGCATGCCAACTTGTAACATGTTCCCTTGGCTCCTTGTACATGTTCTCCCGATTCATTTCAGCATAGTCTAAAGCCAATGCTGCAATATCTTTCGGCGACATCCATCCACCCGAGGCGAATTTTGTGAAACGCCAGGAGTGGCATTTCAAACAGCTCCAGTTGCATCCTGATTGGTAGATCGAGAGGTAGCACTCAGGTGCCTTGTGCGCATAGGAGTGGATAAGCCTGTATGGGGTATCATCTTCTCGCCTAAGGGTCACTCTGCATGCCAAGTCTCTCTGACCATTGTAAGATGTTAAACAGCTTCCAGCCTCAAACCCCTGCTCAACTAAAGGGCATGTGTTTTTCATACAAGTCACAGTCACGAGACCAGTTCAACCCACACGTATAGTTCAGTGATCTGTTTCTCTGGCGCACCCCTAATCTCTTATCCTGAGTCCCCGGGATGAGGGATCTTCCAGCAGTCAAGAGATATCTGACGTAATGGTGGAAGATGAATGGATTGGCGATCAGGAGGGTGGAGAACCGCTAGAAGAGCTTCTCTGAGATCTGGCATACTGCTAAGATCTTCAAGGAGTTTCAAGTGCGGACAAACCTCAAGGGAAGCTGCAAAACCTGCGAATACAACAAGATCTGTGGAGGTTGTAGGGCACGCTCTCTAGGCTACTTCCAGGACCATACCGCGCGCGAAAGAGTCAGACCAGAAGACTTGCGGTGGCACGCCGGTGAAGCAGTATGATGTCTCGTTACGATGGCTTGGCGAAATATGTCATTACAAAAAAAGGGAATACTTGGGAAGCCAGTTACTGAGCAGACAAGATTATCAAAACGATTTAATACAACCGGATAGAACTCATACTCCAGAGGTGATTATGACGGTTACCTGTGCAAAGTGTGGAAAAGAAATTCCTGCAGGGGAAGAGGTAAAGAAAGGCTTCCTAAAGAAGAAGAGTTACCACAAAGAATGCGCACCCAAGTAGAAACTTCTAACTTCAGGAACACCAAACCCCTCCACCATTATAGAATTTCGTTCATGTATGTAGCGTTGGACCTGTAGGTTTCACTGACTGCTATTATCTCCCTTTGAACATCTTCCAGAACCAGCGCGCGCTAAGACCCTATAGAGAGTCACACCGATCACATTCGAAAGTAGCAAAGACTGGAGACAGCCTTAAGGTCATAATAACAAGGCCGATCGCTGATTATCTCAATATACAGGGGGAGTAGATGACGATTACATCATACCAGAGCGGGAAGAGAAGTAAGCGCAGACCATAGCATCTGACGGATCGTAAAAGTGGGCGTGCAAAGGATCTTTTTAGCGTGCTGTGTTTCTCTTTTCTTTGACAATCTTCATCGTGGTGGCGCACGTGAATAGAGCCCAATCAACTCTGTCTGGGCGATGGTGTGCTCCTTCACCAACCTGAAGAAATCGTCTCTGTTTTCATCAACGCCTGCCAGATGGCTTGTATCCAATGCATAGACGGTGAATACGTATCTGTGTGTCCCTGATGGAGGGCAGGGCCCACCATATTCTTTCTTCCCGAAGTCATTTTGTACTTGTTTGGAGCCCTCAGGCACTTCGCCTTGACCAATACTTCTGGTATCCTTAGGGATGTCGTAGACCAGCCAGTGGATGAATTTCCCCATTGGAGTGTCCAGATCCACCACACTTAGGGCAAAACTCTTCGTTTCTTCAGGCACATCTTCCCACGAGAGTTGGGGGGAGATATTAGCCCCATCGCATGTAAATTTGGCCGGAATCCTGCCGTTATGTTCAAAGTCACTGCTTCTCAGCCTCATGGCCTTTTGCGTGAAGGGTGGCGTTGTGGTTGGAGCAGGTGCAGATGGTCGCTGCAGAATGTAGAAACCGCCACTGACAATCAGTATGACCAAAATCACTGCCGCGGCAAGAATATTCTTGGAGACCATAAGGTCTCACTTCTCACATTCACATCTCGTGATGGTTACCGGTGTTCATAAATGTTCATATGAGCCCCGAGTTCCGGAACTGCATAGCTACCTCAGAAGTGCAGATAGACCGCTAAGCTGTCGCCCACACTTGCTTGGCTTTCTCTCTAGCTTCTTTGAATCTGTCCGGAGGGCCACTCAAAATCTTCTTTCGATAGTATTTAGCCACAAGCTCCCTGACTATCTCTTCAACTTCTCTAGGGTTCTCCCGCAGCAGAATACCGATCCTCCTCTCCAACTCAAGACATCTAACGCCTCCAGCCAGAGCGAATAGCCTTGCCAATTCTTCTTCTAGATGATAGACCAGCGGGTGATTCTCATCTATACTGCTAGGACTTTCAGGCACATTAAGGGCTACCATAGACCTCCGCATAGCATCACGCAGCAATGTCATAATCACTTTGTTCGACAACCAAACTTGCCTTCAATCAATGTTTAGCAGATACCAAGATATTAACAAATGGCCGAGTTTTCCAAGCCAGACAGTGAAAAAATGCGACATCTCTAGATACTTTGGTTGAGTGTGGGCAGACTGTTAATGGACTGAAGAAGTGAGACCTTATTTCCTTGCGACTCTGCTGTGTTTTCAGAAGAATTTCTCTGGAGGCAACCACCGTAAGGGAGAAAGTGTTATTCTCTTACCTAGAGAACCTTCATTTGTTCAACTTGGCAAGCGGGGATTCTATTTCTTAACCACGCGCGCGTTGAGAAATGTTCACACACCATTCACTGAGGGTCTCATGAGAAAGTAACAAGAGCACTAGCTAGTGTCGGAACAAGCCCGCACGCTGCTTGTCTTTGAGGTTGAAGCCTTAGACAATGCTGTGTTCTTTTCGAAAGAAGTGAAAGATGCGGGCAAAGCTTCTTTGAACCAGACTGGCATGAAATGCCAGCAGCTTCTCACTAATCCTGTGAAGCTTCCGTCAACGATGTAGAATCTTGCTTTGTCGTCTTCTGCTCTTATCGCTCGTCCATAGGCTTGGATGACTTCTAGCATGGCCTTATTGTTGTACCATTTATGTTGTCCAAGGTCAAGGCGTCTCTTTACCCGTTCGTCACCAAGGTCTGGAAACGGTACTTTGAGGAGAATCTGAGCACTGCATAGATCATACTTCCAGTCCTGACCCTCATTGAAAGCTACTGAAACGAACACTTTTCCTTGGGAGTGTTTCCATTCCTCAAGCTTCTCTTGGCGGTCTCTTCCTGTGTGAACTATGAGTCTGGTCTTTAGGTCATCTGAGATGTTCTGGGCAAGCCATTGCTGGTGCTCGTAGCTGTGGCAGTGTATTGCCACGCTGCCTTTCTCTTTTTCAAGTATTCCTTCTATTGTTTGAAGGGCTTTTTGCGCATTGTTGCCCCATTCGGCTTTTGACAGGGGTCCTACGGTCATGTCTATGATAGGTCTGTTTTGAACTGGGAAAGTGCTTGGCGCTTGCAGGAAGCATATCTCATCTTCTTTCAGTATGCTGCTCAGACCTGTCAGCTCTGCGTATTCCTTGGGATCGAGTATTGTTGCGGAGGAAACGATATAGTGGTTGGCTCGTTTCCATACGAGTTCTTTCATGAATTGTTTTCCATAAACTGGCTGAATGGTCAGTTGATCATTGTGAATTTGCCATACCCATTCACTTCTTGAGGATTTGTAGAGTTCATAGTTGTCCAGGTATCGTTCGATCTTTTCTCTGTCTTCAGCCTGTATGACGGATAGCCCAGTGGTCTCGACAATCCTCCTATCCTGCTCAAGGATCCTTCGCATTTGCTCTTCCATTTTTTGCAGGAGCTCTTTGAGCTGAGTTCCTGTCTTGACTTTACGGACTTGGGGAAGAAGTTGATTATAGACTTCCCAAGGGATAGTGAATGGATTCACCCTTACAGAGATCTGGTTTAGACATTGTTCCTCGATGTTGTGAGCCTCATCGAGTACGAGAAGACTTCTTGTTCCAAGATGCGTGGGGAATGCTCTGTCTGTTTGGCCCTCCAGCATTAGATAGGCAAAGCTTAACAGTACACTCTGGGCGTTCTGCGCTCTTGTTTTCTGGATCCAGTAGGGGCATACCTTCAGACGTTCAGGACATTTGTACTCCTCAGTTACGCATCTTCCAATGTTGACAGTCCGCTCAGGATGGTAATGACAACGATAGTTCTGGCGACCTTTGATCTCTACAAATCTTGAATTCAAAAGCCGGTCATTCATTATCTGGTCGATTAGGACAAGTTGTGGCGTTGCATAGAACGAGTGTGTGACGGAGCAAAAGGCAGCATTAACATAGGATTTGCCGAATCCAGTTGGTGCTGCAAGAATAATACATTTCTTTCCAGCCCGGAATGCCTCAACAATTCCAGTTACGATTTCTTTTTGGTACGGCCTGAAAGAGCTGGTTGAGAAATTGTTGAGTACATCGTTTACGGTAAGTTCGAAGGGAGGCTTCCGGATCCCTGGACTGGAATGGTTAGGTCCTGGAGACTCCTTCCTCTCAAGACTTGTATGTGGATTGAGCTCTGGAAACCCTCCTGCTTCAATGATGCGTGAGCGTGCCCCACATCTTTGGCATTTAGTCTGCCCAGGCGGTGCGTAACTTCCACATGTTGAACAGAACTTCAAGAGACAGATATCCTCGTCGTGCAAATCAAATGCATATCGGTCACGTCTCACATTTATTCCTGAAACGGTTTCCTCTAGTATCCCATTAGGCCTCTGAGTGCAAGCCATCTCAAGGCGCCAAAACCTAGAATGCCTGCAATGTCGGTTCCGAGTCCAGGTCCTCTTTGTCCTTGTTGCTGATAGTATTGATGGGGATACTGATGGAACATTGATTGATAGTTCGGCATCATTGCCGGGTACATGGATTGCGGGCCGTACCAAGGTAGCATGGGATAGTGCTGGAACTGTGGGCTCGGCCATCCGTACCATGTTGGCCATATTGGGTAATAGTAACTCAACCTTTCACCTCCTGCATAAGTGAAGGAAAAGCGTGAAGTTTTCTGTCGATAATTAAGGCTGCGTGATTATTTGATTTTATCCCCTGGCATGTGCATGTGGGAGATGCGGAAAGGCTACAAACCAGCCCGCACTGGTTAGACTATACACGGCTTGCAACTGTCGACTTCATGAATGTCAGGCACATCAGTCGACGTAAATTCCCGGCAGTCTCATAGGCAGAGTCTATCGGTAATTTTGCAGCCATTGTCACGTTACAGTCGCTACTGACTCAGTTCTGGAGATTTTCGATTGTACCCGTCTGCGGATAACGTGTTATATAAGGATCTCAGAGAAGAATAGACCGAGTCTGTCGGTTAATGTCTTCCATTTTGAGCATGCATGTGAAACGGTTAGGTAACGTTCTGAGGTTAGGGGCTGAGGATCAGGTAGAGGAATCCAAGAACAAACTTGAGTCTGCGAAAGATCTTTACTCGGGCTTGTTGTCTGGCCTTCTCGTCACTGAGTTCAGTTATTCCTCTGCTTATGAGACTGCTCTGCAGTTGTTTGGTTCTTCACGAGTGAAGTTTGGAGCGGTTGACGGATCCCAAGGTCAACAGCTTGTGGCGGGATTGGCGGTTTTCTGGGCTGGATCCTATGCTTCAACTGGCACGGTTGAGTTTGGAAAGGATGGGTCTCCACATGTAACTTATGAGACAGGTTTTATCGAGCGTGGCCAGGGAATATCCAGCTGCATCCCGATCTATGTGGATAGGATCCATGAAGTTGATCAGATGGTTAAGGCCTCAAGTGCTGGTGCTGACGAAACGAGGCGGACTCTTCTCTCTCCAACTTTTCCGCTCTTCACTGTTGCGACGGCTCCATACTCGTCAAAGCGGATATGGCCTATTGTGAGTGTCATCCATTCTTCTGGTCGAAGTGCTTTATCGTCGGCTGTGGCAATCATCGCCCACCACATTGTGCCTCTCTTCTTGGCTGTGTTGAAGTACTCCATCAGAGCCTCTATGTCAGCCCTCCCGCAGTCCTCGAACCGCTTCTTCCCAAGCTTTTCAGCTATACGTGTCAGCCTCTGCAGGTAGTAGAGTTGTCTGGCAACTGAGAGTCCGGAAGCGATACAGTGCTGCTTAAACTCTAATATTCTCTTCCTGTTCTCATCCAGTATGGACTTGCTTCTCAATAGAAACTGGACAGCGCAGTCCATTCGGCGGGCACGGTTATGAATATCCACCATCTACAGTCCCATACGTCTCTCGGTATGCCTCTTAAGCGGCTAGACCGAGAAAACGCCGCCCTACCCAAACGGGAGCCAACCGCCAAGTTTAACGCCCACTCCCGGCGCCACTCTCTGAGCTTGGCTCAGTTAAAGCCCACCCGAGTATGAGAGGGCATTCTCAGGCTCTGTCGCCCATCATGTAGTGTAACGCGCGCTGGCTAGTTCAGAGATAGAAAGCCCTCTAGCGCGCTCTCACAATCACAGTCTGACTTCTGCGCTGGATGCTCCGTCCTCTCGTATCGTCACATCAATAATATTTGAGGCTTCTTCATCGCAGATGTTGTGGTGAGTAACTAGGATCATCTGTGAGAGTTGTCTGGAAGCCTCGCCTATATGGCTTGCAAGCTGTGGCAGATTTTCAGCGTCGACCCCGTAAGTCGGCTCATCGAGGATGAGGAGGGACCGGAAGCCTAGTGCGTCAAGCAAGGCCAGGCGCACTGAAAGGGCTAGAAGACTCTGATGGCCTCCTCCAACCCGTGTTGCCGGAATAGGTTCCGCCAGTCCTTTTGGGCGAACCCATACGGTGTATTCGTCTGGGTCTATGGTGATTGCGCTGTAGACATGTTGGTCAGTCATTGTCTTGTAGTATTCCAGGGCCCTCCACTCGATACGCCTCAGGAACTCTTTCCTCATTTCTTCCACCCCCTGGTCAAATCTTTGCGAGAGACTGCGTGTCAGTTTTGCTCTATCGACTCTCAGCTTCAGTTTGGCGAGCAACTCTTTCGATGACTCCATTTCTCCCTCGAGTTCCCTCATGCGGCTAATTTTCTCCTGCAGCACCTTTTGTTTCTCATCAAGGTCTTTTCTCTTCTTGGCTAGTTCTTCAGGGTGTATTGGAAGTTGTTGGGCTACCTTAACCTTGAGTTCAGAGTCCTCCGGCTCGAGGGATAAGCCCAGCCTGCCTAGGGTGTCACGGATCCTTAGATGTAGCCGCTCACGTGTTCTGTAGATTTCACCGGCTGAGTCTAGGTACCTCTTCAGGTCATCCTTGGTCAAGTTCAGGGTCTGGACGATGTTCTCTGTATTGACAATCTCTTCGTTAAGCTGGTCGAGGTCTGACTTCTTCTTCTCATATGTCTCCCTGGCTCGTGACTCACTGGATCTTGATTCTTCCAGCCGAGCTGAATCTTCCTCCAGTATTTTCTGAAGAATTGCGGAGTTGAGGTCTTGGCCGCATGTCGGACATTTCGAGACCTCCCTTTGGAGAAGCGATTTGTGCTCTTTGATCTGGTCCTCAAGCACATCTGCTTGGCCCTTGAATGTTGACCAAGCGTTCAGGAAAACCTCTACTTTTTCTGCCGCGACACTCTTCGTCGACTTCAGATCTTCCAGTCGCTTCCTCCAGCTGCTGGTCTTCAGTTCAAGCTCATCGGGTGAGGAGCACTCGGATTTTCTCAGAAGTTCTCGGACTCTCACATCGAGTTCCGCCATCTTCCTCTCTGTTTCCTCTTTCTCTTGGATCTGTTCCAGTAGCTCCGTCAATTCTGGAGACTCACCTTTCCAGACTAGGTCCTCAAGCCTTTGAACTTCCATCCGCAATGAATCAATGTCATTCTTGACCAACCCGAGATCAGACATCAGGTTGGGTATGACGCGGCCCTCGAGGCTCCGCGCCTCAGTGGCAGTGTCTTTGCCATCATACACTTCCAGGTGCTTCCTCGCTTCGTCTGTCTGTTCACGTAGCTCCCTGAGCATGGTGATCCCAATCACGGAGTCCATCTGCTCTTTTGGGGGTTCAAGGATCGCTATCAGCTTATCCTGCTTGACATATACCAGGTTGAGAAATTTTCTCAGGCTTATTCCCATCAGCTCGACGATTCTGGCCCGAAGGTGCCCATCGCTCTCAGTCTGCACTTCGTCACCGTTGATCTGGAGCTTCCTCTCCTCTGTTCTGTAGGCTCCCTTACTGTCAAGCCTTCCTTTTCTCTCAACCTCAACCACATCACGGGTTAGAGGACTTCGAAACTTGATGTATGTCGACATCACTCTTGAACCGGGCAATCTTGAAACCAGAAGCCTAGGTTTTACATCAAGAGCTTCGCCAAAGAGGGCGAAGACTAGGCCGTCCAGAAGTGTACTCTTGCCGGTTGAGTTTCTCCCTCTTATGAGGTTGAGGCCTTCGTAAAACTTCAGCTCCGCCTCCTTGTAGCCCTCGAAGTTCTTAAGCTTCAATTCTTCGATGATGACGCTCAATCCCGGTCTGTCACCTTTTCAAGGACATCAACCCATTTGGAGACGAAGGCCGCCCTGTCCGAGCCCGTAAGTAGTCCTGTCGTTTGGCTAGCCCTCTCATCGAGCGCCATACGTACTCCCTCAACTATCTTCATCGCGTCCGGAGCCAACTCGCCCAGCGGCCTAAGGATCTCCAAGGCCAATTCCTCGCCTCCGCCCAGAGTTGGCAGGACAGAGATTTGCTGAATGTTATCCACCCGGTTGACGAGCTCCACATGCAACAATCTAGGTGAGGCCCTCCTTATCTTGGCAAACTCTGGCGTGAGGGTCTGCTCTATACTGTATGGGTCTTCGTCTGTCAGGCCGATTAGCACCAGTCGGAGTATGCCCTCGACTTCTCTTGCCTGAACGCTTGATGCGTAGGCGCGGGCTTCTCTTGACGCTTTGTTGATGAACCAACTCGTGGGCTTCACAGCCTCTTGGGGGACTACTTTGATGTTATGGATTTCATGTAGTGGCATGATCGGAATGAATCGGATTGGTTCCTCTCCTTCAAGAATGTGGACGCCGTAGGAGCCTTCATCAGATAGGTCCACGGCCTCTGTGGCGCCTGGGGTGAAGAGTATTGTTCCGTCCTCGTCTCTCGGTTCCTTCCGTGGATGGTAATGGCCCGCTACGACAACATCTGCCCCTAGGTCCCTTAGCATCTCGGTGGTTAGGAAGCTGTGTGGAGGAACTCCTGGGGGAATCTGGTGATACCCTTCGATGAAGTTGTGGATTACGAGCAGTTTCAGTCCACTCTTCTCTGCAAAGCTACTCTTGACTGTTGATCTTACGTTTTCGAATCGTCTGGATATGTAGGGGTGATAGGCTACTCCCACTATGCACAGGTCGTCGAGAAACTGAGCTTCGTCTCTTCCCTGAAGGGTGCCGTCGCCGACGATCTTTAGGTATTTGGCTAACGGATGCTTGATGTAGTCTAGAGCGTTGCTCTCAGGCGTTCCATCATGATTCCCCCTAACCGCAAACATAACCACATCCTTGCCATGTGCATTACGAATCGAGTCAACCAAGCGTTGCAGCTCATCCTTGACAAAGACGCTGTCTTCCGGGGTCATGCTGCGTTTCTCAAACATGTCGCCTGCATGGATCAGGTAGTCTATTCCTTCTTGGATGAAGACATCGACGGCTTGAGTGAAGGCATGTCTGTACGCTTGCCTTCTGAGCTCACCTATTGCCCTGGGTACGCACCTGCCGATGTGGGTGTCTGCGAAGACTCCTATCTTCATCTAATGCATCACTGACAAGACGCTTCTAATATTCTATTCCCATGTCCATTTCATCTAGCGCGCTACGTGCAATACATTCTCTGGCGTATGCGCCAATCTTCCCACACGAAACTACTGCAGAGGCCAAAGGTTCAGTTTCTTCCATCAAGGATTTTCTCCAAGCCTTCATGGTACGAGAAGTACACTACGCCATCAGGACTTGCATCTATGACTTGTTCCTCAGCTTATCTAAACTCTTCTTTGCCGCTTCCAAGTATGAAGATTATTGGCGTAAATCTAGCTTTGTTTGCGCCGACTAAACCTTTTGCTTTCTTAGCCTCTATACCTATGATGTCTGCAGGAAGACCTAGTTCGATAAGTGACTTTGTGTCTAAGGGGGGGATTGAGCGATAAGTAACCGAGATTCTGGTAGATATTCTGCAGGGCAGGAGTTCATTGCTCAACGATAGAGAATCCTTCAACAAGCTTAGCCAGTTCAAAATTTATGCAAGCCAATCCTTTGCCCCTACTATAGATCATCGACTGAACAAAATCAAGAATCGAACCTAGCTCAACATATCTTTGACCTGCTAGGGTAGCTAAGCTAGGTGTAAAGACGGCTGCTCCAACCTCGGCTTCTGGATATGAGGCGCCAACATGTTCCCTGACATGCTTCACGTGCTCTGTTATAGAATCACAGCGAAAATCCAACCACTCAACTAGAGGGCTTGAGCGGTCGAGGGTCTTAAAGAAAGCCATAGGGTCCGGGGGACCTCCTAGGAATCTCCTTATTCTAGACAACTCATAACCGAGGGTCTCAGCCTTCCTGCAGCAATGCTTGCAGAAGCATGTCAGAAATGATGAGCGCCCGCTCCCAGGTGAAGGAAAACGAACACCGTCCAAGACTATTCCGTCGACATCAAGGCTCGCTAAAGCCTTCTTGATGTGTAACATGCAATTTTCCCTGACGGCCGGATTATTTGGACATCCAGCCCCCGCCCAGAGACTCCTGCCACCATAAACATCCTCAACACCGAATTCTTCGATAGAGGCTCTGAAAGCCCATACGGCTACGTAGATTTTGAACCCCTCGTCCTTGGCCTGCTTCACTTCCTCCTTTGATGCGCTATCGAAGAAGACCGCGTCGATTCCCAATTTCTTGTATGCTCCTAAAGCATCAGCATCCAAGGATCCGTAAACCCCACGTTTCCAACTCATAGCCTGGCGCCTAAGACATCGCTATCGAAGACTCAAGCCTGTTATGAAATAGGAAAGTACCAGTAGCGTATATATGGAGTCTGTGAAGACTGAAGCTATTAAGGGCTGTAGTGCATTTGGTCCGTGACCCATCGAAACGATAGCCGCATCTGGAATGAATCTTATTCTCCACTAATTTAAATAGGTATTATCAGCCATAGCGCTTGTAAGGTTATATGAATTCTGAAATGTGAGAACAGACACTCGATAGATGGAGTGTTGCATAGTGATCAGTAAGGCCGTAATTCCCGTGGCGGGTCTGGGGACTAGGCTTACGCCAACCACGAAAGAACAGCCAAAGGAGATGCTTCCAGTCTTCGCCAACGGACCGAACGGTCAGGTATGTCTCAAACCGCTTGTACAGCTGATCTTTGAAAATCTATATGACTTCGGCATAGCGGAATTCTGCTTCATAATAGGCCGGGGAAAAAGGGCCATCGAAGACCACTTCACTCAAGACCAAGGCTATCTGAATATGCTGAAAGACAAAGGCAAGGATATATCGGCTTCTGACCTGGTGAGTTTCTACAACAGGTTGGAGAGGTCAAAAATAGTCTGGGTGAATCAGCCCGAGCCGAAGGGGTTCGGCGACGCGGTACTGAGGGGCAGACCCCTCATTGGCAATGAGAGATTCCTAGTTCACGCAGGTGACACCTACATAATATCGAGGGGTGACGCCCATCTACAGCAACTAATGAGTGAGTACAAGAGATTGGATGCAGAGGTCATGCTCCTACTCCAGGAAGTTGAAGACCCCAGGCAGTACGGTGTTGCGGAAGTTGAGAAGGCGGATGGAAACTCGCTGAAGGTCGTGAGCTTGGTAGAGAAACCCGAAAGGCCCACATCCAACCTGGCCATAATGCCAGTCTACATATTTGACCCTGTGATATTCAAGGCCCTAGAAAAGACTGGCCCCGGGAAGAGCGGCGAGATACAGTTGACCGATGCCATGCAGACTCTGATAGAGTGGGGATCGAAGGTCTACGCAACTAAGCTGAGACCTGATGAAATCAGACTCGACATTGGCGATCCCGAAATGTATTGGGATGCGCTGAAAACCTCCTACGATTACGCCACGGGAAAATCTGGACTACCCACGTGAAGAGTCTGGTCACGATCAATGCTTGACGAAATAATCCTCAAGGACCTGGAAAATGCTTGTAGAGCTTCTGAGGCCAAGCCCTTCAGTGGCGAGAAAATCCTGATAACAGGAGGCGCCGGCTTTCTCGGAAGCTGGCTTTCCGACGCACTAGTCAAGATGAACGCCAGCCTATCTTGCGTCGACAATCTTTCCTCAGGCTCTTTCAGTAACATAGAACACCTCAAGAAATCACGTAAATTCAGATTCATACGCAGCGACATCGAGGAACTAAGAGTCTCACGTGACAGGTTCAAATTTGTAATCCACCTTGCCAGCAGAGCCTCCCCAGAAGACTATCAGGCTCATCCAGTAGAGACCCTGAGGGCAAACTCCATGGGAACACTGAAGACGCTAGAAATTGCTAGAAAGCATGAGGCCATATTCCTTTTCACGTCAACCTCAGAGATTTATGGGGACGCAAAGATCATTCCGACCCCTGAAAGCTATTGGGGGAATGTAAATCCTATAGGGCCACGATCACCATACGACGAGAGTAAAAGATTCAGCGAAGCATTGTCCAAAGCTTACGAGAGAAAATACGGCCTCGATGTCCGAATCGTTCGGATATTCAACAGTATTTTGGACAATCAACCTGTGGTAGTAGTAAATGACGGTAACCTCCATTTAGTTAGAGTCGGAGAGTATGTGAACAATCTAACAGGCAACGAGGAGATATATGTCCCATCATTTGATGAGAGCTTCCGGATATCTTTACGAAAAGTCAGTGCCGTCATAAAGCACCCCTACTCTGGTGATGCCTTTAGAATCAGAACAAGCTATGGTAGAGAAGTAAGAGTAACAGGCGACCATAGCGTCTTTACCCGAGATGAAAAAGGCAAACCAGTTCCAATATCTGTGCGTAGATTGAAGAAGGGCGACTACATAGCACTCCCAATCAAACTGCCAACAATCGAGAGGGATTTTGAAAATGCTTTCGTGAGCCACTATCTTCAGAAACTGGGAGAAAATCTCTGGGATTATTTGATAAGCGCCCCGCGTCTGACCCCGACCATTATAGAAAACAGGAAGGCTATAGTCAATATGCTCAAAGAAAGTAGACACTACAAATATCCTGTCTCACAGTACAGAAAATATCTCTTAAGATCCCAGCTCCCCCTCTACGTCGTGGAAAAGTTAGGATTACAAGTGCCAGACGATGCCAAAATAAAGCCGAATGTCGCAGGAGCAAATCTCTACATTCCAAACAAAATAACTATAACTAACGAAATTCTATGGTTGATTGGCTTCTTCATAGCAGAAGGTTGTGCTCAATTCAAAGAAGGGAAAGACTACTATATCACGTTCTCATCGGACCAACATCTCCTAGAAAAAGCCAAACATATCTTGGAAAACATTTTCAACGTCCATATCATTGAAAGACCAGGGGAAAAAGAAAGATCACCATCCATATTCATACATTCCAAAGTTCTGCACTTCATCTTTGACAGAATATTCCATGTAATTAGAAGGAATGGGAACGAGGCTAGAATACCCTCATGGGTCCTCCAATTACCCCCGTCACGTCTAAAATATGTGCTTGAAGGATTCAGAGAAGGTGATGGCACTCACAAAGACAGCAAACATCTAGAAAAACTATCCTTCGAAACAGTCTACGAGGGACTAGCTCTAGACCTAGCGATGATTCTCCATAGATTCGGGATCGTTGCCTCCATAGGCAGATATTATACTACTTGTAAACCAAAATACGGAAACAGAAAATTCAGGTTTTATCGAATAACAGTTTGCAAACTTTCAAACTTCAATATCTTGGAATGGGACAAAGGAGTCAAACAAGAACTAAATGCAAGAAAGACGGGTGATTTGCTCTGGGCTATGGTCAAGAGAATCTCCAAATGCCGACCATCCAGATATGTGTATGACTTCTCTGTTCCTGAAACCGAGAATTTTGTAGCCGGAAATGGAGTCTGTTGCCATAACACCTATGGGCCGAGACTGCGGCCCGAGGGCCTATACGGCCGCGCGGTCTCCAGATTCATAGCGCAGGCGGTTGAGGGTCAAGACATAACAGTGTATGGTGATGGTTCCCAGACAAGATCTTTCTGCTATGTCACAGATACGATCAGGGCGATCTTATGCGCCCTAACCAATGATGCTGCTCGAGGCGAGGTCCTTAACATAGGGAATCCAGGGGAGATCAGTATACTTGAACTAGCCAAGAAGATCAAGGCTCTCCTCAGGAGCGAATCGAGAATAACATTTCAACCCATGCCACAGGATGATCCAAGAAGAAGATGCCCAGACATATCCAAAGCAAAGAAGATCTTGAGTTGGCAACCTGAGATAACGCTTGATGAAGGTTTGAGGCGAACGGCCTCCTGGTTTTCAAGAAGAGGCAGGTTATAGAGAAGAATGCATAAAGTCACAGTCCTAGGCCTCGGCTACGTAGGCTTGACTATGGCGGCCTGCCTTCCGGAACGAGGATTTGAAGTCATAGGTGTAGACGTGGACAGCGAGAAGATAGCTGCCATAAACGCTGGAAAATCGCCAATCCATGAGCCACTCCTAGAAGAGTTGCTCACGAAGGGCTTGAAGGTCGGAACACTCAAAGCAACGGAAAGCCTAGAAGACGCTCTGGGAAACTCCAACATCACATTCGTCACGGTTGGAACACCAAGTCAGCCCGATGGTTCAATAGGTCTGGAGCAGATAAGGTCCTCGTCAGAGTCGATAGGAAGAGTGCTTAGAGGGATCGAACAGTATCACCTTGTGGTTATACGTTCAACAGTCGTCCCAGGAACATGTGAACAGACAGTCAAACCCATTTTGGAAAAGTCCTCTGGAAAGTCTTGCGGAAAAGACTTTGGCTTATGCTCAAACCCTGAATTCCTGAGTGAAGGCTCAGCCGTGAAAGACATGCTGAAGCCAGATAGAATAGTGATTGGTCAATTTGACGATAAATCAGGGGACGTACTGGAAGATTTCTACCACCAATTATACCCGGCTGAGATGCCAAGATTGATCAGAACAAATCTGGCAAACGCGGAATTAATCAAGTATGCGAACAACTCCTTCCTAGCAGCCAAAATCAGCTTCATGAATTCCATAGCCAACCTGTGTGAGAAAATACGTGGGGGAGATGTTGAAGTCATCGCGGAAGGGATAGGTCTGGATCCTAGGGTATCTCCTCTGTTCTTAAAGGCGGGACTGGGGTGGGGTGGAAGTTGCTTTCCCAAAGATTTGAGAGCGATCCTTGCCTTCGCACGAGACTTGGGTGTGGACCTGCCTATGATCGAGGCCGCCTTGCGAATCAATGAACGCCAACCAATCTTCGCAGTTGATAAGGCAAAGAAGGCGCTCGGCGGTCTTAAGGACAAGCAGATAGCCATCCTTGGCTTGGCATTCAAACCAAACACGGACGACATCCGGGAGGCCGTGTCGGTAAAAATCGTTGACAGATTCTTGCAGGAGGGCGCTAAGATTCGTGCGTATGACCCGGCGGCCATGGACGACGCGAAGAAGATTTTCGGAGAAAAGATCCTTTTCGCCAAGTCTGCTGACGAATGCATTAAGGACGTGGATTGTTGCGTACTCGTCACCGAATGGGATGAGTTCAAGAGTATACGTCCAGAAGACTTCAAGGCAAGAATGCGCAGACCGATATTGATCGATGGAAGAAGGATCTATGACCCCAATGAGTATGCAAGCGAGCTGGAGTACTATGCAGTCGGCCTAGAGAAGGCCTGAGCCGACACGCATTAGCAAGGATCCGTTAGCGCATCCTGTTCAAAACTAGATCTAGTTGAGAGTATTCTTACAAAATGGGTAGGTCAGACCAAATTTCCTCGCAAATGCTCTTGAAGGACGCTCAACATCGTCAATAGTGTCATACATTTTGAAAGCAGCCCTCAGCCCAACAAAGCCTCTACGTACTTGCATACTCGTAGATGCTTATCCCGCCATGTCTACGGACTTCTTCGAAGTTCTCTATTGGAACATTGGAGTACCATATGAAGTATATATGTGAGAATTCTTGGGTTCGTATTCTTTCTAGGATATTGTCTACTGGGGTCAGCCCCGAGTAGATTGCCAGCTTAATCCTCTCAGATGTATGAAGCCTAGCCCAAGATGTGAATCTCTCCTCGGTTAGCAGACATGAATTTTCTGGGGCATTCCGGTCCAGCCAATCTAGAGACTCTATGCAATCATCTATAACGGCGGTGACGTCGCCGACGCTCGTCGATGAAGCTACTAGGCTTGCGGGGACGTAGGTATTTACAGACTCTATCGCGCCGATACTAGTCTCGCCGGGGCTCGGAGCATGTGGCGTCTTTCCTGTCAGGCTGAAGTACATGCTGCGGAGGGGAAGAGCACCACTGGCATATCCAAGCGACAAGCTAGTGAAGAACAGGAATAGAAGCCACATGCCAGTTGCTCGCCTTCGCCAAAGCCTACTGAGCTTTAGTAGACCGCAACCGGCATATGCAGCGAACGGTATTATCAGGAGAAATATCCAGCGCCAGTATACTGCAGGCAGAGATATGAAAGGTACTATTAGTGGACTGAAAGAACCTATTGAAACGATGACTAGCATAGGATCCAATATTTGATTTCTTTTGAAACCTTTGATTATGAAGGGGAAAATCAGACCATAGCAAAATATCATTAGCATCCCAATGTTTCTGGCCACTACAAAGTATGACCCTTCTGAGAGTCTAGGATCTATTGCAAAGTAGCTGAGAAAATATCCGGTCGGACCTACGTTTAAGATCCTTGGGTCTTGAGCCGCTGGAACTAAGTAAGTTATGTATAGAACTGTTGTGAAGAGAATACCAGCAGGGAGAAGTGGAATCAGGATAGGGAGAATTCTTGCTCTCGACCTAATCTCGCGTGAGATAATCCAGATTGCGGAAAAGAACAGCATCAAGGTGGCGATTTGATGCGCCAACACCACAAGAACAGCAAGAGAGGCAGCCAAATAACTGCTTCCTGAGAATCGTTTGACTATCAGACCCAGTGTGAGGAACATGAGTGCCAAGCCTAACTCAAGTCTGAACATATCCCACGATAACCTTAGAGCTACGAGCTGAAGCGTGAAAAGTAGAGTACTAACGAAGGCGTTCTTCTCCTTCCATCCCAGTCCTTTTCTCAAGAAGAAGTAGAAGGATGCACATAACGCTCCATATAGAAGAGGCCCTGCCGCCTTGAGATATGAGAGGACATCGACTCCCGGCAACTGAATCGAGGCATACGATATCAAGTAGAATAAAGGCGCCTGTCTGAGCATCTCTACCACGCCCATCTTGTCGTAGTTAAGGATGTTGAAGAGATAGTGTGCAGTCGTATCGTATCCCACAGGATACTTTTCTACAATTACCTCTGGAATCCCACGAATAAACATGCCAAGAGAAAATAGGGTCAAGTATGGATGTTTGCTCGTTAAGAGTCTGGTGTCATTCAATTCATTCATGCTTCCAACTTCGTAGTTGCCTTCAGATAGTTCTTTTCCTAAAATCGTTTGTGAAGACTACTAGCTTTCTGCGGTTCTCTGTTACTCTGCATATCTGTATTCATTTTCCGCAGTGGTTTCTAGGTTCGCAAGCATTCGCGCTGAGGCATACCTAGACCTTGAATTCTTCAAGGATCTTATCGAAATCTTTCAGTTCATGCTGCTGCTCAAGGAAGGGCAGCCGACCTACTGAATTGCGGAGAGATCTCCCAACGACTCCACTCATCTCTAAATTGCATCGAGAGTTAGTCCGAAGATCTGAATCTTTCTGTAGGGGACTCAAATATTCCGTTTTCCTTTCAGGATGTTTGTGGCTGTCTCTTGAGCTCTTAACGCGTCCTCTCCTGTGATGTTGGGTTCCTTATCTTGTAGAATCGACATTACAAAGTGTTCGTCTTCCTGATAGTGCCCCCAGACTCTAGGTCCTTTCTCCTTGAAGATCCACTCCTGTCTGTCCGGGTTGGTGCTGTAGAGAGTTAGAATGTCGTTTCCTGTTGCCACAATGCTGTTCATATTGCCTCCCAAGACCTCCAGCCTACTTGTACTCATTGCAGGTCTGACGAGACCACTGAACTGCAATGTTGCGACTGCTCCGCTTGAGAATTCAAGGACTGTCAAAGAGTTGTATCCTTTGGTCCCGCCCAGCTCTTGTAGGAGAACATCTCTTGAGGCGGAGTGAACATTCACTATATCAGCTTGAAGAAGCCACCGTAAGAGATCTATCGACCAGATCGATAATGTGAACGCGGGTCCTCCTCCACTCTTCTTCTCATCCCAAGCCCAAGAGTTGGGAGGCCATTGTTGCGCCAAGACCTCGGCGGCTATGAACTCTCTATAGAACGCTGCTGCCGGAGTACCGATCGAGCCTTTCTCGATCAGCTCCTTCGCTTTGAGATAGTTCGGTGTAAACCTGAAGTTCAGGCTTGGCATAAGAATTACACGGGCCCTCTTAGCCTCGTCAACCATTTCTTGAGCCTCCCTCAAGGTTGGGGCTAGGGGCATCTCGCACAGAACGTGCCGACCTGCCCTCACCGCATCCAACGCGATCTCGCGGTGAAGAAACGTAGGAACCGATACGACAACAGCGTCCACATTAGGATCCCTTAAGAGATCTTTATGGCTGGAATAGACAGATTCGAGCTTGAACTTCTCAGCCGCTCTCCTGGTTCGTTCCACATCGATGTCGGCCACCGCAGCAAGCCTTGCCCTTGGAATAGACCGGAAAGCCGGCAGATGAGCCTTCTCGCCGACGAATCCTAAGCCGACTATGCCAATACCCACTTCCGTCTTCGACAATTACTATCCGACAATAGCGGTTGAGAATCTCCCGTATAAAAGCATGAAACATGTCGAATTCCAAGGCAGCTGCTCATGTTATCGAGTTTGCAGACGCAACTGGCTCCGTACCCACAGCCTGAGAGTATACCGTAATGTTGTGCTATAGCAGAAGGTAGCATGTACGAAGGCTTCAAATATGCAGTCAAAAGGTAGTGGGTAGGTAGGTAGGTAGGTAGGTAGTATGGTCGAGCTGGAGTGCCAACACTGCGGATACAAGTGGGATTATCGAGGTGACAACGAGTATTACGCTACCTGCCCCCGTTGTCGATACAAGGTCAAGCTTCCTGAAGACAAAGCCCGCGAGGTAGGTCGGAGAAAGTTGAGTCTGGAGCTAAGAAGGAATCTCCTGACGGAGAAACAGCCCACAAAATTGCTTGGGGTCGCTGGAACAGTAAACAGGGTGATAGAAGAATTCGGATACGGCAAGAACATGCTAATTCAGACCCTTCTAAGACTACAGAGAAGTTTCGGCTGGCTCCCGAGGGAAATGGTGTCAGAAGTAAGCAAACAGCTGAGAGTTCCACTCAGCCAAGTCTACCAGATCGCAACCTTCTACAAGGCTTTTCCTCTAGCTCCCAGAGGTAAACACCTAATCAGAGTCTGTATGGGAACCTCATGCAAAGTCAGAGGCGCACCGATGGTCCTCGATAAGATCCAGAGGACTCTCAAGATAGAGAAGGACCAAAGCACCCCAGACGGTAGATTCAGCCTTGAGACGACAAAGTGTGCAGGTTGCTGCGCTCTAGGTCCCGTCATGACCGTTGACAGCGAACATTATGGGAACCTGAAGCTACCGGACGTGGAGAGAATTCTGTCCAAGTATGAGTAGGGGACTTGTCTTGGAAGCCGTCAAGCTCCTGAGTTCACCCAAAGAAATTGAAAACCTTCGTCAAAGAATCAGAGCCAAGAGAAATACGGGCAAACCCGTAATCTCAGTCTGTGTCAGCACGGGTTGCGTAGCACTCGGGGCTTCTCGGGTTTTAGATGCTTTTAAGGCCGAGCTGGAGAAGCGGGAACAGAAGGATAAGGTGGAGATCAAGCAGACAGGGTGTCTAGGCTTCTGTGAGCAGGCCCCAATAGTGACTATCTATCCTGACGAGATCTGCTACTTCAAAGTTAGACCTGACGATGTCCCGGAAATACTCTCTAAAAGTATCGATAAAAAACAGGTTGTGAAGAGACTACTCTATAAGGACCCGGTCACCGGTAGAAGGGCCCAGAGGCTTAAGGAGATACCCTTCTACAAATACCAGCTCAGAACACTCCTTGAATGTAACTCGAAGATAGACCCAAAGAAGATTGAAGACTACATCGCCCTGGATGGATACGATGGCCTCGTAAAGGCCCTATTCAAGATGACGCCTCAACAGGTTATTGATGAGGTTAAGGACGCAAACCTGCGGGGTAGGGGTGGAGGTGGATTTCCAACATGGCTGAAATGGGAGACCAGCCGGAAAGCCACGGAAGAACCGAAGTACGTCATAGCCAACTGTTCTGAGGGTGACCCCGGATCTTTCATGGACAGGTCACTTATGGAAGCCAACCCCCACAGTATCCTTGAAGGACTCATCATAGGCGGCTACGCGATCGGATCACATGAAGGCTACATCTACGTCAAGGACGAGTACGGCCTAGCCGTGGAAAACATTTCCAAAGCAATAAGGCAGGCCGAAGAATATGGGCTGCTCGGCGAGAACATTCTGGGGTCAGGATTCAGCTTCAAGGTCACTGTTCACAAGGGTGCCGGAGCCTTCGTCTCCGGAGAGTCCAGCGCCCTCATGACAGCCATCGAGGGAAATATTGGTGAACCCAGGCCAAAATATATTCACACAGCAGTCAAGGGCATCCGAGGTAGACCAAGCTGCCTCAATAACGTAAAGACATGGGCCAACGTCCCCCTCATAATTCTCAAAGGTTCAGACTGGTTTAGGAGCATTGGAACCAAGTGCAGCAGCGGAACCGCGATCTTCTCACTTGCAGGGAAGATAAACAACACAGGTTTAGTGGAGGTGCCGATGGGGACAACCCTTCGAGACGTAATCTACAAGGTGGGTGGAGGAATCAGAGGCGGAAAGAGATTCAAGGCAGTGCAGATAGGCGGCCCCTCTGGAGGATTCATCCCTGAGCAGTATCTCGACCTTCAAGTAGACTTTGACGAAGTGGCCAATGTCGGCTCAATGATGGGTGGGGCGGTGGTTATGGACGAAGACACCTGCATGGTAGATGCGGCTGGATATTTTGTGGATTTCCTCCTTGACGAATCGTGTGGGAAGTGTATTCCCTGCCGTGAGGGATTGAGGGTCCTCTCTAAGACCCTAAACACCATCTGTGAGGGAGAAGGCACGAGAGAAGATATGCAGATTATTGAGGATGTGGCTGAAACGATGCGGGATGCTTCCCTCTGCGCTCTGGGTACAAACGCTGCAAATCCAGTTCTCACATCCCTGAAGTACTTCAGGGATGAGTGGGAACAACATCTGAAGGAGAAACGTTGCCCAGCCAAAGCCTGTAAGGCTCTGACGAAATATTACATTGACCCAAAGAAATGTCAAGCCTGCCTCATCTGTCTAAGAGAATGCCCAGCAGAAGCCATTCAAGGCGAAAAGGACCAGGTCCACTGGATCGACCAAGAAAGATGCACAAAATGCGGTGTGTGCTATGAGGTCTGCAGTTTCGATTCGGTGAAGAAGCTTTCGGGAGAACCGGTCCCTTCACCTCCACCGAAAGGCATGAGACCGATTCGAAAGAGAGGTGGTTAGAATGGTGAAGACCATTACCTTAAGGATCGATGATAAAGAGGTTGAGGCGACTGAGGGTATGACGATTTTGGAGGCCGCGAAGAAGTTGGGTGTTGAGATACCGACCCTCTGCCATTATGAGGAATTGGAGCCTTATGGTGCCTGCCGAATCTGCAGTGTAGAGTTCGAGAGAAGAGGAGGATCCCGCATAGTAGCCGCCTGCTGTTACCCAGTCGAGGAAGGCCTGAAAGTCAGGACGAGATCCCCCAAGATCGATAAGATAAGAAAGACCATAATAGAGTTGGCCGCGGTAACTGTTGGAGAAGATATCGCCGGCAAGATGCGTGAATTGGCCGATGAATACAACGCTGACATCTCTCGATTCCGTTCAAAGGTACAGATTGAGTCGACAAAATGCATACTCTGCGGACTGTGCGTGCGCCGCTGCGTTGAAGCTATCTGGGACAGCGCCATCGGATTTGTGGGAAGAGGAGTCACAAGGCAGATCGCGATCTTCCCAGAAAAGTCGGCGATATGCTCAGTATGCAACTACTGTTATGTTGTATGTCCAACAGGCAGGATCACATCCACAGGACCTAACCCGCCTTTCCCCTCGGTTGACGATGTCCTAGCCGGGAGAAAATAGGATTATTAATGGTTCACAGTCATCTTAGCGTCTTGGCAAGTTCATAATCACTCTTCACGTCGCCATTCAACCAATCCAAATTCGAAATCTAGAAGTTTGACTATAGTGAGGTTTATTGATGATGAGAAAGAGCGCAGCTCAAAAGATTATGGAGAAGCACCTGGTCGAGGGCAGGTTTGAGCCTGGAGAAGAAATCGCGATAAAGATTGACCAAACAGTTACCCAAGACGCAACAGGTACCCTAGCGTTCATAGAGTTTGAGGCGCTGGGTATTCCGAAGGTTGAGACCTAACTCTCATTGACACTCTCCATGCCTGAAGTCAGGAGATTCCAGCTTTTATCATGTTCATTGGTCGGTGGATCATCGTGCTGTTACACTTCCACTTCATACCATCCCATTCTAGAAGTTTAGGGTGTATCATCACCCTGATAGCTGTTCCTCCGTAGAGGTTTGCCATGTTTAAGACTCCAACAGCCTCACTGAACAGCTCCCAATAATGTCCCCTCCGACTTCTAGGCCTGTTAAGCTTGACCCAATTGAGTAGTAATGCGCTCAGTAGCACTACTAAGCCGAGAGGCGCAGCTGTGAGTCGATGAAGCTTCGAGGAACGGAGTCGTGAGTAGTCAGGTAGGAAATCTCATCAGAGTCAGTGTTGAGACAAACATGGAATCCTCACCCTCAGACCCACAGAAACCTTGCGTCGACTATCTCTTCTTCGCCTCGGAAGATTTCGCCTTTTTTCTTTTCTCACTCATTCGATGGTGGTGGGGAGTCTGCATTTGGTAGATCGCCAGAGCCGCAGCCGCTGTTGCAAACAGTCCCAACATAAGCCAGTTACTTGACTTCTTTGCGCTCTCACCACTTGGAGTTGCAGATTCAGGTTTCTCAGGCGCTCGAGGTTGCACAGGTTCCAGTTCAGCCAGTCGTCTCGCAAGATTCATCATCCTCTGCTTATGTTTAGCTGCAGCTTCGTCGAAAACCCTGTCTCGAATTTCCTCCGTGATCTCCCCTTTTCTTAATGCTTCGTCCAGTCGTTTCTTTATCTCATCAAGCTTACTCAGGACAACTCACCTTCAACGCAGAGGATCTTCCATCGGATATCTATGATACCCCAAGATCGAGACCACCTAGGTTGCGCCGTCATCCTCTTGTTGTTGCCAGCCCTAGCGCGCATCACGGTTGATAATCTCACGGTGCGGCATAAACATATTTTGCAGGCACTATGCTCCGCAAATGCTAAGTACGCATGAGGCAAGAGATTGTGGGATGAGGGTTGACTCTTAGAACAAAGTTTCCGAGTGTGACCGTCGCAGCCCTTCTTGTCACTGCAACACTATTCATGCCTCCAGTGAGCGGCTATCTGGCTTGGGCTTGGAGGGTTGAGTTCACACTCGACCGGAGCGAGTATCCTGCGGGCTCTGAGGGCTTGATCGATGAGTGGTCATCAACACTGGACCGACGACCCTACACATCTACCAAACAGTTGTAATGTTCGACTGGCAGAAAGCGGGCGGTCAATACTGGTACGCGGATGTTAACGTTGAAGTGCAGCTTAGCCAGAGAGTTCACTTGGTGAGGCTCAGTTTTGAGATACCCCCAGACGTCACTCCTAGACGGCACACATTCGAGATCGGACTCAAACACAGGCACCTAGGCCTTCGTGAGGGCTGGCAGGATGATGGTCTTCAGTGGTTTGAGTCCCCATACGAGATCATCATATCTGAGGCAGAGAAAAAACCAGAGCCTAGGCTTGAAATTGTGAATCAAACAAGCGTTGGGCTTAAGAAAGGGGAGAAGTTCTACGTTGGAGACATCGTGTCAGGATCCATCACATTCAAGAATACGGGTGATGCTGCTGTACAACAACTCAAAATGGCCATCGAAGACATCAAAGAGAACATCATAAGCGTAGAGACAAGCCCCCCCATGGATATCGAGCCAGGATCGACAGGTCAATGGTCGGTGAAGATCCGTGGGGAGAAGCCTGGCAATATTACATGCAAGCTGCGGACCTACCTTGCTGGAACCATGATCACCGAGCGAGAATTCTCCATAGAGGTCAAAGAACCAGCGTTAGAACTAGTCAACATAACCCGCACACCTAAGGAAGGAGAAAGCATCTATCCAGATGATGTGCTAACAGCAAGATTCGTGCTGAAGAATAGAGAGCCATCAACGATGAAAGAGATATCGATCTCGATGGAGGTTCCCCCAGGACTAACTCTGGTCGAGTCGAGTCCCCCAATAAGCATTGATCCCGATGCCACCGGCCAGCTATCCTACAAGGTCAGCGCTGAGAAAACAGGAAACTACACCATGAGGGTCCTCTTCCTCAAGTCTGGAGTTCAGCTGCCGAGCTACAAGGTCACAGCTAACATAATTGTATCTGAGAAAACAGCCTTCAGTCTGCAGACGATCGGCATCATAATCACTGTTCTCGTGTTGCTTGTGGCAGTAGCCGCGGTGGTAAGCAGGCGAAGAAGAAAAGCGGCGGCGCCAAAGCCACAGCCCCCTCCTCCACCACCTCAGGCAGCTCCGTATCCCGTAGCCGGCTTCTGTCCGAACTGTGGAGCTCCCGCCACGCCAACAAGCGTATTCTGCCGAAGTTGTGGAAGCAGGCTAAGGCAGCAGAGTCAGTAGAAGCCCCTACATTATCATCGTCCGCCTAGCCAGCCAAGCGGACGCTGACGCAAGAACATCTGCTGTAAAGAATGAGAAGGGAAGTCAGAACAAGAGCAGGTCTGTCCGCTTCATAATGCTGCGCCGCAGACCCCACAGAAAGCCGCATCCGCCGGAGCTCTTGGCGCAGAGCTCTTAGCGCAGAGCAGCGGAAGTGATTACTCTAATCTGGCTTTGAGTAGTCAGGATTTTCCGACTGAGTTCTCAGCTGATGACAAGGAGCTGAAGATCTCGACCTTGCAAAGCGTCATTAACCATGTATCTGAAGGTTTCGAGTAGATTCAGCAATTTCTCTGTTGGCGTATGCTGAAATCTGACTGCCCTAACTGCCTTCATTTGACCCCAAACTAAGAAATGTTCGTGATTCATGACTTAAATTTACCGACCCCAGATTGGACAGAATCTGAGTTAGAAAGGTTTTTTATTCATATAAACTAGAACCAACTGGAGGTGCTTGTTATGGGAAAGAAAGCTAGAGAGATAGTCAAGGTTGACATACAGGGACTACTGAAAGACCTGAACAGCCTCTATGCTGATGAATGGATAGCTTTCTTCTACTATACTTGGGCCGCGGACTTCATTGAGGGACCGGCCTATCCGGGAGTCGCCGAGGAGATAGAAAGAATCTCAAAGGAAGAGTTCGAGCATCTGTCAGAACTGGCTGACAGGATATTCGAGTTGGGAGGAGAGCCTGAGAGAGACCTCGAGGAGTTGCAGAAGATCGCAAACTGCAAGAAGATCGTATTTCCAAAGGACGAGAGAGATCTTGAGGGCGTGATCAACGCTCTTGCCGAGGCAGAAGGATGCGCGATCGAGGGGTACAATCGTCTTCTCCTGAAGATATCTGCGTGCTACGAGAAAGATGTGAGAACATTCCACCTGATACAACATATACTTTCAGAAGAAATACAGCATGAAGAGGCCTTTGAGAATCTGTTGGAGAAGAAGAAACAATAGAACTGACTACAGCTGATTTTTTTCTCTCATTTTTGTTTATTTAGATAAGACTAGCAAGTCGCCTAGGCTTTTTAATCATCTTTGAACTGATTAGAAGAGACTGTTCTCTCTTTTTCTTCTCTTTTGCCGCAAAGAAGATGTTACAAGCTTTCTATCACCAGAAAGTAGCGTGAACATCAGAGGGCGAAATACCTCTGTCACAGACACTTAGGTAGGTTTATACTGGGTCAAGAAAGATATCTGAGTTGAGAACTCAACATCAACCACCAATTTACTAGTGACACTCAAGATATGTCGCTTGGGGTATGTGCTATCGCGTTTTATCTTGGAGGAATAAGACCTCAAAGACAGTAACGGGTTTGTTCAACATGGAGGCAGAGTGGACCTGATGAAGGAAGTAGGTTTGGTCGGAAACGCCGAAAGGGAGCAGTTGAGCAGGAAAATGAGCGGGGTCTTGGAGAAGATCAGGAAGAGGGGTAGCATTCTGGTCGCCATGTCTGGAGGTGTTGACAGCTCTCTGGTCGCGTTACTCGCCAAGATGGCAGTGGGAGACAGGGCTGTAGCGGTGACGGCCGACTCAAAGACCTTACCTCCGGGGGAGTTGGAGGAGGCGAAGAGAGTAGCCGAGGAGATAGGGATAAGACATGTGGTCGTTAAGGTGAATGAACTTTCTAATCCAGATTTTGTCAGAAACCCGCCTGACAGATGCTACCACTGCAAGAAGGAGCTCATCTTGAAGCTGAAGGAGATTGCTAGAGAACATAACTTGGAGGCCATAGTCGACGGCACAAACGCTGACGATATGAAGGTTCACAGGCCGGGAGCCGTGGCGCTGATTGAGAATGGTGTATACAGTCCGCTTGCTGACGTTGACTTGACGAAGGTGGAGGTGAGGGCTCTTGCAGAGATGCTTGGCCTTCCCACAGCAGACAGACCCTCCATGGCATGTCTATCCTCACGATTTCCCTACGGCCGAGAGATAACTGAGCAGGGGCTTCGTAGAGTTGCTGAGGCCGAGAGAGCGATAAGAGGATTGGTTGAGGTCCGAGAACTTAGGGTGCGCGACCACGGCAACTTGGCGAGAATAGAGGTTGGCAGGGATGAGAGGAAGCTCCTTTTCAATACAGAGCTCTTGGATTTGATCGCTCAGAAATTGAAGGATCTAGGATTCTCTTATGTAACGATGGATCTTCAAGGCTACAGAAGTGGGAGCATGGATGAAACTCTCAAAGAGAAGACTATTCCCAAGCCTTTGAAAGGCTAAAGGAGAGAATTGATCGCATAGCCTCACCGCTATAGCAGCAGGATGCTGAATTTATAGAAATACAGAGGCCTCTTTATCAGTGCGGCTGCACCGTAACCCTCTAAACTTCAACCCATTCAGGATGAAGCAGGAAGACTCATTTTCTCAAAAAACCTAAAATCGAGTCTGCTGATTAACTCATGTTCTGTTTGGTGTGTTACTGTTGAGAGATATCTTGGAGAGACTGTCGAAGGGTTTGGTCTCGGTGGAAGAGGCTGAAAGGCTTCTGAGGATGCTGGCTGTTGATGAAGTCAGCAATCTAGCTAGGCTTGATGTCAATCGAGAACTCAGGAAAGGTATTCCTGAGATCATTCTTGCTGAGGGTAAGACGCCTGAAGACGTATCGGAGATAGCTGTTAAGACTTTGAGTGGGAAGGGGAGGGTGATAATCAGCCGAGCTGACAAGAGACAGATTGAGGTTGTCAAGACATCGGTTCCAGCCGATTCAGTCTTGAATGTGGACGATAGGGTTGGGATGGTCATCGTCAAGAAGAAGGATTTCAGAATTGAGAGGACTGGGGGCAAGATTGGGATCCTGGCCGCTGGAACAGCGGATATTCCGGTTGCTGAGGAGGCCAAGATTGTTGCTGAAGAGATGGGGTGTGAAGTCCTAACAGCCTATGATGTGGGCGTAGCTGGGATACATAGGCTATTCCCTTCACTAAAAGAGATTATTGAGAAGGATGTGGACGTCATCATAGCAGTGGCGGGGAGGGAGGGGGCTTTACCCTCAGTCGTGTCAGGACTGGTTGATGTTCCGGTAATAGGTGTTCCAACCTCTGTGGGATATGGGTTTGGAGAGAAGGGTCTAGGAGCCCTGACAGCCATGCTTCAGGCTTGCTCGCTCGGGCTGGCTGTTGTGAATATTGATGGAGGAGTAGCGGCTGGGGCCGTGGCTGTTCTCATTGCAAATCGAGCGGCTAAGTCCAGAAAGTCTAGCTCTCAGAGATAGAATCTCAACCGGCGCAACCTCTTCTGAAAATAGGAATTGTTAGCTTAGATCTCCGCGTCCCACACCAAGGGGCATTTAATGTCTGTAGTATTCAATCAACGAGTCTATCTGCTCGAAGAAGTCTCTGTTTGACCTTGGTCAATCCTAGTTCATCTAGACACTTGGCGGTCTGCCATCCACTCTCAATATCCCAACCGTGTATTTGGTAATATTGATCTAGCATCCTGCTCCACTTCTCTTCATCAAGGGTCTCTCCTCTGTTAGGCCCTGTCTTCACAGGTTCTAGCATGAACCTCTTGGGAGGATAGTCGTCTGCCCGTGTGAAGCCGGCGTGCAGGGTGTTGAAGGCCTTCTCCACATTGTGGACTCTTCGGCCGACCTCCATCAGTTCCTCTCCTCCAAGCTGGACTCCAGTGGCTGCCGTGAATAGATGCGCGAGGTCGCCTGGGCCTAGTAGTTCCATGTCGCTCCAGACTGTTGTGAAATAGCATATTCCCATCATATCGACGACTGCTTTGAACTTCTCAAACCAGAAGACATTCTCTGCTTTTGAATCGTAGGAATTAGGGTCACCAGCGTTCGGGGTTCTGTGAGACTGAAAGGCGCCGTTGAGGTGGCCTCCCCCTCTCGCCGCCACAACGCAGCCTAGGGCCCAACCTTTGTCAGACCTAATGGCTTCGATTGAGTCTTGACCTTTTATGTGGGTTATGTAGTTCTCTGAGCCTCTTCCGATTATTTGGGAGGCTCTTCTTGATCCTTCTGCAAGTATGTTGCCGAATCCTTCTCGTCTGGCAATTTTGTGGAGGAGCTCGATCACGGCTTGTGTATTTCCCCACTCCAGCCTCAAACCGTCGGTTTCAGCTGGGCCGATTATTTCTTTTTCGAATAGCTCAAAGGCCCATGATATTGGGGCTGATGAGTTGTCGATGTCCAGTCCGAGCTCATTGCATAGGGCGTTGATCTTGATCAGGGAGACGGGGTCGTCTATGTCTAGTTTCGCCGAGAAGTCCCAGTCGATGTTGGTTTGGAAGCCTTCACACATCAGTCCGGCGTAGGGGCCGGAATCTATCTTGTAGAAGTGGCTGCAGTAGACTGGGCAGTTGAAGCAGGAGAGCTTCCTCTTCTCATACTTCTCGTTGAGTGCCTCCTGCCTTATCTTATCGATCTTCTTGCTGTCCCAGTAGTCGTCCTGGAAGTTCCTGACTCCTAGAAGGCCGAGGTCGTTCGCTCCGGGGAGAAAGGCGCGGGTTCCGTTTCTTCTCCTGGCGTTGACGGACTGGCTTGCATCTATCTTCTTCCAGACTCTTACGACTTCATCCATGAACTTCTCAGGCTCGGCGACACTCACCGCTCCGGTGCCCCTGACGACCAGGGCTTTCAGCTTCTTTGAGCCCATGACCGCGCCTGAGCCGCCGCGTCCAGCCGCTCGGGCCTTATCAACGATTACGCACGCGGGCTTTGCCAGGTTCTCTCCAGCTATTCCAATTGAGGCAACTCGTATGTGCCGGTCACCCAACTCCCCTCTTAGGATGTCTTCGGTTCTCCAAGTCGACTCTCCCCACAGATGTGATGCGTCCCTGATCTCAGCTTCTCCATCCGTCACGAGGAGGTATACTGGGCTATTTGATGAGCCGTGAATGATGATGAAGTCGAACCCGGCGTATTTAATTTCGGGACCTACGTGTCCGCCGCAGTTGGAGGACGATACTCCTTTTGTGTAGACGTTCTTTGTGTCAAGACTCATTCTGGAGGCTGGAGCCATGGTGCCGGTCAATGGACCTGTTCCGAAGACCATTATGTTGTCCGGGTGGAGTGGTTCAACCTCAGGCTCTAGATAGTTGAAGAGTAGCCATTGGCCTACTCCTCTGCCCCCAATGAATCTCGTTACAAGATGTTTTGACGAGTCAATGGAAATTTCACGGTGGGTCAGGTTGACCCTGAGGAGTTTGCCTACCCAGCCATGATCCTGCAATTCTCTAGTATTCTCCTTTCTGATGTAGAAGGGCTTTTGGGGCGCAGTACTTTACGCAGAGCGATTCATTCTCACCCTGACAGAGGTCGCATCCTTCACTCAGGAGAATGTTCATCTCGCCATTCTCACTATTCCAAGCAACCTTGATTCTTGATACTGAAGGTTGAAAGGTTCTCTTCAAATGGTAGGAGCATGCGACCTCGCAGGACCTGCATCCTGTACATTTCTCCTGGTTGACTAGGAGTTTTTCAGTCAACTGTAGAGGCCTCACGTGCACGCTTAGGTAATTCGCCTTGGGAGTGTCCTTGCCAGTTCTATGAGATTGTGACGACCAGGTTTGTGGGGAGGGTTTTCAGGGGATCACGTCGAAGTTTACTCTGAAGCCGCCGTTGATGACCTCGGGAGATTTCAGTTTGAATTGCCCGATCTCCTTTATGTTCTTGAGGTGGGTTCCTCCGCACGGTATTCCGTGGAATCCCTCTATCGTCACGACTCTGAGGTGCTTATTCTCAGGCAGCCTGTCGAGGTTTGGCGCACCGGGGGAGGAGAGTAAGGCTTCTTCTCTCGTCATCATTTGAGAGGTGACATTTGCGCCTTTCCCGATCAGTTCGTTCTCCATCGTTTTGGCGGACTGAAGTTGCTCGGTTGCTGGGCAGGCGCCTCGGTATCCTATGTAGCTGTCGTCCCCAACCCATGAGTCGGTTGTCTCGACGCGCTCCTTCAGGACTGCTGATAGGCAGCCGTCGAACAGGTGGGCTGCGGTGTGCTTCCTCATGTATCTGTATCTGGACTCCCAGTCTATCTCGAGGCGGGAGGCCCCGCTTTGAGGGGTGCCTTGGATATTCTTTCCCCAGTGGATTATGACCTCGCCAGTCATCATGACCTTTTTCACATCGAAGGCGAATCCGTCGCCGAGTATTCTTCCTCTGTCCGAGGGTTGCCCGCCTGACTTTGGATGGAATATTGTTTGGTCGAGCAGTACGTATGCGCTCTTTCGGTCGTCAGGCTCAACCCTTAGGATGTTGCAGGAAGATTCTTTGAGGTATGAGTCGTCCAAGTAGAGTAGGCGTGTGTTCGACATGCCCTCTGCGAGTTCTGCCAGGTTCATTCTTATCATCCGTCGAAACCTAATTGTTTGAAGATATGCTTTAAAGTATTCATTATGGAGGACAGGTTTGATTTCTTGGAAGCACATGCTGAGTGTTTGTTGAGGTTGTGCGTATGAGGCAGATTACGGTTATTGGGAGCGGCGGCGAGGTTCCTCCCAGTGTTTGTGAGATGGCTGAGGAGTTGGGGCGGGCGATCGCGAGCAGAGGAGTGGTCCTCATAACAGGTGGCAGGGGCGGTGTTATGGAGGCGGTCTGCAAGGGAGCGAAGGAGAGGAATGGTCTCACAGTAGGCATATTGCCCGGGTCTGGAAGAGACGCTAACCGATATGTCGATGTTGTCATCGTGACAGGTATGGGGGACGGTAGGAACGTGATGAACGTCTTGTCTGGAGACGTGGTGATTGCGGTTCACGGAGGGGCTGGAACCCTCTCAGAGATTGGGCTGGCGCTGAAGGCTGGCAAGAGGGTGATAGCGCTCAGACCCTCAGGAGGAGTTGCGGAGAAGATGGCTGGAGCGGTGATTGACGGTGGGAGGGTTGAATCCGCGGACTCTGTTGGAGAGGCAGTCGAACTAGCCTTCAAGGAGTCCTGATCATTGACACTCTCCATGACTGAAGTCAGGAGATTCCAGCTTCTATCATGTTCATTGGTCGGTGGATCATAGCGCTGTTACGCTCCCACTTCATACCATCCCATTCTAGAAGTTTAGGGTGTATCATCACCCTGATAGCTGTTCCTTCATACTGAAGGTTCGCCATGTTCAAGACGCCAATAGAATCTCTATGAGCTTCCAATCCACAGTCTAGACATTTGAAGAGCCTCCCTTGTCTTACAACATTTTCTGAGCTACATCTTACACATTTGCTAGAAGTCTTGTATTCGATTACTTCTTTGACTCTTATGCCGTATTCCTGTGCTGTACACTTCAGTCTTTG
>Ga0315280_10002079_pt1 | contig 32967 bp, 13 predicted proteins | sample YL17G06_40_MG_FD_203697 | JGI IMG/M metagenome (GOLD analysis project Ga0315280, IMG submission 203697) | Sediment microbial communities from Yellowstone Lake, YNP, Wyoming, USA - YL17G06_40 | ecosystem: Environmental > Aquatic > Freshwater > Lake > Sediment | place: USA: Wyoming | collected...
CCGTCCCTGAAGAACCTTTACAGTCTGCCACGGCGCCCGCGTGGAAGGGCGCTGGTGCGGCCTCGTGCGAGCGGATCTCGTCCAAGGCCGTGTATTGTAAAGGCACTCCTGGGACTCACCACTAGGTATCCGATAGGGTAAAACTCCAGATACCAGTCTCGTACACATCGCACCGCTTCAGCCAACGTCGACTGGTCCAGATCTTCTGCAGAGGGCACAAGGGATCCGGGACCAAAGGGCAACGTATCGAACTCTGAGCGATCGTCCGCGCGTCTGATCCCTTCAGCAAATCTCGCGTGGAGGATCGACAGCCACGCCTGGAGGTCCCGTCTGGCGACCTCGGCCATCAGCTCTGCCACGTGATAGCCGCCAATGTCGGGGACTTCCTGAAGCCGACCAGACAGACTCATGAGTTCCTGATTGGTCAACTGGGCCAGCTTGACCAAGAAGTGCATCGCAGACAGAAAATCGTCGAGGTCTTCCGGTCGAATCCTGCCCGCCAAGTCAAGTAGGATCTCCAGCACACGATCTCGATACCGCCCGACGAAGGACCGAAGACAGAAGAAGGACTGGTGGCCAACTCTCACCGCGCCTAGCATTGACAGTGGCAACGCTATCGCGAGAAGTTCCAGGTCATCCTGCGTTACCTGTTCTGGCTCTGCAATCATTGCAAAGGCTTGGCAAATGGTCTGTGCCGCGGCGCTGGTCAGGTTTTGGGCTAAACTGCCGAGCAACGGCCTGCCCGTGGTTGGATGTGCACGAAGCAAACCGCCAAGTGAGAACCCCGCGTAAAGCGCGTATGGATGGCCCGGAATCGTCCCTGCGTTCACCCGCTGAACCAACTCTGCCGTAAGCGCGGCCGTACTCTCTGGTTCCTGTTCGCTAGCCAGCTCCAAACAGCGCGCAAGGTTCTGGCTCCAGCCTCCCTCGCCAGACGTTCGTACCAGCCAGACTACCGTATCAGCGGATTGCTTGGCGGCCCCGGCCAGAAGTAACGGAAACTTGGCCGCCAGACGTTGGTCTCGTCTTGCTTCTCCGGCCTGATAGTCCTCCGCATCCCACAATCCTCGCAGCTCGGCCTGACCCATTAGAATCTGATATAGCCCAGATCTCTCGTCAGCCGGCAATTCCGCGCGAACTCTTGCGATCATGCCAGGTGCAAGCAAGTCGCCCCAGCGCTCGGCACTGTGGAGTATCTCACGTATCTTGTCTTGCTCTCGCAGATCAGCGCGGCCAGCCCGCTCGACCAAGCGATTGCAGATGAGGTCTTTCTCCTCCGGGTTGTCGTAGGCTCCTTCGTGGCGCTTCGCACGCGCCAGCAAACGCAGAGCATCCTCCACGTGGCTGTAGGCCTCCAGTTCCCCATGAGCTGCTTCGCGCTCGATAATCCTGAAGAGAGCCTCTATGGCGGACCTGCGAATGTCGGCAAGCCCCAGATCGCGCCACGACGTCGGCACGACCCCACGCGTCACCGTGAACTTCTGACCTAGCCCATCTTCAATCTCCATGAACTCGAGGGACAACAGGTTCGCGATACAGCTTGACAGAATGGGAAGGGACGCGGCGTCTGCCAATGGCAGCTTCGTATTCACCCATGCCAGTAGCCATCGCAAATAGTCCCATCTTCGCCTGGGCTTGATTTCAAAAGCCCTGACCAAGACCTCGCCTGCGCTACCCCCCGTGTTAAGTTGGCGCCCTTCACGAATACGGAGTTCCAGGAGCAGATCTAGCGCTCTGCCGACCTCAGGCTCATCCCCCACAGCCAGCACACGTCGGAGGGACTCTGGCAGAGCACGCCATACCATGTCGTCGTCAATGGTGAATTCGTGCTTCCAGACTGGGTCAGTCACTGACGCTAGACCAAGTGGGTTTTCGATCCAGCTCTGAACCACCATCAAGATCTGCCCTGGGCGGCGCCAAGCCAGGTCTGGCAGCCACTTCGCAACATTTACCCTCTGCGATAGGGTCAGACTGATTGCCTCCTGTTGTAGCCTGCTCGTAAGCGCGTCGATGGCGGTTAGCGGCTCCCCTGGGTCCATTCCGACTTCGGCGATGGCGAGGTTGCTCACTACGCGCTCGCCGTTAAATGGTAAAGCTTTCCACACGAGGTCCATCAGAAAGTCGCCGCCATCCCGGGAGGCCGCCGTGATGACATAACGCCCAAGGCTCGGCGGTGAGACACACCAGCCCACCTCGTCCAAGTCAAAGATCAAGCGACGCTCCACGAGGTGACCGCTATGCTCCAGGTCCGCAATTGCGCTTTGAACATCTGCCTCGGGCCTCTCCAAATGATCGGTAAGGGCGTTTACAGTCCGGTCTCTCTTCGCCACAGGTGCAACCAGAGAGAACCAGAGTAGAACCTCCCTTGCGAGCTCCTTGTCTACCTGACAGAAGGCTAGAGCTTTATTCACAATCCCGGCAAAGACATGGGACGTGTGGAAGGCGCCGGGGGAGCCTCCCTCCTGGAGCCATTGTTTCGCAAGGACCAACATGCCAGGGAGCCGGCCTGTCCTCTCTGCCAGTAGTCCAAATACCGATGGCGAAAAGCCAAACTGTTCGAGGAGTATTTCGAAGTCAGGCACCGCAAGAGGGCCTACTTCTACTTCGCGAATAGCATCGGCTGAAGCAAACGTCTGTAGTTGCTCAAATGGCACGCGGGCTGATCGCAGGCCCGCCGACGTGCAGGATACTATGAGCTTAGTATTTCTCGCTGGCGCGCCGTTTCCAGACAGCCAAAGCGCCAGCCCGTGAGAGATTTCTGGAGGCAACTGTTCCCAATCGTCTGCCACCAGCATGTATCGCTCGTCATCAGCCAGCTCTGCTCGCGGATTCTTGAATCCAGCGACTATGGGGTTCACGAACATCGGCCAGAGCGAGAACTCAGAGAACTGACTCAATAGCAACCGGGACATCCACAAGAGCAGATGAGTCCGGCCCGACAGCGCAGGACCGTGCAGAAAGAGCACTCGACTGGAATCTGAGCGAAGGACCTGAAACAGTGGGTCAAGCACTGCTTGTCGGCCAACGGGCTCTTCGTCGTATCGGTCGCCAGGAGCCCGACCAATCTCACGAGCGGCTTCGTCAGCAGGCAGCAACAGTCTGTCTTCGTACGCCAATGCCTGGGGAGCTAGTGCACCGTCCCTGAAGAACCTTTACAGTCTGCCACGGCGCCCGCGTGGAAGGGCGCTGGTGCGGCCTCGTGCGAGCGGATCTCGTCCAAGGCCGTGTATTGTAAAGGCACTCCTGGGACTCACCACTAGCGCAAGGTAGTTATTAAGTTCCTCCGCAGACCACAACTCACCCTCTATGCCAGCCTGCCGGATTCTAGCCACAGTGTCACTGTAGGTCTGGTGATTAACCTCCCAATTAGTCGCTACCAGCAAGTGATCTGCTCCCAAACTCCGCGCCCTGGCCGCATATTTCGCGATCTCCTTGTTACTCAACCATTGTCTCACTCGGGCCGGAGAGACGTTGGGATTCACGCTGAATTTGCACTGGACGAGCCATTTCCCGCCGGCGCCGCACAGCTGGCCTTCATAGAGGCCGTCAATCTGAAAGTCTTTTCCCAACGCAGCAAACGGGAGCGAACGACGCAGGTGAGAGTTCTCGATCCGCCTCTCTCCCATGACGAATAAGAGTCGATTGACCAGACGCTGGAATGCTCGCCAGTCAAGTTGGCTCCAATCGATGGTGCGCGGCGTGGATCGCATCGCTGGGCCTCCCCCCTCAAGCATTGTAGTGCGCAATAATTCGACGCGCAAGGGCAACAAGGTTGTGACTGTTCAATTTCCGGTGTCGAGACGAACACGGCCCTCAAGAAGTTGGTTCTATTCCCAGCTTTTTCAGAGGTCGAAAACAGTCGCACACTGATTTCTTTCGAACGGTTCCCATGGTAGACCAAGTCGAGCAAGCGACGAGGGGAGGCGGCACAACGCGCGGCACAGACGCGCCGACAGCGGCGCGAAGTGCAGACAGCCGAGGCACAGCCGCAGGTGGAGCCCCAGCGCCCAACACGGAGCCACGTGGCGCAGCAGACGCGGCCCCGGGGGCACGCGGGCCTACTCACGGTGGGGATCCGCGGCCACTTCGGCGCCAAGATGCGACAGTTCGCCGAGAGCACCGGCATGAGCCTGGCGAAGCTGCTGAGCGACATGATCCTCGCCTACGAAGGCGAGGTGGGAGCGGGGTATGAGCCGGGGACGTGCCTCGCGAGTGGACCGCGGACCGGTAGGCAGATCGACCAAACAAGCACAGCGTCTAGCTGGACTCAGCAAGCCTGGCAATCTGCTCCTTGTGGCACTCATAGTGCTGCCAGTAGCCATCTCTCCACAAGTACTCGACCACACGGACCGCATCGCGGAGCGCGCCGCTATCCGATGCTGCAAAGAGTGAATCGAGGATGCGGTTGATGCTGTCCTGCTCCCACATCCAGGCGTCTCGCGGCGACTTCCTGACTAGCTGCCGCAGAATGTGGGCCACGAACATCGTATGCTGTGATGCCTCTGCCCCGAGGTGCTGCAGGACCGACTTGGCCTGCCAGTGCTGGAGCGGGACGGCGGTGATTGCGTCTAGGACCATTCGCAAGGTGTCCGTGCCTGCCGCGGTCCGCTCCAGCATAGCATCAAACCATGACGCGAAAGCGCGGAGTTCCTTTTGGTGCTGACTGGCATTGCGGGCCGCACGCGCGATGCGCCATCTCAGGAGTCTCTCGATTCGCTCCCATTCCGACGCAGTGCGCTCCGCGTCGACTTCGCCCTCTTCGCCTTTTGCGCCGCGGACTCTGTGCCCAAGTGCCTCAGCCATCTCCGACGCGGCATCGTCTCCAGCCAGGCGGTAGAGCTGGCACACCAGGCCGGCATCATCTCCGATGTCATCCCACCCCCAGGAGTACGCCGCCGCTAGGTTCCTGCAGAACCCCTTCAGCAGATCGTCGTCCTCTCGTCGCCCGGCGACTACCTCCGCTGAACGGCGGTACTGAGGAATGAGGACCTGGTGCAGCCCCTCATTCAGGATGGAGAAACGGAGGAACGCCGACCAACCGGCTTCCCAGAGAAGTCGGTCGTCTTCACCCGAAGGGAGCAATGCCTGCAGATTCTGCCCCAGCCAGTCGCGGTCGAGCAGATATAGGTTGCCCAGCCATGAGCCAAGCACCGCACGGATGGAGCGACATGGATCGCTGACAAGCTGGTCGAGCGCCCCCCTTACCTCCGGCTCCAGTCGGCGGGGTAGCTGGCGCTCTGCCTGGGGCACCTCGTTGGCACGGCGGACGGCGTAGCGAAGTAGTACGTCAGCTGCCTCACCGCGGTTAGTCATGATCCCGAACTTGAACCAGTCTGGGTCTCTGGGCTTCGACACTTCACGCAGTTCCCGCTCGCGCTCTCTTTCGTCCTCCAGAGAGGGGTGAGGGTCTCTGACAAGCCTGAGGAGGACGTCTCGCGCCGCGTCGAGGTCAGAGGACAGGAGCATCGCGTCGGACCGGCCGTCTAAGCCGTCTCTCAGAAGACGGGTGATCGCGTTCCGCACGTAGCGCGGCCAGTCAGCAGTGCCCTGTTCATCGCTGATTGCTGTAGTTTCGCTCGGGGGTGCGTAAGGACCGGTTTCGGAGACTAGCGAGGAGGCCAAACTGAGGATCGGTCCCCAGGTGAGTTGCTTGCCCTGCCGATGCCCTTCCCAGAGCGCATCAAGGAAGGCGTTCAGCCTGCGCGGACTCAACTCTGCAGCGCGGTCGATAACCGAGGCGTACCGGCTCGGATTGGCGGACACCGCGGCCCTGATCTCGTGGACGAGTCCGTCCTCGGACGGACTGTCAAGAGATCGGTCCCCTTCGCTCGGCCGCCAATCGCGCAGGTAGTCAATAAACACTGAGGGCTCTATCTCGCTCAACTGCGCTGGCGAGACCGGGGCGACAGCACCGAACCGGGAGGTAGTGTAGAAGAGGAACTCTGGATGATCGGGACAACCGAGGTCTGGTTCTGCCAGTAGCATCCCCAGGTATTCGCGCGCCTCTCGCGGTAGCTCACAATCGCGCAGCATGTAGAGTCTATCGCGCGTGAAGTGCTTACGCGCGTCTCCGTCATCCGTTTGCCGACCATCCCTGATCCATTTGAGCAATTTGCGCTGCTGTTCTGGCGATAGCTCATTGAACACCCTGGGGACCAGTCGCCAGTATTCATGGTGGAGTCGATAGTCCCAAAAGAGGCGCTTCCTTACAGCCACGGATCGAGCAAGCAGGGCGAGCTCCGCCGTGCGTTCGCTCAGGGCGTTCAGAGCTATCCTCTTGAAGATGGAGTGTGGCTCGGCGAGGTATCCGCGGGTGATCTCGTCAGCCTGGTGGGTGTCCCGCGCCGCTACCTGGTCAAGTGCGTCCCGCACCGCATCCACGAGCGCGTCTTCGAAGCCAGGGAACGCGTCCTGTCCACTGCCCTCTTCTATTGCAGCTCGCCACCATGAGGAGAGATCAGGCGTTGGGGAAGCTTGCTCGCCTGTGGTTTCGTGGAGGTGAGCATGCCTGCCGGCCAACAGCCTTGTCGCATGCTTGAGCGCCCGCTGTGCAACGCGAAGAGCATCTTCGGGGAGCAGCCCGGCGAACTCGCGAAAGGGGCCTCGCACGAACTGCTGGAGATCGTCGTCGGGAAAGACGCCTACCACATCATGTCCCGCGGTTCCCCCGATCGGCCGCACAAGGAGCCAGAGTAACGACGAGGCCGCGTCTGCATGTCCCGACTTGGCGAACCGCATCATCAACTTGATGATATCATCAGCACCCACGAACGGATTGCGAGCGTGACTCCATTCCACGACTTTCGACACTAATTGAGCCGCATGGCCCTCCGGCATCGCCGCGATGATCTTCATGAAACGTCCAACGACCCACGCGTCCCTTGTGGAAGCCGACAGCAGCACATGAACGACCTGATCGGGGGAAGTCTTCCAGAAGCGCTCCAAGTACGCCACCAACTCGCGAAGAATGAGCCACCGCGCGTTCGTCGCGGTGCGAACGCGGGCGTACTTCTGGAATGCTCCTGCAGCAATGAGCGGCTCAAGCCAGGCCGAGGACACGTCGCCGCGTAGGAAGTACCCGGCAGCAGCGCCGGTATCTAGCAGCTCGACCAGCTGCCTAACATCGTCCAGACCGGGCCGCTGGACTTCTCGCAGTGCATCTAATCGGTTGATTGAGCGTAGCCCGTTCCTCATGGTCGCTCGGCACTCCTTATTCTGTTGTAGGAAGCCTTCCTGGCAAGGAATCGGAGTATCTGGTTGAGATAGTGGTGGCCTTCGGACTCCCCTTGTGCGTAGAGTATCGGTACCAGCTGGAAGTGTGGGAGATAGGACGAGAATGGGCTTACTGCCTGTTCCCGAACACGCTCCGCTGCCCTGCGGCTGAACCTCACAAGCTGCCTGTTGCCGTCTCTTATCCTCGTCGCCGGGCAGGGCTTAAGGACGAAATGCTCGCGCGAGTTCGGCCTGCCTCCCAGGTCCTCTAGAGTACGCCATATTCGCTCCCGGGCTTCCGCAAACGATCTGAGGACTTGCGGGAGCTCCTGCTCGTTCAGGCTGCAGCCGCAGAACAACACGCTTGTCTCGCTGAACACGCATCTAAGGAACTCCGCGAGTCGATCATCATCGCGGTACGCTCGCCTGTACTCATTTGACGCCAGTACAACATTCGGGAACCCGCAGGGCACTGGATAGCGACCGTTGTCAGTGCCCCGGACGCCGTGTATGTGGTAAAGGTGACGACTGTGATACGCTCCCAGTCCGCGATGTGGCATATCGTCTGGCCAGGCACGGTACTGCCCCACCAATCCAGAATCGACCTCGGCGGCCCTCTCAAGGCACAAGTCATAGTTGGTAGTGATGTATGACGCGAATCCGGCAAAGACGAGTTGGTAGTGGTTGTCCAGAGCTTGCTGGTCATAGTTAATCGTGGAGAACAGGTCCTCAAGGGCATCCTTGTAGCTGCCTCGTGCCTGCGTCTCAAGGGCATCCTTGCACCTTTGGAAGAAGTCAGGTTCCCTCTCACCAGTTTGGTGGCTTAGCCCCGTTTTCTGTTCGAATCCGCCGACTAGATCGTCCCAGGAGCCGTGCAGCGGCTTACTGACCCCGGCACCCACCCAGACCGCGCACTCGCGGGTCCAGATGGCGTCTCTCAGCCGCTTGAGCGCGCGCTTATCCTCGTCGGCCACCAGGCCGAGGTCGTCATCTGATATGTCGACGAGATCGTCTTCTACCGCAGTGCCCGGCACCAAGTATGTCGCTTCCTAAGATGCACTGACGCACAGTCCTGCACTTCCCTCCAGACTGCGGCCAACCGCTATGTCACCTCATACACCTTTAGCACCCATGCCCGTAGTGGTTGATGACCCTGGCGGCGATCTTGGCGCTTACGCCCATCGCCGAGTTGACGTGGCTGCCGCCCCTCAGCCCGCCTCCCCCAGCATCTCCCCCACTCTCTTCGGCTCCTTGCACACCGCCAACACCCACATCCCGAACTCGCCGTGGTGGTTGACGGCGCTGACCCACCGCTGGGCCGCGGATTCCTTCGCGCGGTCCTGCTCGCTCTCGTAGCCCTTGACCTCGAGGATCACGGTGATCTCCTTGCCGTCCTCGGCTCGCCAGCGCACCAGGAAGTCGGGCACGTAAGCATGGCGGTGGCCCTCGAAGTCATAGGGGATGGTGAAGTCCAGGTGGTCGTTCCTGACGTAGGAGACAACCTGCGGCAGCCGCTCGAGCTGGTAGGCGACCGAGTGCTCCCACGAAGGGGAGTCCAGCACCACGTGGCTCACGTGGCTCTTAGTGGTGCCGTTGCAGGGGCGAGTCGTGCGGAAGAGCACCTCTGACGTGGAGCCGACGGGACGGAAGCGCTCAATGCGCGGGAGAAGTGGGGCCTCGCCGGCCTCGGTGTCAGGCTCGATGGCATTACACAGACGATCCACGATGTCATCCCGGTAGCGCAGCAACGCGATCTCTTCAAGCGGAGCGTCGCTGCCGACAACCACGCGCCGCGCGATGTATTCCTGCACGATGCGCAGCACCTGCGGGAAAAGAATCCGCCTCGCGTCATTCTTCAACTGATGGGTCACGGCCGCGGCAATCAGGTATTCAACCGTCTGCCGACGCTGTTGGTCATGGAAGACCTCCCGGTCGTGCACCACCGCCTCACCCGGCCCCAGTCGGTCAGGCTTGCCGAGCCGGTAGCCCACCGCGTCCTTGACAATCACTTCAGTCGGCTCCCGCGTCGGCTCAACGTGGAGCTCGGGGATGGCATCAATGTCGGCCTTCACCCGGTGCCGAACATCGAACACATAGCCCTCAACTCGTGGGAACTTGATCTCCAGGTGCTTTCGCTCCGGCAGAGCCTGGACGAGCGTCGAGGGTTTCTCCTGTCCCCCGCCGCCTCGAGGGGCCTTCTTCACCGGGATCACCTCGAACGGAATCCCGTAGACATCAACATACTCGGGCACGCTCAGGTCATCGTAGTTCGTCCGGCGAAGCCCACGCCCCACCACTTGCTCGCAGAGCAACTGCGACTCGAAGGCGCGCAGGCCGAGAATCTGGGTGACGTTATGCGCATCCCATCCCTCGGTCAGCATCCCGACCGAGACCACGCACCGCACCTGCTCGCCCGGCTGCCCCTCCTTGCCCACAGTAGCCACCATCTCCCGCAGGCGCTCTGCAGCATCTTGCCGGGTAGTGGCCGCCTCGACGACACTTTCCGCTTTGTCCAGCAGCCTTGTGTCGATCCGAAGAGTCGGCCGCTCTCCGTCGGTGTTCCGCAACTCAGGGAAGGCCGTCTGTACCTTGGCAATGTGCTCCGCGATCACCTCGGATAGCCCGGTGTTGTCACACACGGCAATGATTACGGGCGGAACGCGATGGCCGCTCTCTCGGAAGCCGTCAAAGGTCTTCTTCCATTCGGAGGCAAGCATTTCCAGAGCGCCGTCCGCAAGCCGAAGGACAGACTCTGGTCTTGCCTTTCGCCTGGCTGTTGCCCGTTCGGAAGCAGGCAGTTGCTCCATAATCCACTGCCACAGTCTGAAGTAGCGCGGCTCCGGCGCACCATTCTCGTCCACCGGCACGCGCGGAATCTTGACGATCCCGCTCTCCACCGCGTCCACCAGCCCGAAGTCGGAGACGATCCAGGTTTGGCGCATGTTCTCCGGCGTGCTGCCAAGGGGCGCTCCCTCTGGATAGCCACTGCCTCGGATGTAAAAGGGCGTCGCCGACAGGTCAATGCAGAGGTTGATCTTCCGCACTGCGTTGATCCGGTCCAGGCCGGCCACCCACACCTTGGCCGCCTTCGTCTCTTCCTCCAGGCGCTTACGCTCCTCACCTGTGATGTCGCCAAACAGAGTCGGCTGCTCCGGCATCGGCGGAGCCGGACGGTAGGCGTGGTGGGCCTCGTCGTTGATGACCAGCAAGTTTTCCTTGTTGCCCAGCCATCGCCCCAACACTCGGTTGCAGAATGCCCTGTCGCTCTCCGGCCCGCGCTTGACCACGCCCCTTCGGTTCTCATCATCCTGGGGCGCGAACAGATGCCAGTTGGTGACGAAGTACTTGCCCTTGCCCAGCGTGGCGAGCAGCGAGCGCGGCACGAGGTCGAACTCTTCGTAGTAGTTCCCAGGCGCTCCTGGGATCAGCGGCTTGAGTGAATCCGGATCATCAGGCTTGCCGGCGAGTCTTTCCTTCACCGTCAGGTTCGGGCAGACCACCAGCACTGCGTCGGAGAAGCGCCGATCCTGCGGGTTGAACGCCTTGTTGAGCACCGACCAGGCGATGACCATGCCCATGACGACGGTCTTGCCACTCGCGGTGGCCATCTTGCAGCCGTAGCGCCGAAGAGCGCCATAGCCCTTTGCCAGACTCTCGGCATCATGCGGAGCGTCTGCTGGAATCTCTATGCCCTGCCTCTCCCGCGCGGGCGCTTCAATCAACCAGATGATGGTTTCTGCCGCCTCCCGTTGGCAGAAGAAGAGCCGATGACGCCCCTCTCGCTCCGGCGAATTCCAGTGGCGAAGCAGCTCCTGCGTGATGCGCGTCGTTCCGGGATAGCCGGCCTCGCGCCACTCCGCCACTCGTCGGCGAATCTCGTTGACGCTCTCCAGAGGGACGAATTCCTCCTGCGCAATCGCCCCCGCCCTGGCGCGCGTGCGCGGGGCCAGATAATAGCCCGCCGGTCTCCGGCCCTCCTTGAGCAAGGGCTGTCCCTCCTGGTAATCCCACCAGCGAGTCGGCTCCTGGTAGGGATCGTTTATGATAGGTTGGTCAACGGCAAGGGTCATGTCCTCACGACTCCTTCGTCACTCTCAGCCTCCGATCTCAGCGACACGGCCCCAGACTCCACAATAGGCACGGAGAAAAGGCTCTCAATGTCAGACAGGTCTTGCTTCAAGAGCTCTCCCCACTTCTTCTCTTGGGCTTTGCTCTTGCAGTCCAATACCGTGAAGACTATCGCCGTCAGCAGGGAGAAGGCAGCGATACAGGCGTAGAGGGGCCACACCCACGGCTCTACTCCTGGCGCGCGGGCGAGTGGTATGCTCAATCCAGCGGTAGCAAATACGCCGTACAACGCAGACGCCACCATCAACAGCCATCCCCTCGGCGAACCCGTTGCCTCCTTTGCGCATCGCTTGATGCGCTCCCAGTCCGCTGTCCTGATCGGGAAACGCTTCTCCCTATCGGGCGAAGGGAACACGATCTGTTCCTTCATGTCCCACTTGAGCGCAGGCTCTGTGTTGTCGTGTCGGTCGCTCATTTCTCAGCGGCCTTTACCTTATCTGCTGCCTCAGTCCTCTCTACGAGCCCCATCACCACAGCATTGAACGCAAGTACATGGCCGCAGACGTTGCAGGTGACCAACAGCACTGGAAAGACCGGCCCGCCCACCACAAGGGATCCCTGGAAGAAGCCTCTCACCTCGGCTAGTGTGTCCGGGATACCCCAGTTGTTGTTCTTGCAGATAGGGCAAACCTTTGGCCCTTGCCACTTCGTATTGAGCCAGTCAGCAGCTCTTTTGACATCAATCTTGGGACCCGGCGGCCCCTGTTGCTCGCTCATTCAAGTGTCCTTCCTTGTTGGAGCAGCCCCATCACCCTCAACACTTCGTTGCCGCGGAAGTCAATTACCTTGACGGCGATGCGCTGGTTCTCGCCTGGCTGGCTCGTGCTTCGTAGCGGAGTCGCCTCGCTACTTCGCAGAGTAGCAAATGGCTCCGAGACGGTGCCGCGCATGGCCTCGAACTTCTCTGGGTCAACTGTCCCGCGCAGCGCTCGCTGCAACTTCTCCCACGGGTTGTCGCCGCCGGGGAAGAAGGCCTGGCAGATGCAGAAGGTGTGGCCGTCATAGTCGGTGTCGAGGAACCACGCAGCAACGTCCTTTCCCGAGGAGGAGTGCAACTCACCGGTGCTGGGGTCATAGATGTCCACGCCTCGCAATTCCACCACGCAAGCGCCGTCCTCTTGCTTTGTCACCTCTACGTCAGGCTGCCCGAACACGGTGAACAGTTGGCTGCCGGCGGTCGTCTTCAGGAGGTCTCCCACCAGCACATCGGGGCAGACATTAGCCGCGTGCATGGTCAGGCCGGGGAGGTGAACACCGCGGATCGCCTCTTGCGCCGGGGCGTCGAACCCGAAGCCAGCGAAAACGAGGATGTTGTAGCCAGCGAGGTGCGCGGGCCGGATAGCGTCCTCCACCTGGCGTGCGGTCACCGGCCCGTGACGAGGGCCGAATGAGATGGCGACGCGCTCCGTGCCCTTGCCCTCGGTAGCCTCTGCTTCACGAGCCTGCGTAGCGTTTCGCAGAGCAGGCTTGGCGGAGGAGGGGCCGTTCTGCTTTGACCTTTCGACAGGCTCAAGGTAAACCTCGGCCTCGGCGTGCAGCGCGCCGCCGGAGGCGATGGGGCGCAGGTTCTCCAGCTTCATGCGCTTGCCGCCAGGGAACGTGACACCGCTCGCCCGGAGCAGGTCAATCATAGCCGCCACATGGTCACCAGCCGGATCGGATATCGGGCCGCCTTCACCGCGGCGGGCTTGCCCGCCATAGCCTTGGCGACGGCGGGCGATGTCATCGCCGCGAGCGTCGGCTTCCAATTCAGGAATGGGCGACTCCGTCGGCTCTTCTGCGACAGGCACGGGGATCGCCTCGACGGTAAACGGCCCTGATACCCGTACCTTGCTGCGCTCGATCTCAGGCCGATCGTAGAGGGTCTCTTGATCGGCGCTGCCGCGGATAATCTCTTCGTTCTCCCCACGCAGGAGTTGCTCGATCTTCTCAAGCGAGGCCTTGGGGTTCTTCTGCCGAATGCGTTCGCGCCGCGCCTCCACCCTGTCGGGGTCAAGTTCCGGGTTCTGCGCGATAGACTTCAGCGTGATGTGCGACACCGCCTCGTAGACGAAGCCTCCCTTCACCCCTTGCTCCGGGTAAGCCAGCTTGTAGTATGGGAAGGAGGCGGTCAATAGCCGCTGTCGGGCAAGCGCCAGCGCGACCCGGCTGGTGTCAATCGTGATCCAGCGCCGCCCCCACTGTTCGGCGACATAGGCGGTCGTGCCTGAGCCGCAGGTCGGGTCGAGCACGAGGTCGCCGGGGTCGGTCGTCATGAGAAGGCAGCGAGCGATGACTTTGGCGGGCGTCTGGACGACGTACTGCTTCCGCTCGCCGAATCCACTCGCGATGGTGTCCTCCCACGTCGCAGAGAGAATCCCAAAGGGCAAATCATCAAAGAACATCTTGTATTCGAGAGTGTTACCTATAACGATGAACCGGTTTGCCGCAGCGAGTCTTCCCAGGCCTTCAGCGCTTGTGGACCAACCGCGGGTCGTCGGAGGCGTAAAGGATTGTCCCCCGTATTCGAACGTGAAGCGACTTCCTTCGCTGCCGGTGGCTGAATACGTTGCACGGTGCCTAAATATGCGCCCTTGGCCTCGGTATCCGCGATCTACCCGTTCGACAGTGCCGTCAGGCATCTCAGCCCGCAGGTCTTGCCCAGGGAAGGCTTCGTCGGGCGACGTCGGAACGAACAAAGATCGGTACTTCACGTGCTGTTTATCGCGAGCGTACCACAGCAGGGTATCGAACGTCGTCGGGAGCAGTTCGCTTGTCTGAAAGCCGCCGCGGCGGAACTGTATGCCACAACAGAAGTTCTCCGCCCCGAAGACCTCATCCATCAGACAGCGGACACGGTGAACATTCTCCTCCGAAATCTGGACGAAGATACTCCCACTCTCATGGAGCAACTCCCGGCAGAGCAACAGCCGGTCGCGCAGGTAGGTCAGGTAGGAGTGGATGCCGAGCCGCCAGGTATCGCGGTAGGCCTTGATCATCTCCGGCTCGCGAGTGAGGGAACCGTCGTCGCCATCCCGGACATCGCGCCGGTCAATGCGGGGCTGGAAGTTGGAGTTGTAGGCCACTCCATAGGGCGGGTCAACATAGATCATCTGCACCTTGCCCGCCATCAACTCCCGCTCCAGCAGGGAGTTCATCACGACCAGCGAGTCACCGAGGACGAGCCGGTTAGCCCAGTCCACGTCGTGCTGGTAGAACTCCACGGCTTCGGCCAGGGGGAGCTGCGGATCGGCGAAGAGGGAGAACTGCTTCGGCTGGCGCTGAATGGTGCGGACAATCGCCTGGGTGGAAACGCGCTCGTGGATGTGCAGCGAAACCGTATCTACTTCAAACGAGGTGTGCTCCGCCTTCCCCGCCCACACCAACTGTGGATCGAGGTGCGGATCATACGAATACCGCTTCGGCGGCGGCCCTTCCCTCACAACCTCGTACGTCACCAGCCCGGCTTCAGGATTGTTCTTCCGCTTGTCCTCGTGCCGGTAGTCCTTGACCGGCTCTTCGACCACACTTGTGCTGCGCCTCCGCCCTCTCGGCGCGCTTGCCTTAGCAGCCGATTTCCGGGCGGCCTTTCTCGCCATGGCTCACCTCCCCGACTTGCTCACCGTCGAGCGCACGCTCGGTTCCCCTAAGCACACACGCTGCAACCAGACCTGACTGCACTGCCTGCCCTTTCGTGGCCTGCCCGCACCGGCAAGCGCAACGGCCTCCCTTTCGTCTCGGCGAGTTCCCCCGCCTGCCCCAAGAGGACCGTATCCCCTGCAATCCCGGGCACCCCACCGCCTCCGCCCCACGAAGTGGGGACGGGATATGGGTTCGACAGGCGCCCGTCAACAGCCTTCGACCATCCGGGGCTGCTCAAGCACAGAGTCTTACCCAAGGTAGTACAAGGCGCGAGTGCCAGCATCTGGCTTCCCACTACACCTCCTTGGTAATGCGGTCAAGGAGTTCCAGCGCGATGGGATTCTGATAGTCAGCAAGCCTTCTGAGTAGGCTATTGAACGCCTTGAAGCCCTTCTCGTGACTGGACAGGTCGGCTCGATGCGACCGCCAGCAACTGTCGAGCAAGGATGCCATCGTCTCTTTGACATAGCGCTCTGTCCAGAAATGCTCACCTGCTTCCATGGTGGCCTGTTCGAGCCAGATCAGGCCGTCAAGCAGAATGTCACTCGCAGCAGGCTGCTCCAGGAAAGTCATGAAGGCCACGGCTGAACGAGGCCTCGTGAGGTTTCGCTCAACCCAACGCTGGTACATATCACGCATCTGTGTTACGAGGGGCTGGTGAGCGGTGACCCACACGCGTGAGACGAGGGAGTCAAAGCCCACAAGCAGCCGCCACATCTCTTCCAGATCCCAGTAGCGTTTTTCCGACTCGAAGTTCCATTGGGGAGAAGAGAACGCAAACTCCAGCATCGCTCTCCACTGCCGGACAAATCCCTCCGGAAGAGGCGCGATTCCCAGGCAAGTCAGGAACCACTGTCGTAGGAATTCCTCCACCCAGCGATGGGCTGGCAAGCCCAAGTCGAGAACCTGCTTCCAGAATTCCTCTGGGTGTTCGCCCGGACGACATTTCGCTATGACGCGAGCGACTCCCGAGAAAACCCAGCCGTCCCAGGGATATGGCATCCCCGATATCTCGCCATCGTCCTCAGTGCCCTCGCCGAGCATTCTTAGACTGCATGCGAGGGCTTCCCTCCAGAAGTTGAGCCAGTCAGCACGCTCGGCTTCGGTGCGTGCTTGATCCAGCGCTGGGAGCCAGGCATATGCGGCCTGGACTACCTGGAGGTCCAGTCCTGGGCCTGCGAATGTGCGCTTCGTGCCCAACAACGCGCTCAACGGGTCCGGTTCTGTTTCCTTGGCCATGACTTCTACCCAGCGTGGCAGCTCCGCCGGAATGGACTTGACGACGAAAGCCTGCACTTCTTTCCGGACTCGGGCTTCGAAGTCCGCCACGTGTTTCTCAGGTTCGATCTGGTACCCGGGGCAGGTTCGTTCCCACCTCAAGGCAGCCCAGCGAAGGACGAAGTGTTGCAGCCGCCGGAATTCCTCGCCCAGGCGATCTCTAACGTTGGCAGCCGATCCGAAGAGAATCGCCACAGTCCTGTAGTGGTGACTCATGGTCAGCAATGCCACGCATTCACGCAACGTGGGTGAGTCAGGATCTTCCGCCCACAGCAAAGGGATAACTTGCGCGCAAAAACTGTCCCAGTGCCAGTCAGAGGCACTGACGTCGCTATCTATATCCTTGGGCTTTGGTGGATTTTGAACCGTCCTGACCAGTTGGGCCGCGCACCACTCCTCTCGCTCTGGATGTTGCTTCAGCCAATCGCGCTGCAACTTCAGTAGCACTGCTGCCACTCCGCAGATCGCGTCTTCAATGTCGACCGCCTGGGCATCGCTCGTGTCCAGAGGCCCGAACTGCGCGACCCGTTGCGCGGCATTCCACAACTCCTCAACAGCATCTGTCGCGAGCGGCTCGCTTGCGTTCAGTATCTCTCGGCAGCGAAGAGGCAAGGAGAACAGCAACTGCCGACCTGCAATCTGCTGCAGAATGGGCTCATTCTTCTCGCGGAGAGCTGCTGGTGCTTCGAATGCCCAGACAGCGCCGTGTTGTGGATCCTCTCGGGTCTGCCAATTGGACGTGTCGAAGACGGCAACCAGCCTCTCTAGATAGGCTGGCGATTCATCGTCGGAGTCAGTGGCAGCTAGTCGCGCTTGCCAGCCCGCCCTTGCCTGGTCAAGAAACGACCTCACATCCGGGTGGTTGAGATACAGATACTGCGCCAAAGTGGAGAAGTCCACGGTTCGATGAGGCAGCGTGTTCCACTCGTGCGCAAGCGGCACCTCAGCTTCGCTGTGGCGCAGCGTCCAGCCGATCATCTGATGCCCTTCACCCCCGATTTGATGCGCGGTTTCCCAATGATGGAATTCCGCCACGCCAAGCAGTGGCAGCAACTCGTGGAGAAACAGCGAGGGTTCCTTCTTGCCGACTGCAGCGAGAAGCCCGACGATGGCGAGCGAATTGCTTTCCGCAAGGAGCAGGCTGATAGCATCGGCCAGAGGCCGTTTCTCGTCCATCTGCACATAGAGCCACCTCTCCAGAGCCATCAAGGCTGAGACTACAGCGTGCGGCGCCCTACCCAAGTCGCGATACCAGAAGTACACGTCACCGTCTCCAAGGTATTCGCGTTCGCCGTCAGGCAGCGTCACTAAGATGGACGGCGGTTTCAAACTCCTCGCGCGCCACCCATCAGCCCACCTGTCGGTAGCGAAGTTGACCAACCGCAAGATGAGTTCCAGACCCTCCGCGCTCTGGCTCACGAGAAAGGGAAGGAACGGCCCGCGAGTATAGAATGGCGGATACCAGCTAAACACCCTCTCGATGCTCAGGTCCTCCTCCAAGAGGAATCGGTGGCCATAACGATCTGGTGCCCTCGGCTCCTCTATCAGGAGCGCCAGGAGGACCTCGCGGGCGACGTTGGGGTTCGAGACAATCATAGGCTGAAGTGCATCGCCATCCAGGCAGGTTTTCTGAAAGGCTTCATCTACGCGTTCAGTAGGACCATCGGGCCAAGGCGGTGGAAGCTCGGCCTCATAGGCCCCAAGTGGACTGGAAACCCGGATACGCCTGACTACAGCTCCGTATGGGGCACCCGCTTGGGGCGTTTCCCCATTAGGTTGGCGTCGCTGACTTGCCTCAAGCGCAAACCGAACAACGCGGTCCGGCAGTTCTTGAGCCGCAGCGAGGCCTGCACGATAGGCGATTTCGTCAACCTCGTCTTCGACCACTGCAATGCCCGGACTGTGCTTGAAGCGAAGCATCCATTCTGCGACCGTAATCCCCAATTCCGCTGCCTCTCGACGAAGCGGCCAAGTCGCGGATCCTCGTCGCAGCCAAGTGTCTGCGATCTCCGCGACCTGTGCACGCGCTAGCGCAGTGGCGTCTGCTAGGTGGTTGTGTAGAAACCGGATCATTGGTATCCAGTATGGCGAATATGGGATACGCTGGATTGTTGCGGCTTCGGTCTCATAACCAGCCCCCAACATCCTCGCAATCTGCTGCATGAGTGGATTGGGGAGGGTCGCCACGTGCAGAAAGCGTCGCAGCAAACGACGCAGCAGTGCACCGCCATCTGCCTGCAAGTCAGGCCAAAGTCGCTCTAGAATCTGGAGCGGATCTGCCGCGAAAATCGCGGACTCAAGGAGCAAGTCCTGGGCGATACTGGAGCCCTGGTCACCCGAGCCCAAGGCATCGAATGCGGCACGCCATTCTTTGGTATCCGCCGACCTTTCAAGCAATTGCAACCCATAGAGCCTCAGGGCACGATGCCAGAGAGGGGACGAGATTCGTGGCTCAATGTACTGCCGCAGGTTTGCGGCCTTGCTCACGAGTATCCGCTGCCTCGCCCAGTCGCCATAAAGATCATGGGAGAAAGACAACAGCTCGTCCCGTCTCTCGCAAAGACGGTCTTGGATCATGCCGTCCACCTCGGCAAGGTCCGCTGGAGCAAACTCGCTGATCGGCGTGGCAGAGGCCAGGTTATCAGCCTGTTTCTCGGCCAGCGATAGAACAAAGCCGGCCCGAGCCGTTGCCTTCGGCCCGCTGCAAACCTCGGTCTCCCAGAACCACTGGATGAGATCTGATTCTCCGACCCACTTGTCCGTATCCGCGGCTCCGCCGACGGCCAGTCTTGAAGCGAGCAGATCGAGTACTTTCGGTTTGAGCACGAGCCTCTGGAGATGGGGTTGCCAGGAGAGTCGGCGCAGAGCAGGGAAGGCATCCCACACGGGCTCAAGCTGGCTGGCATCCAGGTCGCGGACCTCGACTATCCGCCACTCGGCGGGCAGGACGTTCACACGGGCCAGTTCCATTTGAACCCGGCTCCACTCCTCCGGCTGGCATGTGACCAGGACGTGCCAAGGGCTCGCCTCAGCATCAAGCCGAAGCGCGTGGACAACCGCTGAAAGGTTTCGAAACGCGATCTCTGAGAAGATACGGTCCAGTCCATCAATCACCAGGTAGCCACCCGGAACCGTAGCAGCCTGCAGCGGGTCGCAGAGCGAATGCTCCAGGCCCAGGGAATGCTCAAAGCCGGCCAGGCTTTCAACGTCGAAGTCTCTGGCACTCCACCACAACACTCTGGCAGAAGCGAATACCTTGGCAGCCCACCATTTGGCAACGACCGTCTTACCACAACCGGAAGGCCCCAGCAGGACAACCACCCGGCTCTTGGAAAAAGCGGCGTCCAGTGCGCCCATTTCGGCCTCGCGAGGGATGACCACCTTGCCGCCGATTTTGTCGGCTACCACTTCCAAGGTCTGTTTGCTTTGGGCCAGCAAGCGCGCCCAATCCGCTTCGTGACGTGGAAAATCCTTGAGCCGGAATCTCGATCTGAGTAGGTCCGCCAAGCGGCACAGGTCAAGGTATCCCGAGTTTGGGCGATAGTCCGCCGCGATGGCTAACAGAGCTTCCCAGAGAGACTGAGCTTCCTGCAGCGAGCCACTCACCAAGACGCTTCGGCACTTCTCTATGGCTTCCTGAAGTCTTGTTGAGGGCGACTGCTCGAAGTCAAACTCAAGGACCACTACACACCGTAGCACTTCGCCTATAGCTGCATCGGTTACTCCGTGTTTGTCGGCTAGCTCTGGTGGACACGAGAAACTGGCAAGTAGTTTTCTTTTTGCAGCGGAGCCGAAGCCTTTGGATCTCACCCGTTGAGGTAAGTCCTTGGGGTCTTGTAGGCGCGCCCACCGCAGCAGTTCATCGAGCTGCGCGCGTCGGGTCGCAGGCAGAGGAGCGGTAGCCAGCCCGAGCAGATCTCTGTCGTTCTCGAAACCCGCTGTTCCTTCGTGAAGGAACTGCATCCAGGCCCGCCGGACGAAGTCGCTTGGAGCTCTGTCCGCCGTGAATTGCTGACCACTCTTCACGGAAAAGCAGCAGTGGCGAGTTTCCCCGTCTGAAGCGAGGGTCAGCAGGACGTCATCCAGAAGCCATCCGTCCACCCTTGTCTGGAAATCGATCCTCGTGATGCTGCCAAACTGTGGGTCGAGCGGCGGCTGCCCGCTTAAGAGGTAGGAGAGGAAATATGCGGCTACCTTGTCCTCGAAGACGAAGCCGCCTCCGCCGGTCTCTTTAGGCGAGGCAACGACCGGAGCCACATCGTTGTTGGCTTTCTCCATTCTGCAGCCTATGTATAATACACCTGTTTGCACCCTGACACAAGCGGTACTTGACTCAGGGCGGAGTAAGCAGGGCAGGCGGCCAGGCACGCTCGTGGAGCTCGGCGAACCGGGTGGGCGCAAATGAGATAGAGCCGAGGCACTGGTGAATCCACGCTGCGGTCAGCTCGTCTCGGACAACACACGATGGCCGGTGGCTACGTCTCTGCCATCCGAGGTATTGGCGACGCGATAGGGGTAAAGGACTCTCGGTTCCGCCATCAGAGGTAGCTTCACTGAGGCGGTGAGACTGGAGTGGGCGCACACGACACGCAGCTCACGGCATTCTGCCTTCGGAGGAGCCACCCACGGCCGATAACCAGATGCAATAGCATTTGTCAAGAGGCGACAAGCTCTCTGGCGCGTCGGCGGTCGCGTCGGGCCGATGGAAGGTGCTAGTGGAGTGCTATCGAAAGCATTGCAACGTGGTGCGACCACACAGCGCTTTGGGCTACCGATCGCCTCCGCCGGAGGGCATTCTGCCGCGGCGCCAAAGCCTGGGGCTTGCGCCCATGTATGCCGCCGGACTAACATAGAGGGTGGTATCACTTATGGGGGCAGGTCACTGAGCCCGGCATTGGATTAGCAAGCGGGCGTCCGCCTGGGCACCGGGGATAATCCGGGCGCCATCGGAGCAATTCCGCAGGCAGCGGCGTCTTATCGTCAGAATGACGCTGCGCATGCCGCCCCCAAGGCGTGCCTGCAACTCGGTGGGGACTGGAGGCTCGTCATGACCCGACGCGTTCATCCTGCGTGGTTGATCATCCCGATGCTTCTTCTCTGCGCGGCGGCCGCATTTGCCGCGGCGCCCGAAGAGCCGGTTCAGGCCTCGGCCGCGGTGGCGGGCGCCATGCAGGAGAAGCAGTTCGCCAAGGCCATCGCGGCGCTCGACGACGCCCTCCCCAAGGCCAAGGGCGAGCAGCGCGAGTACCTCACCTATCTCAAGGGCCTCGCCCAGCACTACGCCGGCGACAACGCTGCGGCGGTCAGCACGCTGGCCCCCTTCCGCGACACCTGGGCGGCGAGCCCGTGGGCCGCCAAGGCGCGATTCCGTATGGCCGCCGCTTACCTGGCTGCCAAGGATTATGCTCACGCCGCCGAGATCTACGAAAAAGACGCCTCCCACCTGGTGTCTCCCCAGCGCCAGGACGCCATCGCCGACCTCTACCTGCGCCTCGCCGCCGAACTGCTCCACCCGGAGGACAAAGACATCAAGCCCGACTACCAGAAGGCCCACAACCTCGCCGCCAAGGCGCTCGATCTCGCCCTCAGCCCCGATGGGCGCTCGCGCGTCTTGGCGGAGATGGGCCGCATCTCGCAGGCCGGCCAGCAGTGGAACAACGCGGTGCAGGACTACGACCGCTACCTGAAGGAGGCCGGCGGCCCCGAGCGCTTCCGGGTGCGGTTCTGGCGCGGCGAATGCTTGCTGGCCACGGGGAACCAGCAGGGCGCGCGCATCGTGTGGCAGGACCTGGGCCGCGACTTGCCCGAGGCCGTGAAGTCGGCCCCCGCGGACCGGAAGGCCGACCTGCAAGCCCTGCGAGCCAAGGTCGCCTACGCCATGCCCAGGGCCTATGGCATCCCGTCGCCCGGCGGCGACCAAGCGCTCAGCCTGGGCGTCGAGGCGCTGCGCAGCGCCCTGGCGGAGTTCCCGGCCAACGAGCAGGCGGTGCAAGCCGCCTATGACATCGGCGCCGCCTACATGCACCGCAACCGCGACGAGGAAGCGGCGAAGGCCTTCCAGGCATTCCTGGTCGGCGAAGGCTACCAGGCCAAGACCGACAAGGCCAAGGAAGCCCTGTGCACCCTCACCATGCGCGCCACCTATCAACTCGGCCTGATCTATCAACGCCAGAAGAAGTACGACCTCGCGCTCCAGACCTGGCAAACCTACGCCAAGAAGTACCCCGACGGGCCCGACTGGCAGGGCTCCCAACAGGCCAGCGTCGGCATCGAGTTCCAGATCGGCAGCGATCTGCTGGCCGAGAAGCGTTACCCCGATGCCCGCGCCGCCTTCGAGCGCTTCCTGGCGCAGCACCCGCTCGACTCGCGCGCCCCCCAGGCGATGTTCGGCGTCGGCCAGGCGCTGACCGCGGAGAAAAAGTTCACAGAGGCCATCGAGGCCTGGCGCCGGCTGGTCAACAAGTTCCCCAACACCGATCCCGCCTCCAATGCCCAGTACGCCATCGCCGAGACCTACACCGCCAAACTCAAGGACCCCGAGACCGCCCTCAAGGAGTTCGAGAAGTGCACCTGGGGGTCCCAGGCGGGCCCGGCGCGCGAGGCCGTCGCGCGCATGAAGGCCAAGCACCTGGAGGTGATCACCGAGCGCGTCTTCCGCACCAACGAGCCGGCCGCCATCCACGTCAACGTGCGCAACCTCAAGGCCCTCACCCTGCGCGCCTACCGCCTCGACCTCGCCGCCTACTTCCGCAGCAAGCAGCGCATCACCGGCGTCGAGGCGCTGGACATCAACCTGGTGAACCCCACCAAGTCCTGGGACGTGAACGTCGAGGGCTACGGCGATTACCTGCAGATCGCGCAAGACCTCCCCATGCCCTTCGACGAGCCGGGCGTGTACGCGGTGACCGTCACCGACGGCGAGAACCTCGAAGCCACCACGCTGCTCATCCGCAGCGACCTCGAGATCATCGTCAAGTCCTCGCGCAGCGAGACCTTCGTCTTCGCGCAGAACATGCGCACCAACGCGGGCTGGCCGGGCGCGGCGGTGCTGGTGAGCGACGGCGGCAAGGTGTTCTTCGAGGGGCAAACCGGGCCCGACGGCGTGTTCCGGAAGCAACTCGACGAACTGAAGTCAGCCGGCACCGTCTCGGTGTTCGCGACCTCAGGGGGCCACTGCGCCGGCAACCTGCTGGACCTGAGCGGCCTGCGCCCCAGCCAGGCGCTGGCCGCCAAGGGCTACCTCTACACCGACCGCCCGGCCTATCGGCCCGGGCAGACGGTGCAGGTGCGCGGGATCGTCCGCGAGATCGCGGACGGGCGCTACGTTTTCACGCGGGACGCGACCTATCAATTCGAAGTCACGGATGCGCGCGGCCGGGTGCTCCTGAGCCGCCCGGTGACCCTCGGCGAATTCGGCGCCTTCGCCGAGGCGTTCACTCTCGACGAGCAGGCTCCCGCGGGCGCGTACCGCCTGCGAGCGTACCAGCACGGCAAGTCCAGTTTCATCGGCGAGTTCCGCGTCCACGCCTACTCGCTGCGGCCTGTCAACCTGGAGATCGAAGTGCCGCGCTGGGTGGTCTACCGCGGCGAGCGCATCGAGGGGGCGATCGTGGTCACCTATCACTACGGCGAGCCGGTGGCCGGGGCCAAGGTCGAGTACTGGCTCCCCGACGGCCGCCACCTCACCGGCGAGACCGACGCCAAGGGCCGCCTCGCCTTCTCCCTGGACACGCGCGAGTTCAGCGAGGACCAGGGCGTCACCCTCAACGCCCGGCTGCCCGAGGAGGACGTGAGCGCCTCGCGCAACGTGTTCGTGGCCGTGCTGGGGCTGCGCCTCAGCGTGGACACGCAGCGCGACGTGTACCTGGCCGGCGAGCAGTTCCACGTGGACATCGCGGCCAAAGACCCCATGGGCAAGCCGGTGGCCACCGAGGCGACTCTCCGCGTGCTGCGCCGCGTCGAGGCCGAGGGCCGCTGGGGCGAGGTCGAGGTCGAGAAGCACCCCCTCAAGACGGACAAGGAAGGCAACGCTGGCGTCGCGCTGGCGCTCGAGAAGGGCGGCACCCATATCCTGCGCCTCTCCGCGGTGGACCAGTTCGGCCACACCGTGACCACTGACCGCCAGGTGCGCATCTCCGACCAGGACGACCCGACGAAACTGCTCCTGCTCACCGAGCGCGGCGGCTTCGACGTGGGAGAGATGGGCGAGGTCAACCTCTACTCCCGCCTGCCCGAGGCGCTGGCGCTGGTCACCTTCGAGGGCGACGCCATCATCTCGTACCGCCTCATGCCCATCAAGCCCGGCGCCAACCCGGTGAAGATCGCCGTGGGCGAGGAGCACTTCCCCAACTTCGGCCTCTCGGTAGCGGTGATGCAGGGCAACCAGTTCTACACGGCGGAGCGCGCGTTCGGCGTGCGGCAGCACCTGGTCGTGGCGCTCAAGCCCGCCAAGGAGAAGTTCGCGCCCGGCGAGCCCGTCGCGGTGGACATCATCGCCCAGGACAACCTGGGCAAGCCGGTGCGCGCCGAACTCTCGCTCGCCGTGGTGGACCACGCGCTGCTGGGGCAGTTCCCCGATCCCATGCCTCACCTGGCGGGCTACTTCGCGCCCGGGCGGCGCGAGGCGCGCATGCGCACCGACACCTCCTGCACCTTCGCCTACGCCGCCCGCACCATGCCCGTCGTCACCGACGTGCTGGCCGAGCAGGAGCGCCTGGCGCGCCTCGAAGCGGCGAGGCGCACGCGCGACGAGGTGCTGGCCCAGGCCCGCGCCGCCGTGCCGCGCGGCGCGCCCGCCGTGGAAGGGGGTCCCGCGCCGGCGTACGTGACGGTCGCTGGGGGTGCGTTCGCTCTCGGTGCTCCCGCCCGCCCTCCCGAGCCGTCCATGCCGGCCATAGCGTTCGCGCCTATGACCGCGCTGGAAGTGGCCGGCGCGCCTGCCGCGCCTCCGCCCCTGCGCGAGCGCTTCCCTGAAACGGCCTACTGGAGCGCTTCGATCGTCACCGACGCCGAGGGCAAGGCGCGCGTCACCTTTCCCGCGCCTGACACCATGACCTCGTGGGAACTGGTGGCGCGCGGGATCAACACCGGCACGCTGGCCGGCCAGGCCAGCCGCAGCATCACCGTGGCCAAGGACTTCTTCGTGGAACTGCGCGTGCCGCCCGTCTTTATGGAGGGCGACCGGCCCCGTATCATGGCCCGTGTGCACGCCGCCGGCGACCTCAAGGGCGAGGCGGCGCTTACGCTCGAGACGCGCTTCGGCGACAAGGCCGCCGCGCAGACGCGCACCGTCCAGGTGGGCGGGCCCGGCGTCTGGGAAACGGTGTTCGACGCGGCGACGGTGCCCCTCGCAGAGCAGGCCCTGTTCTCGCTCTCGGCGACGCTCGGCGGCGCCTCTGATCGCATCCAGCGTACCGTCCCGATCGCGCCCTGGGGCATCGAGTTCGCCGCCGCCAGGAGCGGCCTGGCCGCGGACGACCGCACGGTCACCCTGGCCCTGCCCACCGGGCGCGAGTACACCGGCCTGGGCCTGCGGATCGTGCTCGGCCCCAGCCTCGACCGCACGCTGGTGGACATCGCCCTCGATGCCGTTCCGATGCCCGGCTGGCGACAGCGCTGCGACACCCGCGCCGACACCGCCAGCGAACTGCTCGGCGTCCTGTCCTGCATGGACTACGTCAAGCGCACCGCTGGCGGCGGGGCAGCCGATTGGCCGCAACTGCAGTCGCGCGCCGAGGCGCTGCTGGCCGACCTGCTGGTGAGCCAGAGCGAGGACGGCGGCTGGCCCTGGGCCGGCCGCGGCGAGAGCGACCCCTACGCCTCCAGCCGCGCGCTCTGGGCGCTCTCGCTGGCCAAGGAGCGGGGGCTCCCCGTGGGCGCCGAGGCCATCAACCGTGCGGCCGACTACCTTACCGACCAGTTCGCCAAGGCCGACTTGGCCGACAGCGAGGGCAAGGCGGTGCTCCTGCACGCGCTCTCGCTGGAGAAGAAGGCCGAGTTCGAGTTCGCGCACCGCCTCTACCGGATGCGCGACCAGATGAGCGACGGCGGCCTGGCGCTACTGGCGCTCACCTTCGTGAACCTGGAGCGCAAGGAGATCGCCGGCGAGGTGCTCGACACGCTCCTGGCCCGCGCGCGAGAGGAGCCCCTGGACGGCGACGCCGGGGCGACCTGGCCCGGCAAGGGCAACCAGCCCTGGCTGCAGAGCGATGTCGAGACCACCGCCCTGGCCACACTGGCCGCCGAACGGGCGCGGCCCGAATCGCCGAAGATCAAGCAGGCCGTGGCGTGGCTCATGAGCAAGCGGCACGGCGCTGGCTGGCAGCCGGCCAAGGCGAAGGGCCCGGTCCTGGCGGCGCTCTGCGGATACTACGCGGGCGCCGAGCACGCCGCCGAGCGCTATCGGCTCACGGTGAAGGTCAACGCCGCCGAAGTGAAGGCGCTCGAGGTGACCGGCGCCTCGCCGACGGCCGTGATCGACGTGCCCCGCGGCGCGGTGCGCGCCGGCGAGAACCGCCTCGACTTCCACCTGGAGGGCCGCGGCGAGTATTCCTACGCCGCCGCGCTCACCGGCTTCTCCTCGGAGTTCGGCAAGGGCGACGACCTGCCTTACCGCATCTCGGCGCGCCGCTACGAGCCGCCCGCTCCCGAGTACAAGAGCCGCCCCCTCCAGACGGGCTTCAGCGTGGCCCGCGACTACGAGTACTTCTACAACGAGGTGTCGCAACTGCCGGCCGGCAACCTGGCGCGCGTGACGCTGTATTACCACCGGACCGGCAATCCGCCGCGGTCCGCCGCGGAGGACGACTTCCTGGTGATTGAGGAAACGCTCCCCGCGGGCGCCACCGTGGTGGAGGGCTCGGTCAGCGGCGCCTTCCTCTACTTCACCCAGGCCGACGACCGGCTCATCTTCTACGCCCGGGGAAGCCGCAGCGGCGAGATCCGCTACGACCTCTACGGCTACGCGCCGGGCGAGTACCGCGTGCTGCCCACGGTGATCCGCACCGCCTACGGGTCTGAGGTGGTGGCCATGGGCGCGCCCCTGGGCCTCACCGTGCTGGCCCGCGGCGAGAAGTCCACCGACAAGTACCGCGCCACCCCCGATGAACTCTTCAACTTGGGCAAGGCGCTTTTCGCCGACGGCCGCTACGACGACGCCCAGGCCCCGCTGGCGGAACTCTACGAGCAGTGGAAACTCAACGACCAGCCCCTGCGCGAGACCGCCCGGATGCTTCTGGACATCGCGGTCGAGCGGCGCCAACCCAAGGAAGTGGTGAAGTACTTCGAGGTGCTGCGCGAGCGCTACCCGGAGGCGGTGCTGCCGTTCGACAAGATGCTGGGCGTGGCCGGGGCCTACCGCCAGGTCGGCGAGGAGGAGCGCGCCTGCCTGGCCTACCGCGCCATCACCGACGCCTCCTTCCTGCGCGACGCCGCCGTGCCCGGCGTGCTGGAGGAGCAGGGGCGGTTCCTCGAATCCATTGACCACATGGTCGCCACCTGGCGCGCCTATCCCGATACGCCGGCCAGCGAGTCGGCCTACTACGCCATCTCCCAGGCGCTCTACGAGAAGGCGCTCAAGCCCGACGAACTCCCCAAGTTGCAGAAGGGGCTCACCAAGCAGGACGTGCTGCTGCGAACGATCGGGCTCATCAACCGGTTCCTCACCCTGTACCCGACGAACCCCATCTGCGATGAGGCCAGTTTCTCGCTGGCCAACGCCTTCCTGGAGTTGGAGGACTACGACTCGGTGGTGAAGTTGGCGCAGCGCTTCGACGCCCTCTACCCCGAGAGCGCCTACCGCGACGACTTCCGCTACATCGAGGCGGTGGGCGAGTTCTGGCTGGGCCACCACCAGCGCGCGCTCGAGGTGGCCCAGCAGGTGGCCGCCTCCAAGACGGTGGACGAGCACGGGGTGGAGCGGGAGAGCAAGAACAGGATCCTGGCACTCTACATCGCCGCGCAGATCTACCACGCCATGCGCGAGCCCGCGAAGGCGGTCGAGTACTACCGGATGGTCGCGGACCGCTACCCCGAGGCCAAAGAGGCCGCCGACTACTTCGAGAAACAGTCCCTCTCCCTCCCCGAGGTGACCATCGCGGAGCCCGGCGGGAAGGCGGCGGTGGCGCTCACCTATCGCAACCTCAAGGAAGCCGACGTGCGCGTCTATCGCGTGGACCTCATGAAGCTCTACCTCACGCGCCGCAGCCTGGCCGAGGCCGCGCGCATTGATCTGGCCGGGGTGAGCCCGCTTCACCAGGCCACCGTGGCCCTCAACCCGGACACCGGCGCCCGCGCGGAAACCAAGACCCAGGAGTTGACCCTGGGTGAGGAAGGCGCCTACCTGGTGCTGGCCCGCAGCGGCGGCATGTACGCCTCCGGGCTGCTGCTGGTGACGCCCTTGGCCGTGGACGCCCAGGAGGACGCGCAGGCCGGGCGAGTGCGGGTGAACGTGCGCGACACCAAGACGGGCGAGTTCGCCTCGAAGGTGCACGTGAAGGTGATCGGCTCCGAGAGCGGGCAGTTCGTCTCCGGCGAAACCGACCTGCGCGGCGTGTTCATCGCCGACGCCATCCGGGGCAAGGCCACGGCGATCGTGCGGGGCGAGGGCGACCGCTACGCCTTCTACCGGGGCGAAACCTGGCTGGGCCCGCCGCCCGAAGCCGCCCGGGCGGAGGCGGCCAAGAAGCGAGTGCAGCAACTGAGCCGGGACTCGTATCTCGAGAACGTGTTCGCCGTCAACGTCGGGCAGCAGGCGGTGCGCTCCCGGGAACTGCGCGACCTCTACCAGCAGGGCAAGGGCTACGTGGGCGCGGCGGGAGGCATCCAGGCGGGATCGGCGCAGTAACGGAGGCCGCCCAGGCAGGGTCTCTTCGGGGATCAGCAGCCCCGCCGCGGTCTGCAAGAGGACGAGGGGACGCAAGCGATGGGCGAATCGCCGAGAGGCGCTGGAGACAGAGGGCTCTGGGGCCTGCCAAATCGGGTGGTCGCGGGTTGGAATCGGGTGACGGGTGCCAGGCTCCACGGATCGTCTTACCTCGATTCGCACCAGCGACCTTGGCCCTCTTGGCGGCCCCCGCGGCCCCTATTGGGCGGAGCGCTGGCCTCTCCCGACGCCCTACATTACGCTTAGAATCGAGCCTGAAGGCCATTTCGCGCTCCCAAGGCGAAATGGCCGGTCCTCTTTTCCGTAGCGAGGCACGCCCCCGCTACCAACCTACGACCTTTGCTCCCCAGGATGACTTCAGGCCAGGGAGCAGGTTCCAGACATCAGCCCCTGATCGTCCCCCATCATACGAGCGTCGTTTAGGGTTCAGCGGACACAGCAGGGGAGGAGCCTATCAGCCCGGAGAGCTTCAGCACGGCGGCTTGCTTGGTGCGGGTGTCGGAGTGGAGGTATTTGGCGGTGGTTTCGAGGTCGGGCTGGCCGAGGAATTCCTGGACCGTGCGGATGCCCACTCCATTGCCGATGAGGTAGCAGGCAAACGTGTGGCGGCATCATGTCGAAAGCTGTCCTGACCAGTTAGGCTGGCACGCCCCAGAGCGCTCCATATGCCTCCTTAGTCCTGGCGCAGCGACTCTTGCGCACTATCCTCGCCCTGAAGCTGTCCGACAGGCGTAGCGCGAGCTGACTCTGGCCTCCCGGTTGGAAGGGTGACGGCTTCGTACCGCCGAAGAGAGTGTGCAGGTACAGTCATGGCGTTGGATCTTAGCCTGCTAGCTTCAAAGCTCAAGAAATACAGGGAGCAATTTCAGGCCTCTCTTACCGAAGTCTCGGCCGCCACGGGCATTCCGGAGGATATTCTATCGGCGTTCGAAGAGGGACAGCGACAACCTACCGGCGATGAGATACTGATTCTCGCTGACTACTACAAGTGCGACTACAAGTTCTTCATCTCAGGTGAGCGGGTGGCTCCTTTTGAGGAGACTGAGACGCTGTTTCGCACGCACGGAGAGGAGTTCTCGAAGGAGGACCGACGAGTCGTCCAAGAGTTTCTCTTCCTGTGCGAATGCGAGGAGTTCTTGATGAGGCTGCTGCCAGGTTATGACCGGTCGCCTTTTGACTTTGAGAAGACGGGCAGCATATACAAGCAGCACGGCGAGCAGGCAGCGGTCGCTTTGAGGCGACACCTGGGTTATTCTTCGATTGAGGTTGGGATGAACGTCTATGACGATCTTAGGCGAATAGGACTGCACGTTTTCCGACGCGAGCTGATGAATTCGACGATTTCCGGGTTGTACATAAAACACCCGTATGCGGGCAAGTGCGTCTTGGTCAATTACAGTGAGGACGTGTACAGGCAGCGCTTTTCGGCGGCTCACGAAGCCGGCCACGCGATACTAGACTCGGACAAAAATGTCGTCGTTTCTTTCACAGCCGGTCGGTGGAAAGGGTCTGACTTGTCTGAGGTAAGGGCTAACACATTCGCGTCGTGCTACCTCATGCCGCCAGAATTCCTGAGACGAATTCCAGACGCTCGTCGATGGGATTCGCAAAAGGCTATTGAATGGGCAGGCAAGCTGAGAGTCAGTACGGAGGCTCTCGCCTATGCCCTTAGAGATGCAGGGTTAATCGCCGCAGAAGCAGTGGAAGCTATCAAAGCGGTGAAAGTATCTGCGACCGATAAGGTCGAACCAGAACTCCCAGTCGGTCTTGCCCCCAAATCCCTGCAACGCCGGAAGGAGCTCCTGCGCCGAGGCCTATCGAGCTTTTACTTCGAGCTATGCTTCGGTGCCTACGAGGAAGGCATTATTTCGGCAGGACGCCTGGCCGAGATGTTTCTACTCGATCAAGATGAGTTAAGCGAAGTCCTCCAGGTATATGGGAGGAGCTTGTCATATGCCGATTGACCTGTCCAGGTTCCATCAGCAGAACGTAGCCGATACCTGTGCAATATGGAACATTCTCTCATCGAAGCTTCTCCACTCAGCCAGCCGCTCCGCAGGTTGCTCCTTCTGCTGCACAGAGTTCGTCAACTACGAGTGCCTGTATAAGCCTCGCAAGAATCTTACTTCGGAAGACGAGGAACTGCAACGGCGGCTCCGTGAAGAGCAGGCTCGCGGCGATTTCGTACCCTACCACCTGGATGTACAAGACCTCCAAGACGTTGCGATCATTGAGAAACGGATGAGACTCAGCAAGGGCGAGCTGTCATCGATAGCATTTGCCCAGAAAACCCGTCAGGCCTTCATGACGGATGATCAGAAGGCTAGGAAGCTTGCCAGCGACATAATCGACCCACCCATGGTGCAGACAACGCCCCATCTCTTTGGATGGCTGTACTTCCATCGACATCTGGCCAACGGTGACAAGGACGTAGTAATCGCGGAGCACCAGAGATTGAAGAGGCCCCTGGCCAGCCCGTTCGAATGCACGTATCAGGAGGCCCTACGTTGCCGGTCGATGGTAAGGTCTGGTGGTATCTGACAGGACCCTAGTTGGCCGTGATGCGACGCCCAGGCGTGGCTGAGGCCCGGCTCGGTACTCAAAACCCAGGCTTTGCGACGAAGGTTGTCCTTCTCAAGTCCAGTTGGGGCTAAGGCTTGAACGTGCCAGAGAGGCACAGAAGCGCCGTTCAGGGTTGAGCGGATAGGGTGGGCGAGGTGCCGAGCAGCCCAGATAGCTTCAGGACTGCGGCTTGCTTCGTGCGGGTATCGGAGTGGAGGTATTTGGCGGTGGTTTCGAGGTCGGAGTGGCCGAGGAGTTCCTGGACGGTGCGGATGTCCACGCCGTTACGGATGAGGTGGGTGGCGAAGGTGTGACGGAGCTTGTGTGGGGTAATGCCTTGGTTGGCGAGGGAGGCTTTCTGGAGAACCCGGTCGAGCCACTTGTTCAGAACCCGCCCGTGGACGGAGTGGCCGCCGTTGGTGCTGACGAAGAGGTGGCGGCTCTGGGTGGGCTTGCGGTCTTGCAGGTAATGCCGGACGGCCTCGACGGCCTCCTCGGTCAGCGGGACAACCCTCTCCTTGTTTCCCTTGCCCCGAATGAGCAGTTGCCGGTTCTCCAGGTCCAGGTCGTCGAGGGTGATTCCGACTGCCTCGCTGCGCCGGATGCCGGTTGATAGCAAGAGGATGACGAGAGCTTTGAGCCGTGGCGTGTCCGCGGCTTCCACAAGGCGCTGGGCCATGATTTCGCTCAAGCACACCGGCACCGCCTGGGAGATCCTCGGCAGAGGTAGGCGCCTCGCGGGGTTGGCGCGGGCCAGTCCCATGTCCTGAAGGAAACCGAAGAACGAGGAGAGGCAGCCGTACTTGCGTCTGACAGTGAGTGCCGCAGCCCCCTTCAGATGCACGCCGAACTGGATGACCATCTCTCTGCTGATCTCATCCGGCGCAGGCATGTGGCCGACCCGGGCTTCCGCGAACTCCCTGAACTGCCTCAGGTCACAGGCGTAGGCCTGCACCGTGAGACGCGAGTATCCGCGATAGGATCTCACATAGTCCAGGAATCTCTCCACAGCCTCATCGAAGCTCGGCTCTTCAGGGACCTGCGCTGCGACCCCTGAACACTGCTCTGCAGCCACTGCCATGCCAGCACCTCCCGATGGAATCTGCTGGTCAATGAATCACTCTGAAGCGCCATAAAGTCCAGTGGAATTTGGGCTCCGGAATACTTGTTATGGAGGGTGTCCAGAGAGCCCGCCAAGAGCCAAGAAATGGCTCAACCACGCGGGTTCTCGAGGAATGGGGTGGGTGAGGAAGCCCGGCGGAACCGCGTCCGTCTCAGGGCAC
>Ga0315280_10002080_pt1 | contig 32926 bp, 25 predicted proteins | sample YL17G06_40_MG_FD_203697 | JGI IMG/M metagenome (GOLD analysis project Ga0315280, IMG submission 203697) | Sediment microbial communities from Yellowstone Lake, YNP, Wyoming, USA - YL17G06_40 | ecosystem: Environmental > Aquatic > Freshwater > Lake > Sediment | place: USA: Wyoming | collected...
TTAGACCCGGAAACCCTGTCGTTTATGGCAGCATTCCTGTAAACCTAGACATGCACACTACTATTCCTGCAGTAGGCTGCCCAGAGACAGCCTTGTCATGTGCTGGAGGAGCGTCGATGGCGAAATATTACGGGCTGCCGTCTGCGATGTCTGGTGGAGTAAGTGACTCGAAGATTCCAGATGTTCAGGCTGGCTTCGAGAGCGCCCTGACGATGTTGACTGCTGTGCTAGCCGGGGCGAACTGGATCCGTGTGGTAGCAGGGGCTATCGAGTATCACTTTACTGCGTCCTTCGAGATGCTCGTGATCCACGATGAAATCTTCGGAATGGCAAAACGGATCGCACGCGGAATTGAAGTCAACGAAGACACGCTAGCAACATCACTGATTAAGAAGGTGGCACCACTTCGCGGACACTACATGGCAGAAAAGCACACACTCCAGCACATCACTAGTGAAAGATACTTGCCGAAACTTAGTGACAAGCGAACACATGGAGACTGGGAGAAGTTTGGGTCAAAGGATCTGGCCAAAGTCGCTCGAGAACATGTGAAGCGAATAATAGCAACTCATGAGCCAGATCCACCTCTCCCCAAGGATCTTGAGAGGGAACTCGACGCAAAGAAAACGGAGATAGAGAAGCGCCTATCGAAGGCAGCTTGACCCGCAAAGGCAGATTGTAAGTAGCAACGCAGAGCGAAGAATGAAGCTGCGTACCCGCGTGAAGGGCTTTCGCGTCAATCTCTATTAGTGCGAGCTGCCACACAGGCCGTGGATGTCAAATGGGCGAAAGAGAACTGCTCGTTTGTGTTGATGGCGAGTTCTACCCTGAGGGTCAGGCAAAGATCTCAGTCTATGACCATGGCTTCCTATACGGAGACGGTGTCTTTGAGGGAATCAGGGCGTACGGTGGGAGGATATTCAGACTAGGAGAGCACATCGAACGGCTGTTTGAATCTGCGAAGACAGTCGGGATCATGATCCCCATGTCAAGAGAGGATGTGAGCAAGGCGTGTGCAGAAACGCTCCGTAGAAACGGACTACGAGAGGGCTATCTGAGGCTCGTCGTCTCTAGGGGCGTCGGAAAGATGGGCCTCGATCCTAGGAATTGTCGAAAACCAACAGTGGTGATCATTCCAGCAACATATGTGATCACACTCGCAGGGCTTAAGCCAGTCAAAGCAGTTGCCGTATGCACGAGGAGAAATCCTCCGTTCTGCATTCCAGCCTCTGCCAAGACGCTCAACTACCTGAACAATGTCATGGCGAGAATAGAAGCGATCAATGCTGGGGCTGACGAAGCTATCTTGCTGGACTGGAGAGGATATGTTTGCGAAGGTTCAGGGGACAACGTGTTTATGGTGAAGAATGGCAGGCTGCTAACGCCGCCGCTGGAGGCCAGCATATTGGGCGGTATAACTCGGCTGACTGTGCTGGAAGTTGCCAAGAAACTTGGGATAGAAGCTGTAGAGAAAGATTTGACACTGCACGAACTGTACAACGCAGACGAAGCTTTCTTGACAGGGACAGGCGCTGAAGTGCACGCGATTGTACAGATAGACGGAAGAGTCATCGGAACTGGCGAAGAGGGACCTATCACGAAGAGAATTGAGGACGGTTTCAAGAGGGAAACTCAGAGACCGGAAAACGGATATCCTATATGAGAGTAAAGCCGCCCGATCACACACGAATATTCCAGTCGCCGGATCCCCGGCATTTACGAACATAGTACTTTCCGAAAGACACGAGACTGCTGTTTGTCAATGAACCAGTGGTAGCTGATGTTCGGCGAAGCGCTGCTTGTGACTATGAACATTGGACGCCTAGACGCTCGAACTGTTGGGAGTACGGCGTCTATGAGTTCCTGCTTATGACGTCTGCACCGTCTGATCAGACCACAACTTAGCGAGATTGCGAGCTGCTTCGACAAGATTGAAATGCGTTTGATCCAGTTAATGCCGTCGTGCATCGTGACAATGAAGATCATGACCCTAAATTCCGGCAGCTCGTCCCTGAAGTACTCGCTTTGGGACATGCCCGCCGGCATTGAGCTGTGCGAAGGAGTAGCTGAACGAGTGACCATGCATGGTAGCTTCATCAAACACAGGCCGGCCGGCATGAAAGAAGTAACCTTGACCACCGAACTGCCATCTCACGATGAAGCGCTGGCCTCGATAGTTGAACTACTGGCAGGCGAGACTGCTGAGGGAACAGGTAGGATTTCTGATGTCAAGGGTGTGGGGCATCGTGTCGTGCATGGTGGGGCCAAGTTTGCACGATCAATCGTAATTGACGATGAGGTTCTTGAGGCCATTCATGAGTTCTCCGAACTTGCACCGTTGCATAATCCATCTAATCTTGCTGGCATAAGAGCTGCAATGAGGATGTTGCCGAACGTACGGCACGTAGCGGTTTTCGACACAGCTTTTCTTACAACTCTTCCTCGACATGCCTACATGTACGGTCTACCCTACGAATGGTACGAGAAGCATCGGGTGAGGAAGTACGGGTTTCATGGCACATCACACAAATATGTCTCGAGAAGAGCGGCCGTTCTCTTAGGGAAGAAACCAACAGACGTGAACGTCATTACTCTTCACATTGGCAATGGAGTCAGCGTGACAGCCGTCCGGAGAGGACTGGCGTATGACCACAGCATGGGGTTTACTCCGCTCGAAGGGGCTGTGATGGGAACCAGATGCGGAGACATTGACGCGGCAATTGTCTTCCACATCATGCGTAGAGAGAACCTTACTCCAGCCCAGGTCGAAGAGATATTGAACAAAAGGAGTGGACTATTGGGCATTACCGGCAAATACGTCGACAGGCGCGACATTATAGAGGCCGCAAATAGAGGAGACGAGAGAGCGAAACTCGCCATAGATATCGAGTGCTACCGGCTCAAGAAGATAATTGGCGCCTACGCAGCGGCCATGAATGGTGTCGACGCCCTCGTTTTTACAGCCGGCGTCGGCGAGAACTCTCCACTACATAGAAGAAGGATTTGCGATAACCTTGAGTTTCTCGGAATAGAACTCGACCCATTGAAGAACGAAACAGCTGTGCACGGTAACGAGATGGACATAAGTTCAGGAGACTCGTGCTGTAAGATCTTTGTCATTCCAACTGATGAAGAACGAATGATTGCAGAGGATGTCTCAGATTTGCTGCATGGGGAATAGTACCGGCGAGCAGCGCTCCGGATTCTATTGCAGGAAACGGCGTTACGTTTCCGGTCGATCTGAATCGATGTCGAACTCATTTGTTCCAATTACGGACATCGTAAATGTGTGCCAAAGGCTAAATAGCGATGAACCGCCTCTAACGGCCGACATAGGAGTAACTGATCATGGCTTCCTTGAAAGGTAGACAGATGCTTTCTCTGAAAGACTTCACTGCCGAAGAAGTGAGACTCATGATCAGAGTCTCAGAAGACTTGAAATCAAGGTTCAAGATTGGAGATTCCCCAGATACCTTGCACAAGAAAACGCTAGGAATGATCTTTCAGAGGCCATCCACTAGAACTCATATTCAGTTTGAGACTGCGATGACACAAATGGGTGGACATGGGACTTATCTCACTCCAGAACAGCTGCAGCTCGCAAAAGGCGAAAGCTGGGAAGACACCGGCCGAGTTCTAAGCAGATACTTTGACGGTATAGCGATAAGGTGGTATCAAGATGTTGTGGAGAAACTCGCGAAGTCGTGCTCTCTTCCCGTGATCAATGCGTCGACGGAGTATTCGCACCCAACGCAGGCGATAGCGGAACTCATGACGATGAAGGAGAAGAAGGGCAGGTTGGAAGGTCTCAACGTAGCTTATGCTTGGGGACTCAGCACGGGAGTCAACAAGCCGCCAGGCTACCTCAACGATCTGATCTGGGCGGGGTCCAAACTCGGAATGAATATCACAATGGCTTGCCCGGAGAGCTACGAGTTGAAGGAAGCGATTGAGGAAACGCGAATGGATGCGGCGAAGTCTGGTGCAAAGATCCGCGTTGCACATGACCTGAAGGAAGGTGTTTCGGGAGCGGATGTTATCATCTCGAAATCATGGGTACCTGCCGGAGGGACATACACAAAGACAGGCGAGTTTCCCCACAACAAGAACCCTGAAGCGTACAGGAAGTGGATATTGAACTCGGATGTTGTTGCCTTGGCAAGAAAGGACGCCATAGTCATGCATGCATTGCCGGCTTCAAAAGGCGAGGAGCTGACTGAGGAAGTATTCGAGGGGCCACATTCTGTCATATTCGACGAATCCGAGAACGGACTGCACGCAAAGAAAGGGATCTTGGCGCTGCTGCTTGGATAAACCAACGAGTCAGTAATGCGACTCACCCGGTATATGTCTGGATAGTCATCCTTCGACCGAAGCCGAAAGATATTCATCATGACGCTCTGTTTCTACTCGATCGTCCGCTCAATCAATGCGATCGAATCGCCTTCTTTCGATGATTGATGGATCGATTTCGCGGGATCGGCGAAGTCGCGTATTTTCTGTCCAAGCATTTATGTAGAAACCCCGTCAATACGGGGACATGATCGCACCGAGGCTAGGCTGATGATAGACCAATGGATGGATGACAAGTTCCGCGAGCTCCACTACCCTCACGCGCCGAGAATAGTCGTCAAACCTCCTGGGCCGAAGGCAAGCAAGTTGCTAGAGACTTGTGCAAGGTACGATCCGAAGACTGCTGCGTACTATTTTGAAACGGCCTGGGACACTGCAAGAGGAGCCACTCTGAAAGATCTTGACGGTAACGTATTCCTAGACCTCTCAGCCGGAATATCGGTATTGAACGTCGGCCACTGCAACCCTGCGGTGACCTCGGCGCTTCTTGATCAGGCCGAGAAGATATGGTTTCCATTTCCACGAGGTGCCACAGAAGTTCGTGTCAAGCTGAATGAAATACTCGACTCCATTGCGCCATGCGAACTGAGGAATAACGTGCGTATGATGTTCTCCGTGGGCGGGGGTGATGCGGTGGAGGCTGCGATGAAGCTTGCGAGATATCACACGAAACGTGACGTGATAGTCTCATTCCAAGGCGCTTTTCATGGAGGGGGCCCTGCAGGCTCTCTTGCTTTGACAAGCAATGTCAAGTTGCACAAAGGAGTGTCGCCTTTCCTCCACGGAACATACTGGGTGCCCTATGCATACTGCTACCGCTGCTCGTTTCGAAAGGAATACCCCGCTTGTGACATGACTTGCACCAGATTCATCGAGGATTGTCTCAAGGATAGTCACTCAGGCCTGGAGAAACCTGCAGCGGTCATTGTAGAACCGATTCAGGGCGAAGGCGGATACATCGTGCCTCCCGATGAATTCCTTCCGGATTTGCGAAGGATTTGCACAGAGAATGATGTACTACTTGTATTGGATGAGATTCAGACGGGGATGGGTCGGACGGGCAGGATGTTTGCCGTCGAACACTCGAATGTGACGCCTGACATTATGACGATTTCAAAGTCACTGGCTGGAGGCTTTCCGTTTGGGATGATCTTGTCTCATCGCAAGTACTTGGATGAGATTGACGCCCTAGTGCACGGAGGAACGTTTCATTCGAACAGTCTTGCCTGTGCAGTTGCTGTGGCTACGGTTCAATACATCAATGAAAATGCGCTCGTGGAACGAGCCGAAAAACTCGGTGCCTACCTCATGGGTAGACTGAAGGACTTGCTGAGGGACTGCAAGATCGTTGGAGACGTTCGTGGAAAGGGGCTGATGATCGGCATAGAACTCGTCAAGAGCAAGGACACAAGAGAGCCGCTGAAGGAAGACATCATAAAACAGATCAAGAAGAAGCTCTTCGAGAAGGGAGTTCTTGTTCTGAGCTGTGGGCACTGGGGCAATGTCATCAGACTGATGCCGGCTTTAACCGTAACCAAGGAGTTGCTAGACAAGGGTGTCGATTTGCTGGAAGGCGCTTTGAGGGAGACGGAGCGCGGACTCTAGCCTTTGAACAATACCTTATGCTCGGGGCGTGACCGCGAGTTCTCTTGAAACGTAATCTAGACCAAGTCTATTCAGGGTCTCTTTTGTAGGAATACCCTGTGAGTTCCAGCCCCTCTTTTTGTAGTAGCAATTCAGCATCTGGTCGTACTGTTCTCGTTTCAGTGTCTCCCCTTTTGTCGGACCCTTTCTGGGAGGTTCCTCAAACCATCTGGCTGGCGGCTGATCGAGAGAACAGCTCCACTCCGAGCCGTACTCTCTCACCCAGAAAGCTCGAATAAGTGCGTAGATTCTGTCGCTCGTATTGTGGAGATCGATGAGATTCGTTTCCACTCCTGTGGCTGCCTCAAAGAATTTCAGATACAGGTCAAGCTCCAGGCTGAACTGCAACCACGGGAACCTACACACTGAAAAACACTCGAATATGGTTCTGTTTCTTTGAAGCTCCAGAAGCTTCTCCACTTTCTCCAGATCGCTGGCGTTTCTTCCAGCGGAGGCTTCCCAGCTAATCATGAACCCATCTTTGTGGTGGGCGCCTATGGGAGATGTTCCGAAAGCCAAAGCCATCCCGGGTGCCGAATGGCAATCATAAGCCGAAACCTCGAGCCCCTTCACCTGCATGGCCCATCTCAAGGCTTCATGTCCAAGCACTTGAGCTGCTCTTCTTGTTCCCTGAGCAAATAGTTCTCCAATACCTTTCCTACTTGCCACTTCCCCAACGAGTGTCTTTGCATCATCGAAGTTCCCCCATTCTATTCTCTCCTCGACGAGCCTCCTCTCATAGCACTCCATCGCGAAACCAATTATGCTTCCGAGAGAAATTGTGTCAAGCCCGTAATCGTCGGCAATTCTGTTCAATGCTGAGACCTTCGCCAAGTCCCCTAGCCCGATGTTAGGACCAAGCATGGCCACGTTCTCGTAGTCGAGCTCAGATTCCTCTGTTTCGGCATCACTTACGACGTTCCCGCAGGTCATGTTGCAGTTAGGGCATCCCCTAACGCGCACTTTCATTGCCTCCATGGCAGAACCGTTGATCTTCTCGAAGTCATCAAATGTGCCTTCCCTGAAATTGAATGTCGGAAGCGCACCGTTGTTTTGAGCCCAGTCGACTGTGGCCATTGTCCCTTGGTTCTTCCACGACTTGTAGCCGGGCTTGCTTAGAATTCCCTTGTATGCTTCACTACCGAGCGATGCCAGCTCGTTCGGGCGAGCTGCGACCATGCTTTTCGTGGAATGCACGACGACTGCCTTCAGCCTCTTTGATCCCATCACGGCTCCTATGCCTGGTCTGCCTCCTGAACGGCCGCCCATTGAGATGATCGTAGCGAACGGTACTAGTCGCTCCCCAGCAGGTCCAATGACGAGGGAACCAACGCTTTGTCCATATTCCTGTTTCAGCCGTCTCTCCGTTTCAATGGTCCCAAGACCCGACAGACTGTCCGCCCGTAAGATCTGAACAACATCGTCGTCTATCGAGACTAGGCAGGGATGATCTGCCTTTCCTTGAATCACAATAGCGTCAAACCCGGCCTTTCTCAAGTTGACTGACGCGTGTGTTCCAAGCTGTCCCTCTCCATACCCTCCAGTTAGCGGGCTCTTGGCTGCAACCACCAACTTGCCGCTGCTTGGAAGGACGAAACCTGTCAAAGGGCCGGCTGCGAATATGAGTCGGCTTTCCGCGGCAAGAGGATCAGTTCCGGGCATCATTTCATCCCAGAGGATCTTCGCCGCAAACCCCCGTCCGCCGATAAACTGCATCGCAAAATCTGCCGTGTACGACTCGTGGGTAGTTCTGCTCCTACCAAGATCTATTCTGAGAATTCTACCGTTCCATCCCTTCACTCATCATCATCTTCGTCATTGGAAAAATGTGATTACTTATATTGTTCAGTGGCATCCCGGGTTAACATTTCTTTGTGCAACAGGTGCCCAGTATCTCGCGCCAGATGACGATGTCTGCTAAGCGTTATATACGCACTGCGGGGAGATCTTTCGTTTGAGTGATACGCAAATGAAAATATTGTATCCTCTCATACTCTGCCTTCTCGTTCTTCTAGCGCCTATCAACGTGCAAGGGCAAGCGTCTGCTAACGGTGGGACACTGAAAGTGGGCATAATCACCGAACCGGATACACTCAACCCATACGTGACGGTGACGATACAGTCCTTCGCTGTTCTCTCGCTCGTTTATGATACGCTCGGCAAGTACGACACCGACATGAAAGTTGTTCCGTGGCTTGCATCATGGGATATCTCGGCAGACGGAGTAACTTGGACATTTCACCTAGCTAACAATGCGATGTGGAGTGACGGTACCCCATTGACCTCTGCGGATGTCAAGTTCACCTACGATTTTGCAATTCAGAACAAGATCGGAACAGCAGCATACTATGTAAGTTCGGTTGAATCCGTGGAAACCCCCGACAACTCCACTGTGGTTCTCACGCGGAAGACTCCACTTACAGCAGGTTTCGAACAGACCCTCGCCTACCCAGCCTTCCCGCTGATCCCAAAACACATCTGGGAGAAACTATCAACTGACCAGATCCTGAAGTTCGAGAACGTACCAGTTGTCGGATCGGGGCCATTCGTCTTCAACGAGTGGAAGAGGGGTGAGTATCTCAGCCTCAAGGCAAATGCAAACTACTGGAAAGGAAGACCACACCTCGACGAAGTAGTCTTCAGAATCTTCAAGAGCTTCGACACAATGCTGGCAGCCCTGAAGACTGGTGAGATCGACGCCATCCCAACAGATGTTCCTGCCCTAACTGCGGGCACACTCGCCGGCGACCCCAACATCAAGGTGATCAGTTCCCCGGACTACTACACCCGAATCTTCACGCCGAACGACAACATCAACGGCACGGGAAACCGAGCACTTCTCGACGCACGCGTAAGGCGTGCTTTCCAGTACGCCATGGACCGTGACTTCCTCGCACAGACCATCCACCTCGGACTCGTGGACCCAGCAGTGTCATTCATCCCACCAGCATACGGCATATGGCATAACCCCAACGTGAAGCCCTATCCGTTCAACTTGACGATCGCAGCTCAGCTGCTTGAGCAAGCAGGATACACTGATCCCAAGAACACTGGAGTCAGGTCGAACAAGGAAGGACTCAGGCTCGAGTTCAACTACTGGGTAAACAACAGATGGCCCGAAGAAATGCGGGCCGCGAGCCAAGTCCAGGAATGGTTCAGCCAAGTGGGCATCAAACTGAACGTACAAGCGATGGACGCCGACACAATAACAGCCTACAACTACCCGGTCTGGAAGTACGACATATACTTCTGGGGATGGAGAGTCGGACCCGACATCAGCAAACGATTGTGGGTACTCACAACTGAAGCCGTCACGTCGGAATGGAGCGCCAGCGGATGGTCCAACTCTACCTACGACGACCTATGGAACCAGCAACTCAACACACTGGACCAGACGAAGCGCCAGGCCATAATTTGGCAAATGCAGGACTTCATCCAGCAGGAGTCACCCGAGATTCCATTCTACCACATGAAGACCGTTGCTGCCTACAGGATCGACAAGTTCGCGGGATACGTGTCGATGACTGAGGGAATCCTATCTGAGGTGAACATATGGAGCTGGATGGGACTGCACCTAGTAACCCCTGCTGTTGTCACAGAGACTACGGCAACCTCTGCCGTTGCAGCTCCCTCAGATAACACGCCATGGATCGTCGCCGCAGTCGCCATAATAGTCGCAATTGCAGCGCTTGGTTACGCGACCGTGAGAAGACGCAAAGCAGAGTAGGAGCGAGAGCAAGATCTAAGGCGAGGAGAGGCTCAGGCAGGCTCCCTGAGGTCGACTGCGGTGGTGCTCAGGGAGTATCTGCAACGCCGGGTCGTTCCCGCCTTAGTGACGCTCTTCGTCGTGATGACGCTGAACTTCCTCCTTTTTCATGCGATGCCTGGTAACCCCTTCACACTCCTCATAAGAGATCCTAGAATGCCTCCCGAGATGAGGGCAAAACTCGCACACGCATACGGATTAGACGCTCCACTGCCGCTCCAATTTCTGCTCTATTTTCAGAATGCATTCACGGGCAACCTTGGAATCTCCCTCGTCTACAAGATACCCGTGACGGCGCTCGTGAGCGAGCGGCTCATCAACACTCTAATCCTAGTCACTCCGGCCACTATCTTGTCAATCCTTATTGGAACCGCAATCGGGCTTCTTTCTGGGTGGAAACGAGGCGGCAAGCGCGAGGTCAGTGCTTTGCTGTTCTCGTTGGTCGCCTACTCGCTACCAGTCTTCTGGCTCGGGATGATCTTCATAATGTTCTTCGCAGTGACAATGCGTTCTTTCCCGACTTCAGGAATATTGACTTACGGGCTGACGTACCCGAACTTCCTCTCATATCTCTCCGACCTAGCTGCACATCTTGTCCTGCCGACCTCCGTACTGACCTTGGTCCTGCTAGGCCAATACGCTCTCATCATGCGCAGCTCAGCGGTGGATGTGCTCTCACAGGACTACGTACTGACCGCGAAGGCGAAAGGATTCTCGGAGAGCAGAATAGTCCGGACTACCGTCCTGAGAAATGCTCTCCTTCCGCTGATTACGCTCATAGGGCTCAACCTGGGGTTGATCGTTGCTGGCGCGATCCAAACAGAGACGGTATTCTCGTACCCGGGGGTTGGTCGTCTCGTCTACGAGTCTGTTGTAACTCGCGACTACCCGGTCCTTGAAGGTGCTTTTCTGGCAATATCTGTGAGCGTAATTGTCGCCAATCTGATTACAGACTTGCTGTATGCCTACTTCGACCCACGAGTGAGGTACTGAAGATCGAGCGCGTGATTGATTTGTTCTCGGAGAGAATCCAGATCTACAGGAAGCGGATGGCAGGGCCCTGGAGGGTTTTCCGAGACAACACTCTAGGTAAGGTCGGGCTCGTCATATTAGTCGGATTTGCCATAATGGCTTTAGTCGGGAACTTCGCCACACCATATCGAACAACAGGCGTGGGAAGTCTTGAGGAGATTCTCCAGCCTCCTTCGCTCAGCCACCCATTTGGAACAGATGATGTCGGCCTTGATGTGCTTAGCCAAGTGCTGAAAGGCGCAGGGTTATCGCTTCTTATCGGTTTGTTCGCCGGCGCGATATCCGTGACCATTGGAGCCCTTGTTGGCTTACTCTCTGGGTACTACGGTGGAATGCGCGGAACGATCTTGGTTCGATTCACTGATGTTTTCCTCATCATCCCAGGGCTTCCCCTGATCATAATAATGGCCGCGTTGTTGGGCGCCAACATTTGGAATGTTATCTTCGTCATAGGAATCGTAGGCTGGGCGGGAACAGCCAGAATTGCCCGCTCGCAGACGCTCGTCATACGTGAGCTACCTTATGTGCTGCGAGCGCGCTCTTTGGGCGCCTCTGACCGTCACATAATAGTACGGCACGTGCTGCCCGGAGTACTCCCTCTACTCTTCGCAAACGCCGTTTTGGTTATCGGGACTGCAATCCTCTCAGAAGCAACGATAAGCTTTCTGGGGCTAGGGGATCCAACTCAGCTGAGCTGGGGCACGATGCTTAATTTCGCGTTTTCGCGCGGTGCACTCTTCGCGGGAGCCTATTGGTATGTGATTCCTCCAGGCGTATGCATTGCACTCGTAGTGATGGGCTTCACATGCGTTGGCTATGCATTGGACGAGATACTGAATCCTAGACTCCGGAAGAGATGAGTCCGCCCCTATCTACGAGATCAACGCCCTAGCTTGATTGCCAGATCTGGCCGCTAAGGTGGCAGCTCACCCAATGCCCTGAACGAGATTTCGTCATTTCAGGTTCCTCTTGGTGACACCTGTCAATGGCATATGGGCAGCGGTCGTGAAATCGGCACCCCGCAGGAATATCAATTGCGCTGGGAATCTCGGCCTTGCTAATCTTTCTCCAAAGCTCTTCCTTAGCCTCAGTCCCGGGGATCGCAGCGATCAGCGCTCTTGTGTAAGGATGGAGTGAATGGTTTATCACTTCTTCAGCTGAACCTATTTCGACAATCTTGCCAAGATACATTATTGCGATGCGATCAGCAACGTGATAAGCGGTCGAGAGATCGTGAGTTATGAAGAGAATTGCGAGACCAAACTTCTCTCCCAAGGAAACTAATAGATTGAGTATTTCTGCTCTGATAGAAAGATCAAGCATGGAAACCGGCTCATCTGCTACCAGAAATTCTGGGTCAACGGCCAAGGCCATCGCGATTGCAACTCTTTGTCGTTGTCCTCCGCTAAGCTCGTGTGGGAACTTGTAGAGAAAGTTCTTTGCTGGCGCCAGCTCTACGTTCTCCAGCAACCGTATGACCTTCGATCGTTTCTCATCTTCAGACTTGACCAGCTTGTAGATCTCGAGAGGCTCAGCAATGGCGTCGAAGATCGTCATGCGAGGGTTGAGTGATTCGTAGGGATCTTGGAAGACAATCTGCATAAAGCGGCGAATCCTCTTCAGATCTTTCTTCTTCAGGGAAAGCGTCTCTTCTCCTTTGAAGAACATCCTGCCCTCCGTTGGGTTCAGAAGTCTGAGTATCGCGAGGCCCGTAGTTGATTTCCCGCTTCCGCTCTCACCTGCGAGGCACAGTATCTCGCGCTTCCTGACCCCGAAGTCCAATCCATCAACTGCGCGCACATATTTGGCTGGTTTTCGCCCAAGTCGGGACCTGAGTCCAGCTCTGACTGGGAACCAGACTTTCAGCCCTTCTACCCTTACGATGTACTCATCTTCGTCACCTAGAGGAGCTCCAAGTTCCCTAGGCGTTCCTGAGCTGGATGTAGCTTCCTGCGCCAAGGCGTATCACAGCAAGAAACAAGCTGCCACATGGTCAGCGCCGCATTCCACTATTGAGGGCTCCTCAACTCTGCACTTGTCCATCACGTAGGGACATCTCGGATGGAATCTGCAACCACTGGGCGGCTCAATCAGGTTAGGGGGCGTGCCCGGCAGGGACCTCAGGCTGCGTCTTCCTCCACTAATCTGTGGAAGAGCCTGAATGAGAGCCTGTGTGTACGGGTGTCTTGGTTTCTTGAAGATCGAACTGACCGGCGCGGACTCGACGATCTTGCCTGCATACATGATCGCAGCCCGCTCGCTAATCTCTCTGATCACTGAGAGATCATGGGTGATGAGTATCATCGAGAGATTCAACTTTCGTTCCAAGACAGTCAACAAGTCTAGAATCTGCGCCTGGACTAGCACATCCAAGGCCGTAGCAGGTTCGTCCGCTATGACCAAGTCAGGCTGGCAGGAGATCGCCATAGCGATTACAATCCTCTGCCTCATGCCGCCGCTGAACTCGTGTGGGTAATAGTTCATCCTTGCGGGGTCGAGACCTACCATCTCAAAGAGCCTCTTGGTCCTTCCCCGAGCCTCCGTCCTCGTGGTCTTCTCGTGGTAGATGATCGCCTCTGAGATCTGCTCTCCCACACGACGTACGGGATCGAGCGCATTCATCGCGGCCTGGAACACTATTGAGATCTCTCGCCATCTGATCCTCCTGAGCTCAGATTCCGTGATGGTTACCAGATTCAGGTCTTTGAAACCTATCCTTCCCGCAACGATCTTTCCCGAAGACGGCAGCAGGCGAACAATTGAATGCGCGAGCGTGCTCTTCCCACACCCTGATTCACCGGCTATCCCAAAGATTTCCCCTTTGCGTACTTGGAAGCTGACTCCGTCAACGGCTCGCGTCCTTCCCTCTTTCGTGAAGTAGTGTGTATGAAGCCCGTCCACATCGAGTAGTTGTTGCGACATATTTTATGCCTCAGTCGTACACCGGTGCGAAGGGTCCGTCTGCGAATCTGGATTCTTTGTACTTTAGGAATTCCGACTTCGCCGCCTCAAGAATCCCAGGCCGACATAGGACATCTACACCCGTCATTGCCATGACCTTTGTGACTGCTAGCAAAGCCTCATGACCCGCCTTGGATACCGCGGCTTCTCTGAACTTCTCCGTATGCACTGTAAGCTCCCGAGGACCTATAGCTATAACTACACTTACGCTCGGCACAACGTGACTTACGTTGCCGTAGTCGGTCGATACGTATGCCAGTGAACGAGAAGACTCCTCAGGCGGCCTGAAAGGAATACCCAGGCGAGTAAGATTCTGTGAAACTGCATGCATGAGGGTCAAGTTCGGGATTGATTCCTCGAACACGGGAAAGGGATGCTCGATCCTGACTTGAGCCCCGATCGACTCTGCAACGCCCTCGGCGCAAGCTTTGACCTTGCTGATAACATGGGCCAGATTCCGCAGATCGGTTGACTTGATCCACAGACGTGCAACAGCCTTCTCAGGTACTATGCCCGGGCTGATGCCGCCATGATCAATCGTGTAGCCATAGATCACATCATTTCTGAAGCCGTGCCGAAGGAAATTCAGCCCGGCCAACATTAGCACTGCACCATCAAGCGCGTTCACTCCTCTATGCGGGGTTGAGTAATGCGCTGCCCTGCCGGTGAATTCCACCGTCAGGCAATCCACACCAACGGAGGGCTGCCAAGGTGAAGTATAGTTCATCGGGTGGCTCATCATTGCCGCATCTACATCCTCAAGGCAGCCGGCCTTGACCATCTGGATCTTACCCCCACTCCCCTCCTCATCCGGTGTCCCTAGAACCATTATCGTACCCGTGAGCCTATCAGCAATCCTTCCCAAAGCAATAGCGGAGAAGACCGCTGACGTTCCAACGATGTTGTGGCCACACCCGTGGCCAATCTGAGGAAGAGCATCATATTCAGCCAAATACGCCAAGCGCGGCCCAGCCCGGCCTGTTGCCAGGGTCGCTCTGAACGCCGTTGGCATATCCGCAATCCCTCGCTCGACTTTGAAACCATACCGCTCCAATTCGGACGACAGAAGCTCCGATGCTTTGTACTCTTTCAAACCGAGCTCTGGGCTAGAGTGAATGGTTTTGCTGACCTCGACAATCCTTCTCTCGAGGGAATGAACTTCGTTCACTATGCTGTTTTTCAGGCTTTCTAGCTCGGCCAACGGTATTCCCGCTGCTGGTCCGAGCCACGCGGAGATAAGCCTTGTTCAGACCGTCTCTCTTCAGAAGGCGGATTCGCTTCACAGCAAAGCACACTACGACAAGGATCTTGCGCGTGGTTTTGTCGATGAATGCAGCGCCCGCCTGCCCCTGATTACCTCTTCCGCGCCCACACCGAGTCAAGGAAACGCCTTGTGCCGGACAAAGCATTTCTACAATAGGGCCTGATGCTCAGGTTGACTGACTTGCGGACACCCTCGAAGGAAGTCATCGCGGACAAAATGAAGAGGCGCCTCAATATGATCACTGAGTACAATGTCCCTGTCCCAATGCGGGATGGAATCCATCTTTCGACTGACGTTTATCGTCCTGGAAGAAGAGGAAAGGATCCTGTACTTCTCTCTCGCACGTACTATGGCAAATCACAGTCAGATCTTGGAGACGCACGCTCGAAGCAGTCTATTGAGTACTTTGTGAGCAGGGGATACGCTGTCGTAATCCAAGACTGCAGGGGACGCTACGACTCTGAAGGGGAATTCTACCCGGAGATACATGACGGTGATGACGGATATGATACGATAGAATGGTGCGCCAAGCAACCTTGGTCCGACGGAAAGGTGGGCATGTTCGGCTGCTCATATCCCGGATGCGTCCAGTGGTACTGCGCCCACCTCAACAACAGACACCTCAAATGCATTGTGCCAAGGGACGCAACATCAGACCCGTACTTCGATGGCGGGTTCATGAGAGGAGGGGTACTGCAGGGATTCATGGAGTGGCTCCTGCATACGGCAGGAAAAACAGATAGGACGAACCTGGCCAAGACTGTGAATCTGAATGAGGCGTACAAACAACTACCGACAAGAAAGCTTGACGAATACCTTGGTTTTCGGTTTCCGTTCTGGAAGGACTATGTGGATCATTCGACCTACGGCAGCTATTGGAAACGAACCAGCGTTCATAACAAATACCTGCTGATTCGTGTTCCTTCTCTCAACGTAGGCGGATGGTACAGCTACTCAGACGTAATGGGGACGATCCGGAACTTCGTGGGTGTAAGCACTAAGGGCCCAGGAAAGACTCGCAAGAATCATAGGCTTGTGATAGGGCCCTGGGAACATTGCGAGTCAGCTCCCAAGATCGGAGAGGTTGATTTCGGGTCGAAGGCGAAGATAGACTTCCTCCGGATGCACCGACGCTGGTTCGACTACTGGCTCAAAGGTATAGGCAGAGGGATGGCGAGCGAACCACCAGTCCATGTGTTCGTCATGGGAGCCAACAGGTGGCGTCGGGCGAAGAAATGGCCTCTGCCGAATACAAGGTATGTGAAATGCTATCTTCACAGCGATGGCCACGCGAACACGCTGAACGGCGACGGGGCTTTGGATCCGGATCCACCCGGCTCTGAGCGACCTGACAGATTCACATTTGATCCAGCTAACCCATGTTCAGACGGGATGAAGCCTCGTGCAGATGGGAAGATAGAAACACTCGATCAGCGTCCAAACGAACGGCGTGACGACGTGCTCGTTTACTCCACCCGCGCGCTTAAGAATGCCATCGAAGTTACGGGACCAATTCGCCTTTTTCTCTTCGCGGCCTCGTCCGCGAAAGATACGGACTTCACTGGCAAACTGGTGGATGTGCACCCAAATGGCCCGACCATCCATCTGACTTCAGGGATAATGCGAGCACGATTCCGCAAGTCCTACGAGAGGCCTTCACTCATCAAGCCGGGACGAGTCTACCTCTACGAGGTCGATCTCTGGGCCACAAGCAACCTCTTCAGGAGGAATCATCGCATTCGACTAGAGGTCTCAAGCAGTGACTTCCCGATGTTTCTGCCAAACACGAACATGGGAGGAAGAATCGGAAATGAAAGCAGGAGGATCGTTGCTAAGCAGACAATCTACCACGATGCAACGAGACCGTCCCATCTGTTGCTTCCAGTTATCCTCCAGCCTAGTAAGGGAAAAGTACCTGGTCCCCGTTATTGACGCTGGGAAGCAAGTTGCGTCGTCGCGTTTGCGAATGTGGAATACGTATCGGAGTCATGGATAGCGGAGAACAGGATGCAATATCTGATGTCCCCGGCGTTTCCGTGGGGCACATGACGTTGATTCAAGGTGCAGGGAGGCTCGTGCCTGGACATGGCCCGGTCCGGACCGGAGTCACTGTCATTCTACCACACGACAAGAATGTGTATGAGGAGAAGCTGAAAGCAGGGGTCCATGTTCAGAACGGGGCAGGTGAACTCACAGGCGCGCTCCAAGTAATGGAGTGGGGACTCCTAGAGACACCGATCGCTCTAACAAACACCCTGAACGTGGGGCTCGTCCATGACGCGATTGTTGATTACGTGCTTGAGCAAAACCCGGATATCGGGGACCAAGCCGAGGTGATTCTGCCAGTTGTCGGCGAATGCGACGATAGCTATCTCAATGACATCCGAGGAAGACACGTCAAGCGTGAGCATGTTCTCGAAGCCATCAGGATTGCAGGCAGAAGAGTGACCGAAGGATCCGTCGGAGCAGGAACGGGCATGTCGGCGCTCGGCTTCAAGGCTGGAATTGGCACGGCATCACGTAAGACGACTGATGACCTTGGCGGCCATATTCTTGGCGTTTTGGTTGTGGCGAACTTCGGAGACAGTCGTGATCTGTGTGTTGACGGTGTTCCTCTGGGGAGAGAGCTGCAGACAGACAATGATAGTTCGGGCAATGACGGATCGATAATCACGGTCATTGCCACCAACGCACCGCTGACCTCCTCTCAGCTGCACAGAATTGCGGCACGCGTTCCTCTAGCCTTGGGTAAGGCGGGGTCGATCTGTTCCAACTCAAGCGGCGATATCTCGATCGCGTTCTCCACAGTCGGAAAGGTCTCTGCGTCCAGCACCTCACTCTCGATGGCCACGGAGGCTGTAAGCGTAGAGATGCTGAATCAGCTCTTTAGAGCGACGGTCGAGGCGACCGAGGAAGCGATCCTCAACTCGATCTTCACGAGTGAGACTATGAAGGGACGCGATGACAATGTCTCGCCTGGTCTGCCTATCGACGAAGCATTGAGAATCATGAGCAAGCATGAAAGGGTGTGAGCAATGCCAAGCGCTCAGGATTCACATGGTCAGATGCCGATGCTTGAAAGAACCTGCTAACGGCTTGCCAGATGCTTTTCTAGGAAGTCGGCCCTCCTCTTCAAAGCACGAACCCTGTTCTCAGTCTTCCTGAAACCGTGGCCCTCATCCTCGTAGACGATGAAGTCGATGGGCCTGCCGAGCTTCTGCAGAGCATCCCTTGCCTGCACTGACTCCGACATTGGACACCGCGGATCTTGCGCTCCAGCGACTATCTGGACAGGAGCTTCTACTCTCTCGATAAAGAAGATGGGTGAGGCCTCGCGGAACCTTTCCGCGTTCTTGGCAGGATCACCCATGTTCTCACGGTCCCAATATTGCAGATCTTCGCGCTCGCTCTCGAATTCCGTAAACCAGTTCAGAAAGGGAAACAGGGCTGCCCCCGCGGCCCACCGGCTTGGAAATCTGGTTAGAGCGCACATCGTCAAGTATCCTCCGTAAGATATGCCAGTGACAGCTATGCGTCCGGGGTCTGCGAGACGATTGTGCTCAAGGAAGTCGGCAGCCGCGACAATGTCCGCCAAGTCATCCGTACCCATAACGAAACGGTTGGCGTCGCGTAGCTCCTTTCCGAAACCAGTGCTTCCACGATAGTTGGGCGCCAGAACCACGAGCCCCCTGGCTACGAGGTCCTGAACCTCGGGATACCAGTCGTTCTCATGTTGTGCAGCAGGTCCCCCATGGATGTAGATAATCGCAGACAGAGCCTTATCTTCCAAAAGCCTCTGCGGGGAATAGAGAAGGGCCGGTATCGAACGCCCACCTAGGCTCTCGTAGGAAACCACTGACGGAGAAGCGAAGACGCTGCGATCGATTGAGGACGGGAGGGATTCCGTAAGTTGACGAAACTCTTCTTCTTCCAGATCAAGAGCCCACAAGTCGGCAGGACGACTTGGCCCGGAGAACGTGAACACCAAGTATCTTGAGTTGCTTGTGAAAACAAGCTGCGTATGTACGCCGGGTTCCACTTGGAACGCTCTTTTCTCGCCATGAATACGGTGCAGAACTATGGCGATGTCTCCTTCGTGGTTTTCTCGGTAGGCCACATCGAGCCCGTCCGGTGACCAGCAGGGATCATAGCATTCGTGGCCTGAGTCAGTGAGCCACTCGACCTTTCGTTCAACGAGATCAAAGATGCCTATGTCCGACATCCCGCGCGATGTTGATGCGAAGGCTACGCGCTTGCTGTCGGGCGACCAACTCGGCATTGAGGCGTCGAGTATTCCGCGCTCGTCACCCAGCTGCAGAGGCTCTCCCTCTCTCGCTGGTACTATGAAGACGCCTACGTCCTGTCCCTTCGTCATGCTTGTGAACATTACCCACTTGCCGTCTGGTGACCAACGCGGATCTGAGTCAGCGTAGCTGTGGTCGCAGAGTAACGAAGGCCCTCCGCCGGTGGAGGACATGGAGTAGACAGAGTACTTGCCGCTTCTGTTCGAAGCGAAAGCGATCTTCCCTGCGTCAGGAGACCAGCGGATGAATGGCAATATTGCCTCGTCAGTGTTCGGTGTAATGTTCCGCGTTTCCTTGGAATCGAGATCCACGAGGAGGATATCGAACTTCTCGTCGCCTTGGTAGTCTTGTGCGTAGGCAAGGTGTTTTCCGTCCGGAGAGAAACGAGGGGAAACGCTGCTCTCGGTGCCCTCTGTGATTTGCGTTGGCCGGTTGTCTTCGAGTCCTGTCAGGTAGATTTGCCACTGCCCAGTCTTGTTCCAAGAGAAAGCTAGTCTTCGCCCATCGGGCGATATATGAAAGCCCTCACCGTCAGTGTCCACGCTCGGGATTCGGAGCAGAGTATCAAGATCCAGTTGCCTATGCATTCGTAGACACTCCAGCAGGTTCAGTGTTTTTTCATGGAAAAGCTTCCTGCCAGAAGTGGCACGCGACTTGGTGCTCCGCCGTCACATTCTGGATTTCAGGGTCTTCTGTCTTGCACCTTTCCTTGGCGATTGGGCATCTTGGATGAAACCTGCAACCTGCCGGTACGTCAACAGGGTCAGGGACTTCCCCTCGGAGCACTATCCTCTTACGCTGTAGCGTTGGATCCGGAACCGGCACGACAGAGACTAGGGCTCGAGTGTAGGGATGTCTGGGTTCTCTAATCACGTCGAACGCTGGTCCCATCTCTACTATCCTGCCTGAGTACATGACGGCAATTCTGTCACCCACAGCCCAAGCAAGTGAGAAATCATGTGTAATCAGGACAAAAGCCGCCTGGCTTTTCGTCTTTATGTCGAGCATTATCCCGAGGATCTCGGAGCGCATCGAAACGTCAATCATTGACACTGGCTCATCAGCGATGAGCAGGATGGGATCGAGCACCATGGAGGACGCGATTCCAACCCTTTGTCTCTGGCCTCCGCTCAATTCGTGTGGATATCTGTAAAGGAATGTTTCCGGGGGTATCAGTCCAACATTAGAGAGAGCTGACAAGATCCTGCCCATCTTCTCCTTGCGGCTGCCACCGATCTTGTTCACTCGGAGGGGCTCCGAAAGCTGATCCAAGACGTGCATCTTTGGATCTAGCGACTCGTAAGGATCCTGAAAGATCAGTTGCATCTTCGGACGAAGGCGCTTGATCTCCGGTTTCGTGGCTGAAGATAGCTCGGTAGTTCTGTCACCTTCTATCAGCTTGATCGTTCCCGATGTGGGGTCTATGAGTCGCAGAATGCACCTTGCGGTAGTTGTTTTTCCGCAGCCGCTTTCTCCAACAAGGCAGAAAACTTCCCCTCTGCGAACGTCAAAGCTGATTCCGTCGACAGCGTGTACAAACTTTGCCTCTTTGCGCAGGAGCCCCGCCAGAATGCCGGATCTGACGGGGAACCATACTCTGAGATCCTTGAGTTCGAGAACGTCGTCCAAGAGCTTCACCGCTTCCAGCACGCAACATAATGATTTCCGTTAACAACCTTAGCCGGTGGAGGTTTGCTGCATTCCTTGTCTGCCATCGAGCATCGAGGTGCGAATCTGCAGCCGTCTGGCGGATGAAGGAGGTCTGGTGGGGATCCGGGAATGGAGAGGGGAAGCTCCCTTGAACCGTAGATGTTTGGAAAGGCTCTGATGAGACCTGACGTGTAGGGATGAAGTGGATTCTCGAACGTGCTAACGACATCGGCGTACTCGACGAGTTTTCCCCCGTACATTATCGCGACCTTGTCGCATGTTTCTGCGATCACAGAAAGGTCGTGGGTGATGAGGATTGTTGACAGGGTCAACCGTTTCTGCAGGTCCTTCACTAGTTCCTGAATCTGTGTTTTTGTCATGACATCCAAGGCTGTCGTGGGTTCGTCGAGGATGACCAATCGTGGGCTGCAGGCGAGTGCCATGGCAATCATTACTCGTTGTCTCATTCCTCCACTGAATTCGTGAGGGTAGTCCTTCGCCCTGACTTTGTCTATTCCCACGAATTCCACGAGCTTCCGCGCTCGCTGGAGGGCATCTTCCTTTGATACTTCTTCATGAAGAAGGATGGGCTCTGCGATCTGGTCTACAATTCTTTTTACGGGGTTCAATGCATTCATTGCGCCCTGGAAGACTATTGAGATCTCCTTCCATCTGATTCTCCTCAGCTTTCTGTCGGACATCTTGACGATGTCTTGGCCTTTGTACAGGACTTCACCGCCCATGATGCTCGCATTCGATGGAAGCAGCCTCACAATTGACAGGGCGGCGGTTGTCTTGCCACATCCTGATTCACCTGCCAACCCCAATGCTTCCCCTTCGTCTAGGTGAAAGTCCACGTCGTCCACTGCTTTGACGTACCCTTCGTCGACTCGGTAGAAGGTCCTAAGGTTATTGACATCGAGCACGGTTGTCAGGCTTTCCTACCCCTCAACCTAGGATTCGAGATCTCCTCTATCGAGTAACCGATCATCGTGAATCCCATCACGAGAAGAATGATGGCGACGCCAGGAGGAACGATCCACCACCATGCCCCTCGATATACCGCACTGTTTGAAAGTGCGAAGTGAAGCAGCATTCCCCAACTGATTGTCATGACATCTCCGAGCCCTAGGAAGTCTAACGTGACTTCCGCAAGAACCGCACCAGCCACCGTTAGGACGGCATTTGCAAAGACGAGCGGGAACACGTTCGGCAGAATATGCTTAGCCATAATTCGAAAGTCGCCTGCGCCCACTGCCCGAGCCCGTTCGACGAATTGCCGTTCCTTCACCGAGAGGACTTGTGATCTGATGATCCTCGCAGTCCCGCTCCATCCCGTAATGCCGATGACGAAGATGACCACCCAGAGGATGGGGATGGGCGTCTCCATGGCCTCGAATATCGCCACCAGCACTATCATCAATGGGAGATACGGGATCACGAGGAAGAAGTCGATGACTCTTTCAAGGAATTCACCCAGCATCTTGCCGTAGTAGCCGGAAAACAGCCCAATCGCGGTCCCCACGATAATGGATATCAGAGTCGCAAACATCCCAACGACCAGCGACACTTGTGTTCCGTAGATCATCTGACTGAACAAGTCATGCCCAAACCAATCCGTCCCAAGCCAGTTCACGCTATTGGGAGGCAGCCACGTCCTGCTCGGGTCTATCTTGCTCGGGTCAAAGGGCGAGATGTAAGGAGCCAGTGCCGCGATGGCGAAAAAGAACAGAACCAAAATGAGGCCCAGGACCCCTTTCTTGGATCCTGAATAGACACGCCAGAATTGAGATAGGTTGCGCCGAAACGGAATCAGTGTCTCGCTCATTGGAACTTCACTCTGGGGTCGATGTATGTGTAGATGATGTCTGCAGCGAAATTCGCAATAATGACTAGGATGGCATCTATGAAGAATAGCCCCTGAAGCAGAGTGTAGTCTCTAAACTCAATTGCCATGTAAGTTAGCATTCCAATACCCGGATAGGAGAAGATTATCTCCGTCTGCAATGCCCCGCCGACGATAAAACCGAAAGCGATCGCAACTGTTGTGACTGAAGGCAACAGCGCATTCGGGACAACGTGATCTCTCAGAACCTGTTGTTCGGTGAGGCCCTTTGCTCTCGCGGTAAGGACGAAGTCCTCAGTCATAACATCCACGAGGGAGTTGCGCATTATCATGAGGTACTCCGCGAAGCTGACAAGCGTGAGTGTGATAACCGGCAAGATGATGTGCATTCCCACGTCTCCTATTTGTTGGAAGATGTTCGTGTAGGCCATCTCGGCCGTCCTCACACCGCCTACGGGAAAAATCCCTAGCTGCACTGAGAAGACCATGATCAAGACGATGCCGAGCCAGAATGTTGGCATCGACCACGTGGTGAGGCCAAAACTAGTCGCGAAGAGGTCGAATCTCTTGCCTCTCCTCCATCCTGCAATGGCACCGGTCGAAAAGCCGAGCAGGATCGCGATGACTTCAGAAATGCCGACCAAAAGGAGGGTATTGGGCAGCCACGCCGCAATGACGTCCGCTACTGGCGCCTTGTAGTAGAATGAGTAACCGAGATTGAGTTGGAGTGTTTGGATAACATAGGAGACAAGTTGAGTTGGCAGCGGTTTGTCAAGTCCATAGAACTCCCTCATTCTGGCAATAAGCGAGAGAGGTACGTTGTGTCCCCGTGGTATCAAGATCCGAGCCGGGTCGCCAGGCATCACTCTGAAAAGCAGAAAGTTGAATACGATAACGATCACCACGGTGATGAACGCGTATGTGCTCTTTCTTGCCAGATAGGCAGCTCTTGATCGCGCCATGCCCCTCACCGCTCCTCAAGAGCGAGAGAGAATTGGACTAGAGTCGCTGGCACGGAGACTGAGCCTCGACGGCAAGGCTTTAGTGCATTGCACATATAATAGCAATTCCGTGAGCAAACCTTGAAGAAGAAGCATCCGCTCGGTTTTCTGGCGAAGGTTCCGGTAGTCCTACTGATAGCAATGATTTCGACGAGCCTGGTTTGCGGCCCACAGCTGGTGAGCGCCCAGCAAGAGACGACCTTGAGGCTGGGCATCACAACATTCCCTGACACTTTCAACCCTATGACGTTCGTCATGTCAGAAACAGGATACATGCTCAGCATGATCTACGACATGGGCATACAGATGGAAGGTCCGAAGAACGATCCAGTTCCTGACTTGGCTGAGAGTTGGTCGGTCTCACCCGACGGACTGACGTGGACATTCCACTTCGTACACAATGCGAAGTGGCATGACGGAGTCCCCTTCACATCGGAAGACTTCAAATTCACGCTGGACTACTGCACTGACTATCCCAATTTCAACGAGACCCTACAGCAATCCATGGTCATAAGCTATATGAGTACAATAGTGAGCACGGAGACGCCTGATCCCTACACGGCAATAGTTCACATGAGCGCGCCTTTGGCGGACTTCGGCCAACCATGGTTCTGGATCATACCCAAACACATCTGGGAGAACGTACCAAAAGAAGAGGCTGCTACAAGCTACGAGAACAAACCGCCGATAGGCACGGGGCCGTTCAAGTACGTCGATTCCAAGATCAACGAGTACGTCAAACTTGATGCAAACAAGGAGTACTTCCTTGGTGCACCAAAGGTCGATCACGTCATCTTCAAGTACCTGGCCGATCCCGACACGATGGTCCAAGCACTTATCGCCGGGGAGGTAGATGCAATCATTCCTCCCTCAGGCTCTGTAGAGAAACTGAAGACTGAGAAGAACATCAAAGTCGAAATGTGGCCGAGCCGCTCAGTCAGCGAATTGGGTTTCAACACGTGGACCGATCCGTCTTCCAAAGGAAACCCTGCGTTGCTTGACTACAGGTTCAGGCAGGCGTTGGCATATGCCGTCAACAAAGACGAGATAATCAGCCTCGCATACCATGGGATAGCAGAGCGCGCCGAGTCCGTCCTCCCGTCCTCGATGGTAGCATACCACTGGAAACCGTCCCCTGAAGAGACATTGGAGTTCAACATCGCCAAGGCAAACCAGATGCTGGACGATCTGGGATACACGAAATGGGACGCCACCCACACCTACAGAATCGACCCCACGACCAATAAGCCATTCACACTGGACTGTCACGTCACCAATGATGCCACAGAGTTGATCAGCACCGGCAACTTGCTCGTCAACTCGTTCAAGGAGATCGGCATAGACCTCAAGCTGCATGTAGTCGACTCCGCCCAGATGATTGATGCCAATCTCGCCGGAGACATGGACCTCTACTTGTGGGGCTGGGGATTCGACTGTGACCCAGACTTCGCCCTCTCAGTATTCACGACGGATCAGATAGGAGCATGGAGCGACTGCTTCTACAGCGACGAGACCTATGATGCGCTCTACTTGAATCAACATATCGCTGCCGACGCGCAGGAGAGGCACAGTACAATCGTCGAAATGCAGAAGTACCTATACGATCAATGCCCGTATGCGATGCTTGCATACTTGCCAAACATCGTGGCGCATCGAACGGACACATTCACTGGGTGGGCTGACGTGTCACAGTACCCAGGCTGGGACGCGTACTGGTGGAAGTACGCAGCTGACTTGGTTCCAGTAACAGCTACCACCACGACAGCGACGACAGAGACTGGGGTGACCACACAGACCACTACACCATCACCAGGGATTGACACCTACACCGCTGGAATTGCCATTGTGGTGATTATCGCAGTGGCAGCACTGGCAATCCTGCTGAGGAGACGAAAGAAGGAGCCTACCGAGAAAGAAGAACCTTAGCTCCTCTCTTCCCCCTTTTTTTTTGGGGGGATACTTCCCGTATGAATTCTCCCTAGCGCGGAGGGAATCGGCCACGGTTGGAGTTACTGTGGACGCGAAGGCCGTGCGCGAACTAATTGAAGGAATCCCTCCCTTCAGCAGTTTCAGAACTGTTGCCGAGTTGGATGAAGCGTCACGCCGGCTTGCCGAGAAGTACCCTGACACTGTCGAGTTGAGAACGATAGGTGAATCCTCAGAGGGCCGGGGCATCACGGCACTTGTCATTGGTGAGGGTGACAGGTCAGCTTTCATGTACGGCTTCACTCATCCCAACGAACCCATTGGGTCGCTGACCATAGAGTACTTGGCGTCGAGGCTCGCAGCGAACGCAGAACTTGGGAAAAAGCTTGGATACAAGTTCATCCTCGCAAAGGCGATAGATGTTGATGGAGCCAGACTCAATGAAGGGTGGTTCCGAGGCCCATTTGATCTACTGACGTACGCCGAGAATTACTACAGGCCTCCGCCGAACGAGCAGGCAGAATGGACGTTCCCGATCGACTACAAGACACTCCATTGGAGCACGCCTGTCCCTGAAACACGAGCCATAAAGAAAGTTGTAGACGAGTTCAAACCTGCGTTCACATACATACTGCATAACGCCGATTTCTGTGGCGTCTACTACTACCTCAGCCACGAGCTACCTTCGGCCTACGCAGATTTGAAGAACCTCCCCCTCTCAGAGGGCTTGCCTCTTCATAGAGGCGAACCCCCAGACGAGCCCTACCTGAAAAGCCTAGATGAAGGCATATACCACGACTATGGCGTGACCGACGAGTACGATTTTCTATCGAAGACTTTGGCCTCCGATCCGGCTGCCGGCATCAACTACGGAACTGACTGTTACGAGTACATCAAGCAAATGTACGATGGATTCTCTTTGACCTGCGAACTGCCGTATTTCCACGACGAAAAGATCATGGACACAACTCCGACCAACACAAAACGACGTGACATTGTTTTGCAGAGCCTCAAAACCGAGGCGGACACTCGCGACCTCATCCAACACGTGCTAGATGAAACAGAAGGACTGCTTGGGGTGAATTCGAGAATCTATCGATCAATTGGCAATTTCCTCAACCAGGTGAACCAAGTCGAACAAACCACATACGCATACTCCAAGGACAGAACATTCGAACGCCCAGCCACGGTCGCTGAGATGTTTGACTTAACTGTGCTGAAGAAATTCTCACAGATGCCCGTACTGGGAATGATGGGAAGGCTTCTCAAAGAAGCCGAAGCAAGAACGCGAAATCATAGACTCGGGCAGTTGTACGATATGGTTCGATCGCGCTTGGTACAACTGAATAATGCGATCTTGAAGGAGTCTGAGCCGCAGGCGATTCCAATAGAGAAACTCGTGAGAATCCAGCTTCAGAGCGCAATCGTCTGCTTGAAGTATCTAGAATTGCGGGACGATTGAGAGAGTCGCAATTTACCTGACGGTTTCGTGCGGCTACGCAGATCTAACCCAAACCTTTCCTGTGCTCACTATTTCAACGAGGCTGTGGGTGAATTCGGCTGTCACGATTCTACCATCCAGTATTCTGACATTCACTTGGGTAGTTTCGGGTCCTCCAAGAACAGGGGCGCCCCCTGAGTCGAAACGAAGAGAGAGGGCTCCGTCCCTCAACTTTCTAGCTTGCGCCAAAGCGATTGCGACAGCTATGCTGCCGCTGCCGCAAGATGGCTCGACGTGACCCGCGGCTATGTTGTGAGGGAAAAGCACGCGCCCGTGAGTTTGATTATCTGGATACATGCTGAAAAGAGAGAACTCCGCATTCCGAGCATCTAGGAAACGCTGTCTGTCGAAGTCGGATTGCATTTCCGTTAGGATCCTTACTGCGCTACGATTCATCGTATCGAAGTCTGCATCTGGGCTTTTTTCCTGGATCTTGAGGGCATCAGCCACGAGAAACTTACCAACCCTAGTGGCTTCGACTCCAGCTACTTGGATCGCCGAGACGCCGAGTCCGTAGCACTCTTCGACGAAGCCTGTCATTTCGGTAAGGATAGTTGGCTTGTCTCTTCTCCCTCTGACAGAGACGCGTACAGTTCCACTATCCGTCTCCAGGAATAGTTGTCTTCGAGGCAGGCGAATTCCATAGCGTTTTCCGAGTTCTGTCTCAAGCACAGCCTTGCAGAGCACCTGTGTCATCCCTCCACACGTTGCGATGAAATTCCTACATGCTCTGTCAACTAACCTCACCTTGATGTCTCCGCCGCGCTTAGGCCTCTCGAGAAGCACGGCCTGGTGTCCGCAAATGCTTGGAGGATCAAGAATGGAAAGTACGGTTTCGAGAGGCTGTCGGCTTGGGATCTGATCGCCGGGCAGCAGAACTATCTCGTTTCCACCCATGTGTCCCTTCACGAAATCAACGGCGATGAATTTGCGCATGCACATCTCTCCATTCTCTTGCAGCCTAGAGATCCGACGTATCGTGTCTCAAAATGTGCCCGTTCAGCTTTCCCAGAAACTTGCCTCTTGCCACCGATGCAACACCGTTTACTATGACGTACTCTATGCCCACAGGGAATTCTTTCGGTTTGATGTAGGTGGCTGTGTCAGCGACTCTTGAGGGATCGAATATGACCACATCCGCGACCATACCAGTCCGTATCAAGCCGCGGTTCCTCAGCCCTATTCTATTGGCAGGAAGAGATGTCATCTTTCTGATGGCTCCCTCCAAGGTTAGCAGATGGTCCTCTCTGACGTATCTGCCTAGAACTCTCGGGAAAGTTCCAAAACTTCTGGGGTGAGGTCTTCCCTTTCCTAGGCGACCTTTCGTGGACAGAGACTCGCCGTCGGATCCAATCATCGAAAGAGGGCTCTCTAGGACAAGCCTCACGTCTCGTTCGCTCATGTCTTCGACGACAACCTCGACGGTTGCTTCTCCCTCGATCAGTATGTCAAAGACGACCTCGAAGGGGTCGCGTTCCCTTGATCCTGCAATCTGTTGAATTGTTTTTCCGACGAGCGTGGGTTTCTGTGGGAAGCTCGATATCATGAACTTGTCCCACGAAGCTCCCTTTGTCATGCTCTCCCACCTGGGAAGGCCTGCTCGCATCTGTCGTTTGAGCTTCGAACGAACCGCCTTGCTCTTGAGCCGTTCGATTAGTCGGTGATCGCCTCCTTCACAGGCCCAAGGTGGTATTGCTGCCGAAAGCCACGTGCTATAGGCCGTGTAGGGGTAGACATCGACAGTTGCGTCGATTCCCCTCGCTCTCGCCCTTGCGATGCTTTTGAGCGTTCGCCTTACTTTGCCCCAATTTCTCTTGCCGCAGGCCTTGTGATGCGAGAGTTGTACCGCGACTCCCTTCCGGCCTATGGCCAGGGCCTCGCTGACCGCTTCTTCCAGCCCATCGCTCTCGTCTCTGATGTGGGTCGTGTAGATCCCGCCAAACGAGGCGGCCGTGAGGGCAAGTCTTGACAACTCGTCAGGTTTCGCGTAGCAGCTGGGAGGGTATAGTAGACCCGACGAGACCCCAAAGGCTCCTTCTCGCATGCATTGTGCGAGAAGTTCCTGCATCCACTTCATTTCGTGGCCAGAGGGGGCTCGATTCTCAAAATCCATCACCGAAGCTCTGATAGTGCCATTCCCGACCAGGCAGGCCACATTCAGGACCACTCCTTGGCGCTTGAGCCTACTGAGGTACTCTCCTAGACTCGACCAGGTGACTCTCAGACCATATTGCTGGGCGCTTGCCTCCGCATCACGGATCGCTTCTCCCTCTAGAGGCGCAGCCGAGGCCCCACAGTTCCCTACGACCTCTGTAGTTACTCCTTGCCTGACCTTGCTTTGCGCGTCGGATTTCGCTAGAAGCGCGAAGTCCGAGTGCGAATGTATGTCAACGAACCCGGGACAGACCGCAAGATTCCTCGCTTCTATCGCCCGTTTTGCGTCTCCTATCTTCGATCGCGTGATGCACGCAACCTTCCCGTCCTTGATCCCGATACTGGCTCGATACCACGGATTTCCGGTCCCGTCTATCACGAGACCATTATTGATCGCCAAATCAATATCCAATGTGCACCGCTCCCTCAGCGACAGGCATTGTCCCTCAACGTCCCGTAACTGACTGGACTATAGGTTGGCCCCTTGCAGTTATGAAGATCGATGCCTTCCACTTTTCTGCTGCTACCTGATTTGCCGATACAACGCCCGATGGAAGCTTATCCACAATCGTATCCGCAAATCACACCCTGATCTTCAATCGCTGGAAAGTGGACTCTCTTATATCGAAGCGGAAAGTTGCTATTGACAGAGCCGTCTTGCCTAACCTCAAAAGCCTGAAAGATCTCGTCATCGACGAAACTGAATCTCTCATGACGAGAATCACTGAGGTCAGCGAAACCATCCACTCCAACCCGGAGCTGGGGCTGAAGGAGTACAAAGCATCGAGCTTCTTTCCTCAGAACTGCAGAAACATGGTTTCACGGTTGAGACAGGAATTGCAGATATGCCGACCGCGTTCAGAGCCACCTTGAGTAGTAGCCATGGCGGACCTCATCTAGCGTATTTGGCGGAGTATGATGCCCTTCCTCAGATAGGTCACGCCTGTGGCCACAACATCATCGGGACCTCAGCGATCTTCTCTGCGATCATTTTGGGAAGGCTTTCCAAGAAGTGGAACGGCAAGATCACGCTCCTCGGGACACCTGATGAGGAAGGAAGCGGAGGCAAGATTCCGATTATGAAGGCGGGTTTCTTCAAGGATGTTGACGGGGCAATAATGAATCATCCTTGGAACTACACGTGGCCTTGGATGCCGACGGTTGCATTAGACAGCCTGACTATCGAGTTTACTGGCAAGGCGGCACACTACTCGGCACCTCACAGAGGAGTCAACGCACTTGACGGTTTGGTGCTGACTCTAGCTGCGCTCAATGGGCTTCGACACGGATTCAGAAACGACATCGTGTACGGTTACACGATTGATCATGGTGGAACCGCTCCCAGTGTCATTCCCGAGAAAGCCAGTGCTCGATTGTGGATCAAGTCGACCGATCAACGAAACCTGAGTGAAGTCGTCGGACGAGTGAAAGCTTGCGCCGAGGGCATTGCGAAATCCATCGGTGCCCAGGTCAGGATCCAACATGATTTCCCATTGTTCGAAGAATCGATCCCGAACATGACCTTGATTCAGCAAGTTTCGGAGAACTTCAATCGACTGGAGATACCATTCAAGTCCGCCGAGGAAACCGCGCGCTCGCTCGTCTATATCTCGAGCGACTACGGTAACATTAGCCACGTCGTCCCTAGCGTATGTCCCGCGATAGCCATAGACCCTGAAATGCTCGACGTACATACTGTCGAGTTTGCCGAAGCTGCGACCTCAAGAACAGGACACGAAGCCCTCGTGGGAATCATCAAAGTCATGACGATGACAGGCATCGACCTTCTCAGCAACACGAGTCTGCTCGAAGCTGCTCGGACGGAATTCTCAAAGTATCGTGCATCCGGATTTGCCAATGTGCCTCTTGCACTGAGGTACTGAGGGAAGGATCAGTGGAAGAAAATGAAGTTTGAATTCTTGGATCGCAACCTGACCGAAACGATTCACTCAGCCAGTCTTGACATTCTCGAGAACGCAGGCGCCACCTTCCTTTCTGTGCGAGCCCAGAGGATCCTAGCCGGCGCCGGAGCGACCGTGAATGGCGGGAATGGAAACGTCAGGATCCCTGCAAGTCTGGTCAAGGAGGCTCTCCGAAAGTGTCCTGCGACCTTTCGGCTCTACGCCCGAAACCCGGAACATGATCTGCAGATCGGCGGAAGCAATCAGTACATGACATGCGGCGGAGAATACCCATACATTCTCGATTTGGAGTCAGGTGCACGCCGGCCTGCACTGTCCAGCGACCTCGTCCCGCTGATCAAAGTCACTGATGCGTTGAACAACATAAGCGTCGGTGGCAGCTACATGGTAGCTCCGAGCGATATTCCGGAGTCATGTCGCCATATCGAGAGAAGCGTGTTGCACTACAAACACACGTCCAAGACTACTCACTGGGATACGGAAGGGTACATTGGCGGTAGCGGAGAGTTGGGAGCTACCCACAATCTGGAGTTGGCCGCAACAGTAGCTGGAGGAATGGAGGGTCTCTCGGAGAAGCCCATAGGAACCGCGAGTATTTGCCCTTCAAGCCCCATGATCTATGACAGTGGTTTGACGGACGATATGATCGAGTTCGTGAGACACGGCGTTCCAATTCTGATAGAGCCTATGGACAACGCAGGAGCGACCTCTCCCAACACTCTCGCTGGATCTCTGCTTCAGACGAACGCGACCGTACTCGCTGGATTGGTCCTTGTTCAACTTGTCAAACCGGGAAGTCCAGTTGTTTATGGTAGCATCCCGGTAAACCTCGATCTGCGTACCATCATACCGGCCGTCGGCTGTCCGGAGACGGCGCTACGATGCGCTGGAGGGGCAGAGATGGCCAAGTACTACGGCCTACCATCAGCCATGTCAGGCGGCGTTAGCGACTCGAAGATACCGGACGTGCAAGCAGGTTTCGAGAGCGCCCTAACGATGCTAACCACCGTGCTAGCGGGAGCGAATTGGATTCGCGTGGTTGCAGGAGCTCTCGAGTATCACTTCACAGCGTCATTCGAGATGCTCGTAATCCACGACGAGATGTTCGGAATGGCAAAGAGGATCGCCAGAGGAATGGATGTCAACGAAGACACTCTCGCCACTTCAATGATCAAGAAGATAGCGTCTGCACGTGGGCATTTCATGGCTGAGAGGCACACTCCCGATCACATCAGCAGCGAGAGGTATTTGCCGAAACTGTGTGACAAGCGAACCCGCGCACAATGGGAGAATTCAGGATCAAAAGACTTGGCTCAAGTCGCAAGAGAACGCGTGAGGGAAATCCTCGCGACTCACCAACCTGACCCCTTGCCAAGAGATATCGAGAAAGAACTTGATGCGAAGAAGATGGAAATACTCAAGCGACTTGCTAGTTCAGCACTGCCCCACTAGGCGAGTTGACGCTGAGACAACGTTCTAGTTCTATGCGGATCGTCAGGCTGGACCGAGAGGTAGTTTGTCTACACCGTGCTTCTTCATGATCTTTCTCGCTACATCATCCAAACTCTTCTCGATATCCGCTGACAGCGGCTCGGGTCTGTG